>Ga0209150_1000570_pt1 | contig 10575 bp, 10 predicted proteins | sample WorMetTyACAVOLI3_FD_187424 | JGI IMG/M metagenome (GOLD analysis project Ga0209150, IMG submission 187424) | Marine gutless worms symbiont microbial communities from Max Planck institute for Marine Microbiology, Germany - Olavius algarvensis... ... | reverse complement strand
TAACCTGAAGCACAGCAGATTGCTGCTTTAACCAATTTTTCAAAGAACATTGACCAAATTTAAAATGTTGGACCTACAATTTTGTAATTTATTCTGATCAATTTTAAGTTTATGCGCAGGCTCTATAGTCAAATATTAAATCAACCTGGGTGAATCTTCCCCGCAAGATTCACCCTTTTCTGTTTATGCCATTCACTTATTGATATTCAGGAATCAGTATGCGGGATTCAGCATCGAGCACCCAGTACCCAGTATCGAGCTTCCAGTATCCAGCATCGAGTATCTAGTATCCAGCATCCAGTATCCAGCATCCAGCATCCAGTATCCAGTATCCAGCATCCAGTATCCAGCATCCAGCATCCAGTATCCAGTATCGAGCTTCCAGTATCCAGCATCGAGTATCCAGTATCCAGCATCCAGTATCCAGTATACAGCACGAGAACGAAACGTCAGATGCGCTTACGTGATACTTCGCAGATTTGGCAAAGTTTCTTTTTTGGATTGGACCGGGCGATTGTTTGGCCGGCGGCAGCGCTGACACCTGAAACCTGACACCTGAAACCTTCACCTTTTACCTAACACCTGAAACCTATGTTAACTGCTCATCCTCATAGTCCCTTCCCCAGCCGGCTTTCCCAGGCCGACGCCACCTGCGCCAGGCGAATCATCTCAATCGCGTTTTCCGGGCAGCCCGTGCTACAGACACCGCAGCCCCGGCATAAACGGCTGTTGAAATGAACGGGGCGCTTTGCTTTTTTCTGTCCGATCGCGTCAGGTTGGCGTGCATTTGCCGCCTCTGCGAATTCAAAGGCCTTAAAGGGACAGCGTTTGACGCAGCGGCCGCAGCTGGTGCAGCGTGTCTCCAGATGACCGGCCACATACCGTGTCAACGGCCAGAGCCCGGCTGCATCCATTTCCTCGGCCAACTGGTGCGGAAAACAGCAGTCAGCGCAGCAATTGCAGATGGCTCCGTCGATAGCGCCATCCGATTCTATTGAAATTTCAGCATTTTGCATCAAACCCTGTTGGTTGGCGTGATTAACGATTTGCTTGGCGCGGAATTTGGAAATTTCCCAACCGGCATTGCGGTGATTGGTAAACCGGATGCAGGTATACAAATCCTGGCGGCAACGCCCCATCATCATGCGACAATTGCAGGGCCACAGGTAGATATGGTCGGCTTTATCGATCAAGGCCTCTGCTTCAGGCAGCAGAACGTACTCCGGCCAGGTGAGTGATGGATCTCGACTACCGCCGTTTTTCAATGTCTGAACCTGGTCGGCATGCCCCCGGCAGTAGTCCGCCAGTTCCCAGGCATTGAGTTTAGATCGCACCTCATCCGGCAAGTCCTTCCATCCTTCAAAAAGCGCCCAATTATCAAAGCGCTCATGAAAATCAACGGGCTGAAATCGGCCGTCTTCACATCGGCCGACAATTCCCCGCCGGCAACTGCGGTCAAGAAAGTTCTGCAGCTGATTCGGTTGCCGATCGTGTTCAGCGCCGCTCCAATTTGCAGCGATTTCATCGATTTTCAGTGGCTTTTCGGCCACCAGCAGCACGAGGCTGATTTCTTCATCGCTATAAAATCGATCCAACCAGGCTTCCATAAAATCCGGTATGCTCAGGACTTCCCGCAAGCGACTTATCTGATCATTTGAAAATTGCATAACACTAGAATTCCTTAACTGTTTTGCACCAATTGCGCAAAACTGATTTGGTAACTGTCTAAATCCATATTTCCCAATTCCTTTAAATCCGCAATCCGCAATCTGCAATCCGCAATCGTTTCCCTCAATCCCCGCCTTACCCCAATGCCGCATATTTTTCAATAAAATGCCTCTAGGGGATGGACTAATTGAGAAAAATTGGTATAAATAATCAATTTAAAGGAAAACTGCATGACAGCCAAGCTTTATCTTGCAAATCCGTATCTTCGTGATTTCTCTACTAAGGTCAGCCGGATAGTCGAAACCGGGGATAAACAGGGATTGGTACTCGAAGAAACCCTGTTCTACCCGAGTTCCGGCGGTCAACCCCATGATACGGGGACCATCAACGATGTCCCGGTGTTAGATGTATATGAAGATGAAAACCAGCGGATCGTGCACCTGTTGGCGGAACCCGTTGCGGGAAATCGGATACAGGGGCGCATTCACTGGCAAAGGCGATTTGACCACATGCAGCAGCATACGGGGCAGCATTTGCTGTCGCAGGCGTTTGCCAGAGTCGCCAAGGCAGAAACGATCTCATTTCATATGGGCAAGGATAGCGCTACCCTGGATTTGAATCAGACCGGGCTTCCGATCAAGACAATTGACGCCGTGGAAACGCTTGCCAACCGGATTATTTACGAAAATCGCCCGGTAATCAGCCGCATCATAAAAAAAGATGAGCTGTCCCAATTTCCCGTGCGCAACCCTCCCACGGTCGCTGACGCGATCAGAATCATTGAAATCAAGGACTTCGATTACTCCCCCTGCGGCGGAACTCACTGCACCGGCACCGGGGAAATCGGGATTGTCAAAATCAGACGTTTCGAAAACTATAAAGGTGGGTCCCGCATTCATTTTTTATGCGGCCTCCGGGCATTCAAAGATTATCAGGAAAAATCACGCATCATAAAAAAAATTGGTGAATGCCTGAGTGCCGGGGATGCCGATCTTTATAGGAACATTATAAAAACCCGGGACGAACTGAAAGCTTTGCGGCGGGAACACAGCAGCCTGAACAAGCGATATTTAAATATCGAGGCCCGAGCTCTATTCTCCGAACGCCGCCAGATAGATAATACCAACGTCATCGTCAAGGTCTTTGAAAATCGGGATCCCAAAGAATTAAAAAGCCTGGCCCGGGAAATAATAGAAAGGGTTCCCGGCACTGTGGTTCTGTTCGGAAATAGTACCAAAGGCAAAGCCTCCCTGTTCTTCTTGCGATCACAGGATGTTGACTGGGACATGGATCGATTGATGCAGGAAACCTGCCCGCTTATCAAAGGACGTGGCGGCGGTCGGCCTCAGCAGGCTCAAGGTGGCGGTCCGGCCTCCGATAAATTGGAATCAGCAGTGCAAAGGGCATACCGCAATCTAGGCGCAGCAGGTGCCACAGCGAATCAAGAGAAGTAAAGATCCGGGCCCGGAGGACCCGGCTTTGGTTCGCCCCAACTTCCGGATCTTAGAGCCTGCAGCTTGGAGAGAGGGGTGATGAAGGTGACAAATTTTGGCAGCAGTGTTCAGGTGTCGGGTGTTCCGCAGAAGGCGGATCAGCAACCGAAGTCGATCCGCGGGATGGGCGTCGCTCATGAATTGTATTTTCTTGCAGCGCCGGTAACTTTCAGCCTCAACCCGTTCCGGGTTCAAGACTCAGGATTCGTCTTTTACTGACACCTGACACCTGAAACCTGAAACCATATATAACTTAGACAAATGGCAGAGCCGATTGTCACTAGCCTGACCCAAAGGAGCAGTTTTTCTGCAACAAAATAAAAAAGGCAGATCGTGGACAGATACAGCGAACGCAGGAAATATGGAAGGTTGATATATGAGGCGGAAATTGCGCATGATCTCCCGGCCCGCAACAAAGTTTATGAAGGCAGATTATATAATTTCAGCAAAGGCGGCCTGTATTTTGAATCTGATCAGCCCATTTTCCCGGGCGAAGAAGTATTCATCATTTTCAAAGATAATCCGGAAACAACCGGTGATGAGATTATGTATCAACTTCCCTTTGGTGTCAAAATAGTATGGCATATATCTCGCCCGGATTCTTTTTTTCAATATGGATATGGCGCCCATTATATCGATAAAAACGACTCTCTGGAAAAATCCATCAAATTGCAGGAGTCGGAGCTGATGCAATTGGGGGCTGAAATTCCGGCCGCCGAAAAAGATCCCCGGGAGCACCCCAGAAGAAATTTCCACAAATCATACCGCATGTGCTATAGGAATCAAAACTACAACGGCGAGGTCAAAAACATCAGCAAGGGCGGTGTTTATATCAAAACCGACATCAAACTTGAAGTCGGCAAACAAATCAGAATAGCCATATCCGCCAGTAAAATCCGCCGAAAATCTTATTTAACGGGCTTGATAGTGCGAATCAACACGGATGGATTCGGTGTAAAATTTGATGCATGATCAGTTCGACAAATGAGATGCCGGCCGATGTGCAATCGCACGATACCAAAGGATCTGCACTTGAGCAGGGGGGAAAAATGAAAATCATCATAATCGGTGGCAATGGTACCATTGGCAAAAAGGTAAGCAGTCATTTCGCTAAGAAGCACGAAGTCATCATCGGGGGCAGAAATTCCGGGGATGTAAAAATCGATATCGCCGACAGCAAATCGATTGAGGCGATGTATGAATCCACCGGCAAGATCGATGCGGTTGTCTGCATCGCCGGCGAAGCCAAATGGGCCGCCCTGGATTCGATGACCGAGGAAGATTTTTATATCGGACTGAAGAGCAAATTAATGGGACAGGTGAATCTGGTTCGATTTGGGCAACATCATTTAAATACCGGCGGCTCTTTTACCCTGACCACGGGTATCCTGGCTGATCACCCGGTGCTGCTGACCGCCAGCCCCGCCACGGTCAACGGCGGAATTCACAGTTTCGTAAAAGCCGCTTCACTGGAACTGCGCTACGGGATCCGGATCAATGTCGTTTCGTCAGGGCTGGTTGAAGATGCCATTGATAAATATGAGGCCTATTTCCCCGGCCATAATCCCATTCCTATGACTAAAGTCATTAACGGCTATGTGAAAAGCGTCGAAGGCGCAGGCACCGGAGAAGTAATAAGAATGTATGATAATTGCTGATAGGGCCTAATCGAGGGTCAGCCGCACGGCGATCGGCTTGTGATCGGATGATTCATAGGGCAAAGGATATTCCGCGATCAGGGATACTTTGGGCGCGGTCACAAAAAACTCCCGATACCGGGTGGTCACCGGCTCAATCCACACCGGCGGTATCCTGGACAGTGTCAGCACCCCCAGCGTCGTTCCACCGGGCCAGGGATAACTCCAGCCGTTGGCCAGATAGCCCCCCAGCTGTTCCAGCCGGATCAGGTCGGCCCGGGCCTCCTGAAGAAAGACGATATCCGTTTGTTCCCGGGCAAGGAGCTTTGCCAGATCGTCCGTAAACTGCGGATGGGCGCCTTTTTGTGCATTCCAGTTCACCAGGGTAATGGATCGGGGCAGCGGCTGATCAAATTCCGAAAACTCCGCCACTTTCATAACGCCCGTCCCGCGACACGAGACAGACAGAACAATAATTAGGAGTAAATGATAATGAATGGTCGACTGGATCTTGCGGTGCATGGATAGTTGTCTTCACAGCAGGATTGCGCGATTGGGAAATGAATTTCAGAATTTTGGGATAACTGATTTCCCACTAGTATTGGAGGTTAAGACCGGCTAATCCGGTATGCGTCTGTAAACGCATAAATATCCTAAAAATAAGCCCAACTGCAATACTTAGCATGCTTTTTGCTTATGTTACAAAAGCATCATGCGAAAATTACTCCTGATCACCCTATTTTTCGGCTGGATCGCGGCATTGGTATGGACCGGTCTTGAATTGGATAAAATCGATTTCTTCGATTTATTGATAGCTGGGCTGAAGCAGTAACTTTCGTATAATCACCAGTTTTCTGAATCCCTCAATCCCCAAATTCCTAAATCCCTCAATTCCTCAATTCTTCAATCCCCCAATCCCTCAATTCCCAAACCTATTTCTGTTCATCGAACTCTTTCCACTTGTAGTCGATCAGTTCCAGGAGAACGCCGTTCATTTTTTTGGGATGCACGAAAGTAAATTCACAATCCCTGAAAGGACGGGGCCCCCCGATAAGCGGATAGTCCTGCTCGTTTAATTCCTCCATGGCCTCGCGCGTGTTGTCGACATTCAGACTGATCAGCATGACCCCTTCCCCTCTTTTTTCAATAAATCTGGCCACATCGCCGTCGGGCGTTGTGGATTCCATCAGTTCGAACCCGACCTCACCGACCCAATATCTGGCAACTTTTATTTTCTCGGGTTCATCGATATATTCGTCATCCGGTCGTTCTTTACCCAATACCGGCTCCCAGACTTTTCGGGCTTCATCCAAATTTTTCACCGCAATGCAGATATGATCGATTTTGTTGACTTTCATTTTGTCCCCCATCTCTGATCCGGCCGGACCGGATCTGATTTTAGGTTCATTTATTTATAAGCGACCGATAATACGTATCAATGGTGTAAACCGCAGCCAGCGGATTATGCCCCAGCAGGCGGTCTTTGGCCGCCAGCACCGTGCAGGGAGCATCGGCGTATTTTAGAAACAGGGAATCGTGCCCCACGCACAATCCCATAACGATATTGAATTCCGTCTTTTCCTCGTTCATCACCAAGGCCTGGGCGATGGGGTTGCACATGGATTCAAAACAGCCGATGTTGATTTTCTGATCGTCGCGAACTCCAATATCCTCTTTGGGCGTGCGCCCCATCTTACACAGGGCTGAAACCACTTCAAAACCTTCGGAAGCAAAGACTTTTTCAACGACTTTAGCCTCCGGCCGCAGCCCCAGGCAGAATGCCAGTCCCAGGCGTTTATACTGCATGCGGCGGGCAAACTCGACCGTCTCCAGAATGCGTGGTTTGACGGGCTTGACATGCTCGTACCCGACCTCTTTGTCGGCATAACCTTCAGCTTCCTGAATAGACGCCTGGCGGGCGAATTCCAAAATTTCAGGTTTTTTCAATTCCTCCAAGGCACCGTCAACCGCAGCCTGATAATTGTCGGTCGGACAAAAAGAGGGCGATTTGCCCCCTGCGGTCTGGCACAGCCGATCCTTGGTTTGTATCGGGCAGCGCGCACAGCCGGCCAGTTCCTGGCTCATGGATCACCTCCTGTGTGGTTTGAAAAAATGAGGACAGAAAACAGATGTCAGATGACAGAAAACAGAAAAACCTCAGTTATTTGATATTGGTTATTAGTTTTCGCGGCTCGCCGTGAGCCGAAGGCCTGATGTCATATTTCTTTTCCGACTTCTTTTACCCTCTACCCTAAACCTTATAGCAGTTTTTTACCGTGCGCCGAATGCCGAACGCCGAATACCCTTCCTCTTTTCCGACTTCCGAATTAGGGCTTCCATTTACCCGATCCTTTAAACCCTATACCTTACACCCTAAACCCTATACCTGCTTTTTTGCCGAAAGCCGAATGCCGAAGGCCGAACACCCTTCCCTTTACCAATACCCAGTACCCAATACCCAGCACCCAATACCCAATACCCAGTACCCAATACCCAGTACCCAATACCCAGCCCCTACAGCAGCTCCGCCAACTCCTGTGCCTTGGGGAATAAGCCGAAAATACCGCCGGTGTGGATGAAGATGACTCGCTCCCCGAAACATTTAGGATCACGCTTCAATTCCTCGACTATTCCAAAAAACGCCTTACCGGTGTAAACCGGGTCTAAAAATATGCCTTCGGTTTGGGCCACTTCCTTTAGAAGCGCCAATTCTACGGGTCGCGACAAGCCATAGCCGTGACCGACATAACCATCGATGATGTCAATGTCCCGCTCCCGGGCAAAATCAATGTCCAGATGAAATTCGGCGATGGCGTTTTCGCAGATGGTGCCGATTTCATCAATGAAATAATCCCGATCGTCACAAACATTGACGCCGGCAATCCGCGCGTTCATATCAAATATCTTAGCTCCCAGGATCAAGCCGGCCGTGGTCCCGCCGGAGGCAGTCGCGCTGATGATGGTGCAGGACTGATGGGCTCCGCCCATGGTGTTGGTGATGTCGTTGACCAGTTCTTCAGCGGCGCGCACATATCCCAGTGTACCAAGGGCCGTAGAAGCTCCCTCGGGAATGGTATAGGCTTTGCGACCACTGGCTTTCATTTCGTCGGCGTCGCGCGCCATCAATTCATCCCGGTTCTGGTATTGTTCCGGTGTAATCCAGATAATCTCAGCCCCGGCCATGCGATCCAGCAAAATGTTGCCTTCCGGCGCAGGCGGATTGGACGGATCCGGCGTTCGCAGCAGCAGCCGGCAACGGAGGCCGAGCATGGCGGCCGCAATGGCCGTCGCCCGGCAATGGTTGGATTGAGCCCCCCCACAGGTGATCACGGTATCGGCTTGTTGGCCGAGGGCATCGGCCAGCACGAACTCCAGCTTGCGTATTTTATTGCCCGACAGCGCGGCACCGGTCAAATCGTCGCGTTTGATATACAGTTCAACACCCAATTTTTCGCTAAAACGGCGCAGCGGCTGCATCGGTGTCGGCAAACTTGCCAGATTGATCTGGGGCGGAAACGATAAGCTGCATGTGGTCATTATTCAATCCTTGATTACAAATGGTTTTAGCCAGGATCCACGAATAAACGGCCAACAGGTGGTCCGAAGCCAGGTACTTGGGATCATTGAATCTCACAACCCTGCTTGTGGAGTCGGCTTGTTAATATCTTTTGCCGGGGTTTTCATATACCAAACAGGCCCCTGAGTAAAGAAAAGTTTTCCTGATCCAATCCGGCAAAGCACTCGGCAGCCTCGGACCGTCATAAAAAAATCGGTTTCTGGCAAAAAATTTTCATGTTGAAAAGATAGGTACTTGTTGTTATGCAGCATTTTGCTAAACAATTGTTGTACAACAATTCGAAGGAGCTGAAAATGAGCACTGAGTCTATTCCGGAAATCGTATTGAATCAGGCGGATCCGAAACAGCGGGGACAGGCCTACGGCGAGGCGGCCAGGGCGCGCATTGAAAATTTACTGGCGGTCTATCGCGAAATTTTTCATCGCATTACCGGTGAAACCTGGCCGGAAACCGTTGTGCGGGGTGCGCCGTTCATTCTCAAGGCCAAAGCTTTTGCACCGGATCTCGTGGAGGAAATCCAGGGTATTGCCGAGGGTGCCGATCGGTCTTTTGAAGACATTTTCCTGTTAAACGCCCGCTCCGAAATTCTATTCAATCCCCAGGTCCTGGCCCAGGAATGCACCACGCTTGCGGCTTTGCCCGAAGTCACCCAAAACGGCGATACGCTGTTGGCCCAGAATTGGGACTGGTACAACGCCGTCAAAGACTGCCAGGTGATTCTAAAAATCGGTCCGCGCGAAGACAAACCGGCCCTGGTGACGTTCACCGAAGCCGGGCAGCTTGCAAAAATCGGTATGAATGCCGCCGGAATCGGCCTGGTCGTCAACAATCTCACGTCCGATCAGCCCCGCACGGGAGTACCCTGGATTTTTCTCACCCGGCGCATCCTGGAATCATCCCACCTGGCCCAGGCTCTGGGATTCGTGCTGAACACCGGCCGCGCGCACTCAATAAACTTTCTCATCGGCTACGCCGCCGGCGAAGCCGTCAACCTGGAGACCTCGCCTGTGGAGGCGCATGTGATGTGGCCGGAAAACGGCATCTGCGTTCATACCAATCACTACCTCGAGGCGGGCCGCAATTTCCGGGACCTGAAACCCCAGCGGGATCCCTATTTGTCCACTTACCTGCGCTGCCGCCGGGCCCGCCAGGGGCTGATGCAGTTAAAAAACGAAATCGATGTCCCCGGCATCCAAAACATTCTCAAAGATCACATGGACCGGCCGTTTTCCGTCTGCACCCACCAAAATCCGACGGCCGAACCGCTGCGGCAAATCGTCACCTGCTTGTCGGTTGTCATGAATCTGAACCGGAAACGGATTCACTACACCCTGGGTAACCCGTGTCGGGGGGAGGTGCGGACGATTGAGATGGAATGGGAAAGGTGTAAGGTATAGGGTATAAGGTATAGGGCGTAAGGTTTAAGGAGTTGGGAAGTCGGAAAAAGAATATGGCATTGGGTATTCGGCATTCGGCAAACGGTGAAAACCAATAACAAATAACTGAGGTTTTGCTGTCATCTGTTTTCTGACATCTGTCATCTGTCCTCTGACCTCTGTCGTCTGTCATCTGTCTTCTGAATTACATACAGCCAATAACTGACTGTAAACAATATTTATGCGAAAGGAATTAAAATGGCCGCATCAGAAATCTGCTTCATGACCGCCACCGAGATGGTTCAGCGCATTCGTGACCGGGAGCATTCCTGCCGCGAGGTGATGGAAGCCCACCTGAATCAGATCGAACGTGTAAACCCGCTGGTCAATGCCATTGTCACTCGAATCCCGGCCGAACAGGCGCTGGAATTGGCGGATGAGGCAGACGACGCCCTGGCCCGAGGCCATGAAGTCGGACCGCTGCATGGCCTTCCCATCGCTCACAAGGATCTGGTACCGACCCGGGGTATGCGCACGACTTTCGGCTCACCGATCTACAAGGATTTTGTGCCGGATCATGACGGCCTGATCGTGGAACGCCTGAAAATCGCCGGCGCTATTACCATCGGTAAAACCAACACACCCGAATTCGGCGCCGGATCTCAAACCTTCAACCCCGTCTTCGGGGAGACGCTCAATCCCTATGACACTTCCAAAACCTGCGGCGGCAGCAGCGGCGGAGCCGCCGTATCGCTGGCCTGCGGCATGCTGCCCCTGGCCGACGGCAGCGACATGGGCGGTTCACTCCGCAATCCGGGCAATTT
>Ga0209150_1000567_pt1 | contig 10590 bp, 2 predicted proteins | sample WorMetTyACAVOLI3_FD_187424 | JGI IMG/M metagenome (GOLD analysis project Ga0209150, IMG submission 187424) | Marine gutless worms symbiont microbial communities from Max Planck institute for Marine Microbiology, Germany - Olavius algarvensis... ... | reverse complement strand
CGCAAATATATCTTCTTGCAAAGTAAACGACACATCCATTTTTCGCAAACAACACTAGGTCAACCACTTTATTTACGATAATATGCAAAATGATCAAATTCAAGACTTTTAACACTTATTAGACAATAACGCAAAAGTACGTCTTCTTTCCTTCCGTGCTATCCGTTCTCCACCCTCTCCTCTTTAGTATCGCCCGAGCGAGTCCAAAATCGGGGGGTGGACGAGCATAGATAAAGAGGATTTCTCTAAAAAGAAGCCGTGGCAACCGCCACACCACCCCCGTCCTCCTGAGGAAATTCGTCACCTGACGAATTAGTGTGTATGACCTTAACATGCGATAGAATATGTAAAGCATCACAACGAATTTAACTAAGTTGAACACGCCTACGTACGACAGTAAGCGAGTAATTACACATGAAACAGAGCAATAAGGTTACATGAACATCACATCAGGCTAAAGGATTTGCATAGGCTATATGACAAGGAACAGCAGACTGTCAATTAAAATAAACATGAGCCCTACAGCAAAGTCCTCGGGTGTAATGAAAGTCAGCATTGATCAATAATGCCATTCAAGAGAAAACAAAAATATAAACGATTACAGATGACACGGTTAATACACACAATGACAATTGCATAGTAGGAATGTTCCACAGGTTGCAAATTATTATGTGTTACATCAGTTAGGCACAAATCACGCCTAACACCTTGACTAACAAATTACAATCATCATAAACTTAACCTAATGTCCTATACGAAGTAATGACGTCGCAGGCACTTAATGTCAAACACGTAGCACTCACACAACAATGTATGATTTTGCGATTCAAAAAGAAATTTAAAGAAAACGCATCAAGGAATGTCATGAGTCACACAATTATAAAATGTCCAAACGTCTTCGGAAATCTATCATAATGTTGAAACTACACAACTGAAACGAATCGCACTAAACAACACCATACAAAGTTATACGCTCCAAGCGTTCATCAGCACCTTAATATGATCAAAACTGGATCACAGTAAAAAAAATGAAACTAGTACAAGGTACACTAGCAAACAAAATGTCAAGTTAATTCACGGAACGACTGTATTCCGTTATCAGCACATAGTGTCATCACTGTCATTGGTTAACGTTTATCCGGGCGTCTCGGAGTTATCAGCTTGTTCACAATGTCGTGGAGCTGAACAGCACACGTACGCAGCTCACTTTCACTGGGCGATCTCTGGCGATGATGACTGATAGCGTCATGACGTCTTCTGTCACGATTTCGATCATCAGCAACTCTTGGTTGATTACGCCAACCTGGACGTGAACGTGAGTTTTGGTTCTGACCCAGGCGGTTGGATGTTGGAAGGGAAACACGCACTGGAGATGAAGTAGAAGGTGAGTATGTCTGGTCACTTCTGAATGGTGGAGGTATCTGGGAGGTGCGTGAAACGTACTGGATGTTCTGTCGAGCATTGCCTGACGCAGGGTGAGCTGTTAGGTTGGCAGTAGGCAGCGAGTGATGAGAAGGATGAGCACCGGCAGAAAGAGAGGCAGGCGGGTTTCGTTGTCGTGGAGGAACGCGTACGTGCTCTTCTTCGCCATACAGAGGTGCGAAGCTTGATGGTACAGAAGTCAGAGATGCAAGACGCTGATCCGGCCATACGTGCGACGGTTGCGCATAGGGTTTAGCTATAGCGCAGTTGGCTCGAAGTGTGTCGAGAGTGGCACCCATAACAGCAAAGGCTAATTGACGGTCAACCTGAGAGAGCTCAGGTACCTCATGGCGTGCCACAGTATCCATGAGATCCTGTGATGTACCGGCAAGCAATAAGGGCAGTAGGGAAGAGACGAATTTGCTGCCCCTCTGCTCGTCCGGTGGAACGAATCCTGGCAATCCCGGTGCCTTCCTGACCGAAGCGACAAGATGGGTCGACGACGGTCGACCAGTGGTAGGAAGAGCATGCGGATGAGCGGTGTGTGCATGCGTATGCCTTGCCCAATTCTTGGCATAGACGTCCCGCTGACAAGTTTGACAGAACTTGTGAGCTGGATGCATAACGTCTGCACGTGTTGTGGCTACAGATGTGATAGGTACCTCTAACGTCAGCAGGTCATCTTCTTCCTGTACATCACATCATAACGTGTAGCGAATAGCAAACGACGTAGCTAGACATCAACATCATAAAATCTAACACGTTAGTAAATCCGCTATAGCATCATAATTTCATTAAGTGATGCCCGTAAGATTTGCGTATCAGTGAAAGGGTGCTCTCAGTTTGTAGATTGCACCAAATCAGACGATGAGGCCAATCTGCTCAGCGGAAAGCAATACAGAGGTTCTTCACCAGCCATCGGTGCTAGACAGCCCAATGCATACAGGTAAGATCTCTGGTGCATCGATCATGTGTAACGTGAAGTAGCAACAAGGAGACGGTTAATCACCGCGGTGGAGGACTCTACCGCAGTATATAAGGCAGACGTGCTGAGACCAGCTTGTCATTTCCGTCTCTCTCTCTTCTGAGTCATACATCATGCAACGCATACTCAACTTCAACATTTGCCATACTTCGATAACAGAAGATGAAGTAATACTCGATTTGCAAATCCGTGACCGGCTGCAGTCTCAAAACTCCAACTAAACTAGCGTGGCTAGTGCATAAAACCGATGTAGGGAAGGTTTTCCTCATCGTGAGACTCAGAGGGAAGGAGTGTCTCATTCCTCCTTCGACGGTATTTCCTCCACCGTCATCTGTACCCGTAGCATGCTACATACTCAAGATTGAAAATCATCCATCCAAGCAGGACGTTTGCGAGTCCGGATAGGTCGGCTTGACACCTTCGATTCCTGTTCATCAAGTTCGACGTCTCCAAATCCGTACTGTGATGAATCACAGAGATTCTGCCTTGAATGACGTCTAGTCTGTAGTCGAGAAGGGCGTTTCTGCGAACTGAAGGAAGTTCCACTCACCATATTGGGCGATTCTCCGGTAGGAACTGTAGACGTAGTCAACCATGACTCAGGTGTAACGGAATAACAGGCCTTCAACTTGTCGCCATGTACGACCTGAGGTACAGATCTTCTCGTCCGTTGAATGACATAATCTGAGGGCGGAATCACTGCCGTAATCAGGAATGGTCCTTGATAATGTCTGTTCCACTTGGGATTCTCGTTGACTCGACGACGCGGGTAGAGATACCAAACCCACTGTCCAGCTACGAAATTTGATGACTTCACCCTCACATCATACTCATTTTTGCGCCTCTCTGCAGCAGAACTGAGACATTGTCTTGCAAGGATGTGCGCCTTACGAATCCTGTCTTGAATCTCGGCCACATAGTCATCATAACTGTGATAGTGTTCTTGATCAGCAAAAGTCTCTCCGAGCACGAGGTCCAATGGTGCTGCATTCTCCCTCCCGAAAATCAATCGATTGGGCGAGAAGCCTGTTGATTCATGTTTGGCTGCTCTATATGCAGCCATGACATGTTGTAGTTTCTCATCCCAGTCCCTTTGGTTCTGGCTGATCACCTTGCCAAGCATAGAGTTAAGGGTGCGATGAAATCTTTCTACACATCCATTAGTGGATGGCTTATATGGAGAGCAACGCACCTTGTCAATTCCAAAGCTTGCACAGAGCTCATGAAATAGCTGTGATTCAAATTCTGGCCCTTGATCAGTTAGTATTCTTTTTGGAGTGCCAAATCTCGAGAAAAAGTTGTTCACCAAAAGACGCGCCAAGACTGGAGCTGTGTGAACTTTAACCGGGTATGCCTCACTCCATTTGCTGAAGAGATCGGTGATCGTCACAATGTACTCATTGCCTCTTGACGATCGGGGATGTTTGCCAGTGACATCTATAGCAATTATCTCGAATGGTTCTCCAGCCAGGAATGGTTGCAAGGGCGTCTGCTTCGGTGGTTTTCCACGGTGATATTGTACACATTGCACGCACTTCTTCAGCTGTGTGGCAACGTCAGAACGCCAACCTGGCCAGTACGCTCTTCTGCGCACTTGATCCTCGGTCTTCGACCTGCCAAGGTGGCCTCCCACCATTCCTTCGTGTGCCATGCGAATAAATTCACTCCTGTACTTCCTTGGCAATACAATTTGCGTATAATGTGGAAAAGAGTCGATTGAAGTCCAACGTCTCAAGAGTATGTTCTCATGCAAGACAAGTCGTTCCCATTCGTGCCATAAGACTTTAGTATTAGCTGACTGTACCTCGACTTCGTTCCACTCCGGCTTGACAGCACTTCTTTTCATGCATTTGATGATGATGCCAATATCAGCATCTTCTTGTTGTGCCTCAGCTATTTCCTGACGACTCCACGACATACCTTCAGGTATATCTTCATGCACTTCGGCAGTAGCAACAAGTTGATCGACCTGATTCGACTTTGGTTCAGAAGTCACATTCACGGCAGAACAGAACTTTGTGACATCTTGATGACAAGCGGAACAAGACGGTTTATTGAGACATGGATGTCTCGACACTGCGTCGGCATTCGCGTGGCAACGTCCCGGACGATGTTGAATCTTAAAGTCATACTCACCCAAGAGTTCCAACCATCTCGCGTTCTGCCCAATGGGCTCAGGAGTCTTTTGCAGCCAGGCTAATGCAGCATGGTCTGTTCTTATTATGAATTTGCGTCCAAGAAGATATTGACGGAAGTATTTCGTGAAGTGGACTACTGCCAAAAGCTCCTTTCTTGTAACGCAATAGTTTAATTCATTTCTGTTGAGAGATCGGCCAGCATACGCAATGACTCTCTCTTGACCACTTTGGACCTGGGAGAGGACGGCTCCGATGCTTGCATCTGCGGCATCTGTGTCCAAAATGAATGTATCTTCATCATTGGGAAGTGCAAGGACAGGCTGAGTTGTGAGAGCTTCTTTCAATTGCTGAAAAGCCACTCGACAGCCATCAGACCAAACAAAGCGCTGATTTTTCTTCATCAGTTGATTAAGCGGCAGAGCAATATTGGTATATCCTTTCACAAACTTACGATAATAACCTGTGAGTCCCAAAAAACCTCTAAGCTGGCTGAGCGTGGCAGGTTCTGGCCACTCACGAATCAGACTAATCTTCTCGGGGTCCGTTGAAATGCCATCACCAGACACCACGTGACCGAGAAAGGTTACACTCTTCTGCATTAGATTGCACTTGCTAGGTTTTAACTTGAGATTGACCTCCTCCAGGCGCTGAAGGAGTAACTCCAATCTTTCAAGATGCTGCTCTTCATTCACAGAGTAGAGTATAATATCATCCACAAAAGCCAAACATATCTCCAAGTTGAGTCCCGTAAGCACAAGATCCATCAGACGCTGAAATGTTGCCGTTGCATTACACAAACCAAATGGCATGGTTTTAAAGCGAAACATTCCTCGACGTGTAATAAAGGCTGTTTTGTCAGCATCTTCAGGTTGCATAGCCACCTGATGAAAACCAGAGCGCATGTCAAATGTTGAGAAGATCGACGAACCAGACATAGCATCGAGGCACGCATCTGTCCTGGGAAGTGGATAGGCGTCCTTTCTGGTAACTTCGTTGACCTGCCTGTAATCAATGCAGCAGCGAAGGCTCCCATCCTTCTTCTTCGCTAGAACTATGTTCGATGCCCAGGGGCTGGCTGCTGGCTGTATGATTCCTTGCTGAAGCATGTCTTCCAGGTGCTTGTCAATTGCCTCATTATGCGCCGGTGGATATCTTCTGAGCTGCTGACGAATGGGTTTACTGTTCCCAGTGTCGATCTTGTGAATCACGATATCCGTCCATCCGAGATCCCACTCATTTTTCGAGAAGACATTAGAGTGACGTTTGAGGATAGCACGCAGCCTAGTACGCACGTCGTCTGTCACGCTGTCATCGATTTTAGACATCAGGCTCTCAATCAGTTCATCCTCTTCTTCGATGTTCTGTACGCAACCTTGAGCATTAGGTGTCAGTGGTGACAAGGGCTCCAAAAGACTGACAACCGAATTCTTGCCTATCGTTATTGGATGATTATTTGTGTTCACAACCTTCACAGGCAGGTCATTAGCCCTGTTTGGTAACACCGTCCTGGCAACGAAAAATCCAGGTCTCATTTCAGAGGACTGAGTAGCCCAGGATTCTGAATCTGCTGACTGTTCAGAGATAAGCTGACTGTAGATCGCCTTGGTAGTAAGATCCAGTTGTGCACGTGGAGGTACAGTCACATCTTTTGCAAGGATAACTCTGCGACACCACTTCTCTTCATCTGCTTTCTCCGCAAGTTGAAAGATCTGACCATGCAGCTGGATCTCACCTGTGGCGAAGTTCCAACAGACCTTGTTTTCTTGTAACCAGTCAATGCCGAGCATCACGTCCATTATATGCTCCGAAACTAAGCCAGCGATCTGCATCGTGTGTCTTCCAATTCTTGCAGAGAGTACTGCCCAACCTAGAATCGGTATTTGGGTGCCATTCGCAGCAAGCAGTCGTTGCGAGGTTTCGGATATAGCACTTCCTTTGACTAGATTTGCAGGTATCATAGTGACTTCACACCCAGTGTCAAGCAGACAAAGACGCCGCTTTCCATGGACAACGACACTAAGGTAACTTTTCGCCGAATCATTGTTCTCGGCCGTAACCAAACGTGCGTGAGCCGTGGTGGACTGTCCATTGGATGTAACCCCGTTCTGAGCATTAACATTCGGACAATTCCGCTTGTAGTGTCCAGGCTGTCCACAGGCAAAGCAAGTTCCTCTTCTCTGCGTTTGATTCCCACCAGGACTAACAAGCGTTTGTTCACTTGGTGACTGATAAATCAGCGCGCCATGAGGAATATTCTGCATCTCGTTATAATATGGCTGAGGTAACATCTGTGGTGGCGGATTCCATGGTGGTGGAGTTGCCTGTGAAACCTGAGTCGATCGCTGGGTTCTCAATGACGTAAGTTCATCCGTGACAGTCTTAAGTTCATTCCTCAGTTGAGACAACTCTTTATCCTGTTGATTCAGCTGCTGTCGCAACGAATTATGGTGGCCAGTAGAGTTGAATCTATCTGCGTTGAAGTTTCCCGTTGAAGGTCGATATGAGTGTCTGCTGTTACTGTCTTCTGCTTGCGCAACTCGCACATGGCGCGTTTTCTGGGATTCCTTCTCGATGTCGCAAGACTTCTGCAATACCTCCAATTTCATAGCCATTGTGAGTGCTGAATTCAACGTGGCAGGTTCTCGTTCCTTGATCTTATAGATCAACGCATGGCTGTCCAGAGATTCAATGAAGAAGTCACGTGCAAGTATGTCCTTCGTGGGTTGTCCGGCTTCTGGATACGCCAAGGTAACTAATCGCTCAACTTCATGTGCAAGCTCTTGCAGAGTTTCACTAGCTCCACGTCTGCGACACTTGAGTTCAACACGGAACTTCTCCTGCTGTTCACGAGAGCCGTACCTTTGCCTTAGCTTTTCTACCATCTGCTCGTACGTCGCTTCCTCATTCTGCCACAATAAGGAGCCGGCTCTGCCAGTTAGGCAAGCCTTAAGATGTGCAGCTTTATCCCTGGCATGCCATTTGTTGTAAGTTGCACAACTGCTAAATTTTGACAGGAACGTCTCCACGCAAGTGCTGCCATCGAATTTGTCTGGTTTTATATTCTGATGCCTAGAGTACTGATCTTTGACGGATCCTGTCTCGCATGAAGTTGCTTCAGGTGAAATAGACCTTTTACGAGTCGTGCGGCTCTCACTCTTGCCGGCTTTCGACGGTTTCGGATTATCAGAGCGTCCATGGCTCTCCGCGGGTCTAGGAGAGGGTGATGAATCTGACTTGTCATGCCTTCTGTTTACTTGCCGCTGTATATTTTTGCCAGAGCGAGTCGTACCTCGTCCAGCGCAACTTGATCTCTGTTTCACTCCATCAGCATCCTTGTGGTCCTCACCCTTATTCAAATGTCGATTCTCATTATCAGATGAATCCACAGGCGAGAAATCACGACAACTATGTGCTGACCTATCATGAGGTCGTCCACAATGAACCTTGTCTTGGATGTAGGAGCAGCGTGTGTGCGTACCATCAATTTCCTGTTTAACCTCATTGTACTTCCTCGATGGTCGAGCACTGGACGACCTGCTACGCGATGGGGAACTATTGTATGGATGCGTGGGCTCTCCCGATGGCTTCAGGTTGGAACTAACTCGACGCTCCGGTTTGACCATTCTTCGTTGAGGATCATAGGCTCGGTCATTTCCCTTGCTGCAAGAGTGAGAGACACTGGTGTGAGGTTGCATTTTCTTGGAAGTTTCGACACAATGTGCACGTTTTGCTCCACTGCTTGAATGGTGATCACGAGGATCGTGGGCATTAACAGAGAATTCGTTCTGCATCGCACACCAAGCATTTGTAGACGGTGAGGTCTGCTTCGTTTGATGAAAATGTTCTCGGCCACAACCACAATGGTCGAGAATTCGCTTCCTAACTCCCACATCTGCATCCAGTTTCACATAATCACAAGCGTTGTCCTTCAGTTTCTGTCTTTTCGAAGACGATTGACTATGCCCATGGAGTCCAGTCTGGATATCCTGCTTCTGTACATCTAAGTCAGCAAGCTTTCGAGAGATGTCATCCAAGACTGACTGTATTCTGTCTGGCGTCATTTGCACGGTCTCGTCGAGATCGGCACCATTATGATCATTATCACGTGATGTGCATCTTTCACCATTCTCCATATATGCAGCTGTTACTTCAATTGGGCGAACTTCATATGAATGCTTCAACTGATGGACATCTGTTCGACACTTAGCAGCTGGCAATAAATCATACCTTCTGTTAGTATGACGATGCTGCTTATCAACAGCATGATCACTGTGATCATACTCATTCAAATCATCATTAGCATCACTATCCGACTCGTCATGGCGATGCACACTCAAATGAGGAGCATTTGCCTTTCCCCGTCGTTTGAGCATCCCACCGAGGTGATCAATAATGTCCCCTTGCTCAAATTTTGGGGATTGAAATGAAACTGCACAGTCCATCTCACCGTCTTCAATTACGCACAAGTCATTACAAGGCGACACTCCTCCGTTTTGTTGACCAGTTTCATGCATCAAGTGCGCATCGCCATGGTCATCTTCAAACGTATAGTGAGAACTTACATCAGCCATCGTAGAAGCCAACACCGGATCACCCGTGTTCCTGCCGCTTGGCTGTGGTGTCCGCCGCTTACGAATGGGCGATCTTACAGAAGATCCATGGCGCTCTTCATAAGTCTCGAGCGCTCGCGCAGCCTCCTCGAGTCGTGGAGTCAAAGCTCTGCTACGGTCATGTGGTGGTACATCACGACGAGTGGCACGTCGCGTTGGACTGTCCAACGGCGCCTGCATCTTGCGGTCGTCACCGGTTGCCTCCACACGGACCCCAGCTCTTTCTGTGTTCTGTTGTTCCTGGTTTGCATCTTCTTCTACTCCTAAATCACAAACAGGACGAGAATTGAACTGTGCAACATAGGAATAGTCATCACACAAGTGTCTGGGTGACACTGTCATACGATAGTGTTCACGAGTGCCAAAAGTATCCTCTACTTCGTTATTTCCTTTGGCAGTTATCGTATTTGCCGCCCCACGTTGGGCGCCATTGTAGCGGCGGCGCGGGGTGGGGTCTTGCTCCTTCGACACTTGATGGAGTGAGGCTGACGCACCTCCGCCTGAAGATCTCGGGGTCATGGGTCTCCACCCCGTAGGGTGGATAGCGCCAATGGAAGATTCTTCACGTACCTCTAAACCAGCCCAAGTCACATCACAGGAGCTGCGGTCACCGTTTACTTTGATCCGTCTGTCCATCTTTCTGTGATTTCCGGCCATTAATCAAACCACTCTTCACTTTCTCTACAATTCTTCACTTTCGAACGTTCTTCTTCACTTTTGTAAATAGTTCTTCACTTTTTCTTCACTTTATAAGCAGTTCTTCACTTTCGAACGTTCTTCTTCACTTTTGTAGATAGTTCTTCACTTTTTCTTCACTTTTGTGTAATTAACCGAAGAAAGTGAAGACTTTTCTTCTTCCCTGGTCCCCTTTGTCAAAAATGAAGAGAAATGATGTACTTAGTACATTTAATGAAATAAATGACAACGATTTAAGTCTCTGTATAACATATGTGTGTTTAATCGTGTGTTTTTACACTTTTGTAGATAGTGTGGCCTCGAAACACTATTCATCAGCACCTTCCACGTCCGCAAATATGTCTTCTTGCAAAGTAAACGACACATCCATCTTTCGCAAACAACACTAGGTCAACCACTTTATTTACGATAATATGCAAAATGATCAAATTCAAGACTTTTAACACTTATTAGACAATAACGCAAAAGTACGTCTTCTTTCCTTCCGTGCTATATCCGTTCTCCCCCTCCTCTCCTTTTAGTATCGCCCGAGCGAGTCCAAAATCGGGGGGTGGACGAGCATAGATAAAGAGGATTTCTCTAAAAAGAAGCCGTGGCAACCGCCACACCACCCCCGTCCTCCTGAGGAAATTCGTCACCTGACGAATTAGTGTGTATGACCTTAACATGCGATAGAATATGTAAAGCATCACAACGAATTTAACTAGGTTGAACACGCCTATGTACGACAGTAAGCGAG
>Ga0209150_1000559_pt1 | contig 10707 bp, 8 predicted proteins | sample WorMetTyACAVOLI3_FD_187424 | JGI IMG/M metagenome (GOLD analysis project Ga0209150, IMG submission 187424) | Marine gutless worms symbiont microbial communities from Max Planck institute for Marine Microbiology, Germany - Olavius algarvensis... ... | reverse complement strand
AAATCGACTCTATTCCAGCGACCCAGACTCGAATTCGAAGTACTTAAACGACGACGAAAATGGAAATCCGATTTCCAAATACATCAAGCACAGTTGGCATTATGATTTATTCCGGACAGCAGTGCGCGCAAGCGGGAATGACAGACGACGCGCGAATGACGGTTGATACGCGGCGGCAGATGATAGTCGGGGACGACCGGTTATGGATTGTCAGTGTAGCAGGGTGAAAAGCTTGCGGCGGTATTTCTGTACGCTGGGGTGTTCGCCGCCGAGCAAGTCGAACAATTCAAGCAAGCCCTTGCGTCCGGCGTCATCTTCAAAGCCGCGATCGCTACGCATGACTTGCAGCAGACACTCCATCGCATTTTCGTAATCGCCCTGGGTGCTCAGGCGGCGGCTTTTTTGCAGCATCGCTTCGAGATCCTGCGGGTTGGCCGCGAGCCGTTGTTCGATTTCATCCAGCGACGGTAAATCGGCGAGCTGCGCCGCCAGCTTGATCTCGGCGCGCAGCTTGATCGCCGCATCCAGCTTGTTGCCGTCTTCGTCGAGATTATCAAGCAGCGCCAGCGCACTCTCGCTGTCGCCCTGCGCGTTTACCATTTGTGCGATGGTGACTTTGAGTTCGGCATTGTCGGGATCTTTGGCCAGTGCCTGATTCAGCATTTCCAGCGCTGCTTCGGTTTGACCCTGCTGGTAAGCCGACATCGCCGCCTGCATTAACTGGTCCGTCTCGGAAACAATGTGTTTGTCCAGCATTGCCCGAATTTCGGATTCCGGCAGCGCGCCCATGCGTTCATCGACCAGCTGGCCCTGGTAAAAAAGTTTCATCGTCGGCAGGCTCTTAATGCCGAAATGCGCGGCCAGTTCCTGCTCCGCGTCGGCATTTACCTTGGCCAGTTCGAATTTGCCGCCGTACTCCTCGGCGAGCTTGGTGAGCATCGGCATAATGGTTTGGCATGGTTGGCACCAGTCGGCCCAGAAATCAACCAGTACGGGCTTGGCCATCGATTTTTCCAGCACCAGTTGCTGGAAATTCTGCATGCCGACATTGTGAATATAGGGTGACTCGCTCATAATACGGAACCTGGAAAAAGATGCGCATTATATCAGGCTGACGCTCATATATTTCAAGAGTCTGAGACCGCGTAATCACACAGCTCAGGAAGCATCACATTTGAAAAATCAGTACGACGCCGCCTCGATCGAGGTATTAACGGGGCTCGAACCGGTCAAGAAACGACCGGGTATGTATACCGACACCACCAGACCCAATCACCTCGCCCAGGAGGTGATCGATAATAGTGTGGATGAAGCGATTGCAGGGTTCGCGACGCAGATCGGAGTGATTCTGCACGCCGACCAGTCGCTTAGCGTGATCGACAACGGTCGCGGCATGCCGGTCGATATCCATCCCCAGCAAAAAATTCCCGGGGTCGAGGTAATCCTCACCAAACTGCATGCGGGCGGTAAGTTTTCCAATAAGAATTACCAGTTTTCGGGCGGCCTGCACGGGGTCGGGGTATCGGTCGTCAACGCCCTGTCGAAGCAGCTCGATGTGCGCGTGCGGCGCGAAGGCAAGGAATACACCATCAGTTTCAGCGGCGGCGACAAAAAAGATCCGCTGCAGCAAACCGGCACGGTCGGTAAAAAGAATTCGGGTACGACCCTGCGATTCTGGCCCGATCCCAAGTATTTCGACAGTCCGACGTTCTCGGTGACGCGACTCAAGCATATCCTGCGCGCCAAGGCGGTATTGTGCCCGGGGCTAAGGGTCAAGTTTTACGTCGAAAAAACCAAGGAATCGGTCGAGTGGCTTTATCAAGACGGTTTGTCCGATTATCTGCTCGAAGCGTTGCAGGGATTTGAGTTGCTGCCGCCGCAGCCATTCTTCAATTCGCTGCAGGGTGAGCACGAGGCGGTCGATTGGGCGGTGTTGTGGTTGCCGCAGGGCGGCGAATCGGTAACCGAAAGTTACGTCAACCTGATACCGACTTCCCAGGGTGGTACCCACGTCAACGGTCTGCGTACCGGCATCACCGATGCTATCCGCGAGTTTTGCGAATTTCGCAGCCTGTTGCCACGCGGCATCAAGCTCGCGCCCGACGACGTCTGGGACAAGGTCAGTTTCGTGCTTTCGGTGAAGATGGAAGAACCCCAGTTTTCCGGTCAGACCAAGGAACGGCTGTCGTCGCGCGAAACCGCCGCGTTTGTAGCAGGCGTCGCCAAGGATTCGTTCAGCCTGTGGCTGAACCAGCACGCCGACATCGGCGACCAGTTGGCGCAGCTGGCCATTTCGAGTGCGCAAAGCCGCCTCAAAACCGCCAAGAAAGTGGTGCGAAAAAAAGTGACTTCCGGGCCGGCGCTGCCCGGCAAGCTGTCCGATTGCAGCAGCCAGGACGTGGGGCGCACCGAGTTGTTCCTGGTCGAGGGCGATTCGGCCGGAGGCTCGGCCAAACAGGCGCGCGATCGCGCGTTTCAGGCGATCATGCCGTTACGCGGCAAAATTCTGAATACCTGGGAAGTGCCGTCGGACCAGGTGCTGGCATCGCAGGAAGTGCACGATATTTCGGTCGCCATAGGCGTCGAACCGGCCTCGACTAATCTGGCTAACCTGCGCTACGGCAAGATCTGCATCCTGGCCGATGCCGACTCGGACGGCGCACATATCGCGACCCTGTTATGCGCGCTGTTTCTGCGGCATTTTCAACCGCTGGTCGAACAAGGGCATGTCTATGTCGCCAAGCCGCCGCTGTATCGAATCGACATCGCCAAGGACAAATACTATGCACTCGACGAAGCCGAACGCGACGGCATTCTCGATCGTATCGCCGCCGAAAAACGCAAGGGTAAGGTGACGGTGACGCGCTTCAAAGGCTTGGGTGAAATGAATCCGCTGCAATTGCGCGAGAGCGCGATTGCGCCGGACACCCGGCGCCTGGTGCAGTTGACCATCGAACCGGGCGACAAGACTTTCAAAGTCATGGATATGATGCTCGCCAAGAAACGTGCCGCCGATCGCAAGACCTGGCTGCAAACCAAGGGCGACCTGGCGGAAGTATGAGCGATAATATGGAATTCGATTACGAGGGTGTCGAAAAACAGCCCCTGCATGTTTACACCGAGAAGGCTTATCTCGACTACTCGATGTATGTCATCCTCGATCGCGCCCTACCGCATATCGGCGATGGTCTAAAACCGGTACAGCGCCGTATCATCTACGCGATGTCGGAACTGGGGCTTTCGGCCAGTTCCAAGCACAAAAAATCGGCGCGCACCGTGGGTGACGTGCTCGGCAAATACCATCCGCATGGCGATACCGCCTGCTACGAGGCGATGGTATTGATGGCGCAAACCTTTTCCTATCGCTACCCGCTGATCGACGGTCAGGGCAACTTCGGGTCCTCCGACGATCCCAAGTCATTTGCGGCGATGCGTTATACCGAATCACGGCTGTCCGGGTTTGCGCGCGTGTTGTTACAGGAGCTGGGGCAGGGCACGGTCGACTGGACCGCCAACTTCGACGGCACCATGCAGGAACCGGCGCTGCTGCCTGCGCGCCTGCCGCACATCCTGCTCAACGGCACCACCGGCATCGCCGTCGGTATGGCGACCGATTTGCCGCCGCACAATCTGCGCCAGATCGCCGACGCCTGTGTGCTCCTGTTGGACAAGGCAAAGACGCCGCTGGAAGACTTGTTCGATCTGGTAGAAGGGCCCGATTATCCGACCGAGGCCGAGATCATCACCCCGCCGGCCGAATTACGCTGCATGTATGAAACCGGTAACGGTTCGATTCGCATGCGCGCGGTGTTCGAACGCGAGGAAGGGGGCATTATCGTCACCGCACTGCCGCATCAGGTTTCAGGCGCGCGCGTGCTGGAGCAGATTTCGCAACAGATGTCGGCCAGGAAACTGCCCATGGTGGACGACCTGCGCGACGAATCCGACCATGAAAACCCGACGCGCCTGGTGATCGTGCCGCGTTCCAACCGCGTCGATGTCGGATCGCTAATGGGGCATTTGTTCGCGACCACCGATCTCGAACGCACCTACCGCGTCAATATGAACATGATCGGCACCAATGGCCGCCCGCAGGTCAAGAACCTGAAGCAAATCCTGCAGGAATGGATTGCGTTTCGCATTGCTACCGTGCGCCGGCGTCTGCAGTGGCGGCTCGACAAGGTCGATGCCCGCCTGCACGTACTGGAAGGATTGCTGATTGCATTCCTGAACCTGGATGAAGTGATTCGAATCGTGCGCGAAGAAGATGAGCCGAAGGCGGCATTGATCAAGACATTCAAGATCACCGAGATCCAGGCCGAGGCGATTCTGGAGACCAAGCTGCGCCACCTGGCCAAGCTCGAGGAAATGAAAATTCGCGCCGAGCAGGAAGAACTCAACGCCGAGAAAAAGGAACTGGAAACGCTGCTCGGTTCGGAGCGTCGTATCAAGACGATGATTAAAAAGGAAATTCAGGAAGACGCCGAAACCTATGGCGACGAGCGGCGTTCGCCAATCGTCAGCCGGCAAGCCGCACGGGCGCTCGATGAAACCGATTTGATGCCGTCCGAAGCCCTGACCGTGGTGTTGTCGAGCAAAGGCTGGGTGCGCGCCGCCAAGGGGCACGACATCGACCCGCGCGCCCTGAATTACAAATCCGGCGATGCTTTCCTGGCTATGGCGCAGGGCAAGAGTAATCAAAGCGTGGTGTTTGTCGATTCATTCGGGCGCGCCTATGCCTTGACGGCGCATACGCTGCCGTCGGCGCGCGGCCAGGGCGAACCCTTGACGGGTCGTTTCAAACCCGCCAGCGGCGCCGAATTCAGGAGTTGCGTGATGGGGCGCGATGACGATCGGTTTCTGATGTCGTCGTCGCATGGATATGGTTACGTCTGCAAATTTTCGGACATGCTGACGCGCAACAAAAACGGCAAGGCCCAGATCAGCTTGTCCAAGGGGGCACAATTGATGCCGGTGGCGGCGCTCGCCGATTACGATTCGGACCAGTTGGTTTCGATCACCAGCGATGGTTATATCGCGCTGCTTGCGGTCAACTCGGTGCCGCAGCTGGCCAAGGGCAAGGGCAACAAAATCCAGGGCATCCCGCCCAAGCGTGTCAAGGACGGTGAAGAGGAGATCGCGTTTATCACCTGCTTGTCGGGTAAACAAAAGCTGGTTATCCATTGCGGTAAGAAATACAAAAGCATGAATCTGAAAGAGCTCGAGCAGTATCGTATAGAGCGCGGCAAGCGCGGCCGCAAGCTGCCGCGCGGCTACCAGAACGTCAGCGCGATCGAGGTTGTCGACTAAGCCCCTGTACTTCTGCTGAGTGCCCGAATTAGGGTAACAGTCAATCTGATTCGTACCCGTGACGAGATAAGTTCACTGTCGCTATGATGCGCAGATGCATCTACGCCAGATCCTTTGAAATTCGATTTAAGGGATATATGCTTGTGCTTTCCGGCCAAGGAGAAAGTCATGTTTAAAACCATTCTGCTACCGGTTGATTTGGCTCATCTGGACGAGGTAAGAAGACGCTCGATTTAGCGTTGTCGTTAATGGGCGAGAATACGGAGATTATCCTGCTATACGTCATTGAAGACATTCCAAACTGGACCGATATCGACCTACCGTCGGATTTCATGGAAAAGTCGAAGCAGTCGGCGCGGGAAGCCCTCCAATCGCTCGCCTCGAATACCGAAAAAGATGTCAAAATCGAAATCCGCTCGGGCCATGCTTATAGTACGATTCTGAAAGATGCCGAGGCGGTGAACGCCGATCTGATCATTTTGGCCTCGCATAAACCGGGGCTGAAAGATTATTTCATCGGGTCGAATACATCGAAGGTAGTCAGTCACGCCAATTGTTCGGTGCCGGTTGTGCGTTGACCAAACGGGTCAGCTTGCCTGTTTTCATTTTCGTGCTGAATACCGAAGACCCGGCCCGATTCAATAGTTCCGCTGCGGCTCAATAGCGCTTCGATCTGAAACTCTGGCCATCGTTGACAATGGCTCCCGCTCGCTGGGAGCCGCCGAGTATATAAATATACTCGTTCAGGCTGACGACCGGCACACCGTGCAAAGCGCGCGGCATCGGCGCCGCCGATTCCCAGCCTGCGGCCGTTAACCGTTCGACGCTGGCCAGGGTTTCGCTGCCCGTCATCATGATTTCGCCGCCAAAGGCATAGATTCGATTACGGTGATTCACCGCCGTGAACCCGCCCCGTGCTACGGCTAAGTCCGGCGCCTCGCGCCAGCTATCGGTTGCGGGGTCATAGAGTTCGACGTCGGCCAGCTCGCCGACTCCGGACCAGCGCCCGCCAATCAGCAACAACTGGCCGTTCCTCGAGACCGCGGTCGTGTGTTCGCGTCGCAGCCGCGGCGCCGCCAGCTCCTGCCAGCGATTGCCGGCGGGATCGTAGCGCAGGGTATGCCCTCCGGGACCATCCCCCGCCCACCACGTAGATATAAGATCCGATCACCGCGGCAGCCGCGGCATAGCGCACCGCGGGCATGGATGCGACCCGACTCCATTGACCGGTTTCGATGTCGAAGACGAAGCTGCTGTCGCTAGCTCGCCAGTTGCCGTCCGCTCCCCCAAATACGTAAATCTTTGCCTGGTAGGCAGCAATCGCAATATGATGCCGCCCTTCCGGCATTTGCGGTAGTTTGAGCCAGTGCCCCTGTTGGGTATCGAAGGCTTCGAAGCTGCGGGTCCCGCCAAGCCCGCCCGGTACATAAATAGTATTACCCCAGGCTACCGCCGACATTTCCGATCTCGCCGTCGGCATGGGTGGCAAACTTTCCCAGTCATTTGCTAATACGGATGCAAAAATCAGGTAGCTTACGACAATCGCGGTGAGGTATCGGGTCATCGGTTTCATTTCGATTAGAATCAGACTGTTTGACCTGAAACGGCGCCATGGGTTCTGCAATATCGGGCAAACCCCCGGGGATAGGCGGTCGATGAAATAATCGGGTCATTCCGGCAATGGCAATTCCCGGGTTAATTGGATCGGTAACACATACTAGGTTTTTTCAGTATCGGTATAGCGCTGCGGCATTATGACGAAAAGGTTAAACCAGCTAATGCCGCCAATTCGAAGCATATTTTGTCTGCTTAGTTTGGCTTTTCCGGAAACCAAGAATAACTCGGCGACGCTCAAACGCGCATCGGGTTAGCACAAACCGTTAACAGCGTTTGGATTCGATGTCATTGTGCCGCAAATCCTGATTTGTTAGCATTCTTAAATCTTCCAGCCCCTGCTTGGACTTTGGGTGGCGACTAAACAAAGGGGATCGGTGACGATTTAAAGCCGATCGACCATTGTGGCTTCCAAGTGAGTTGGCCATGCAGGTATTAAACAGAATCGGATATGAGTCGCAAGTCGTGGCGCTGAATACTGCGGCCGCATGGTGATTAATAGTAATCGATTTTGACTTGGTATTTCAGGTTGCTTATGGCGGTGCCTATCAATGGGAATAAATGCAATGTGTCGATCTGTTAATAGTTACAGCCGTCGAACAACGAGTTTTGGCTCATGAGATTCAGATTGAAAACCTGGATTAGAAAACTGCGTTTTTTTGGCACCCGCTACAACTGCCCGATCTGCGATTCCAATTTACGACGTTTTCGACCCTACGGCTTCAAATTTCCTGTTCTTGCTGAAAAGAAAGTTATCGGTGGCGGCTATCGCTTGAATGCCCGCTGCCCGGTTTGCAAATCCGCCGACAGGGAAAGATTGCTCTATCTCTATTTGTCCAATAAGACCGGGATTTTCGACAAGCCTGTCAAATTATTGCATGTGGCGCCGGAACCGGGATTGAGTAAAGTCTTTCGAGGGCAGGAAAATATCGATTATCTGACCGCTGATCTGAATTCGGATCGTGTCATGCGGCGCATGGATATTACCGAGATCGACTGTCCCGACGGCTGTTTTGACGTCATTATATGTAATCATGTATTAGAACATATTCTCGACGACAGAAGGGCAATGCGGGAATTGCATCGCGTGCTTAAACCCGGAGGTTGGGGGATACTGCAGGTACCGTTGTCCCTGGTTTTAGATGAAACCTTCGAAGATTCGTCGGTTACCGCCCCGTCGCAAAGAGAAGTTGTTTTTGGACAATCCGACCATGTAAGAATCTATGCGAGTGACTATGCGGACAGGCTTAGAGAAGCAGGATTTCAAGTTAATGCGTTTGAATGGTGGCGGGAAAATGGATTTGGGGTTGACAATAACAAACACGGTTTGCTCGAGGACGAAAAAATTTTCGTTGTTTGCAAGTAATTCCGGTTACGCGTTCTGTCCGGCGAACCCGTGTCAGGGACTGGATGCCGTTTACCACTTCATCTTCGAGGCACTGGACTTTATTGCACGCCCGGATACCCAGATCAGGCAAGCTGGCATGATAACCTGATTTTCCGATCGCTGTCCCAGCCGAATAAGCGGCTCGCTTTTTCGGCGCTAGTGTTTCGCGCGCTTGGGCTGACCCTTGTTCTTTTTAGTCTTATGCCGGACCTTGGGCGTTACGCGTTGCGGTTTTGCTTTAATTTTCTTCCCGCTCCTGAAACTCTTCCCGGCGAGTAATGACATGTTCAATCGTTGGCCGACGACTCTTAGGTTTTTCAATTGATTCAACAATTCTTTCGGCATGCCCTCCGGTAAATCTATCAGACTGTGGTCGCTAAAGATTTCGATGCGGCCGATGTGCTTGCTGTCTATATCGGCTTCATTGGCAATCGCTCCCACGATATTACCCGGTTTAACCTTATGGTCGAAACCGACTTCGACGCGATAGCGTTCCATGCCCGGTTCCAGCGGTAAGGTTTTTTGTCCTGCCGAACTCTCGGCGCCCGCTCGTCATCGACGGAACTTCGACCCCGGCCACCGCGTTCCGGCTTTTCGTTTGCAGCCTGATAGTCGCGCTCGAAGGCCGGCGCGTTGACTGCCTTGCCGCTTAGCAGGAAAGCTGCGCTTCCCTGTAGTTGCTTGGCGAGCGCCGCTGCGACATCAATCGCATCGACCCGGTTTTCCACTTGATACTGTTCGATCAATCCCCTGAACAGGTCCAGGTCTTCGTTGGCAAGCGTATCGCTGATGCCTTGCTTGAATTTTTCGATACGCCGATTGTTGACGATGTCGGTCGATGGCAATTCCATCAATTCGATTTCCTTGCGCGTCGCGTTTTCAATCGCCTTCAACATGCGTCTTTCGCGTGGCGCAACGAACAGGATGGCGTCGCCCTCGCGCCCGGCCCGACCGGTGCGGCCGATGCGATGCACGTAGGCTTCGGTATCGTGCGGGATATCGTAATTTATGACATGGCTGATGCGTTCAACATCGAGCCCGCGCGCCGCCACGTCGGTCGCCACCAGGATATCCAGCTTGCCTGATTTCAGTTGATCTACCAGGCGCTCTCGGTTCTTCTGCGCAATATCGCCATTCAGAGCGCCGGCCCGGTAGCCGCGGGCTTCGAGTTTCTCGGCTACTTCGATTGTGGCGGTTTTGGTGCGCACGAATATCAACATCGCGTCGAAGGTTTCGGCTTCCAGAATACGTGTCAAGGCATCCAGCTTGTGCGTACCGGTAACCGGCCAGTAGCGCTGACGAATGGTGTCCGCCGTTGTCGACCTTAGTTGTACGGTAATCTCAGCCGGGTTGCGCAAGTAGCGCCGGGTGATTGCGCGAATCTGGTTTGGCATGGTTGCGGAAAATAATGCGATCTGCCGTTGCTTCGGGGCTTGCTCCAGCACCCATTCGACGTCATCGATAAAGCCCATGCGCAGCATTTCATCGGCTTCGTCGAGAACCAGGGTTGTTAGTTTATCGAGGCGGATGTTACCGCGGCGCATGTGATCCATGACCCGGCCCGGAGTGCCGACAATGACATGAACGCCGCGTTGCAGCGCGCGTATCTGGGTGCTGTATTCCTGGCCGCCGTAGACCGGCAGCACATGAAAGCTTTTGATTTGCGAGGCATATGACTTAAAGGCTTCGGCGACCTGGATTGCCAGTTCACGGGTTGGAGCGAGTACCAGAACCTGGGGCTGTTTTTGCTTGAGGTCGAGATTCGACAGAATCGGCAACGCAAAGGCCGCGGTTTTTCCGGTACCGGTTTGTGCCTGGCCGAGCAGGTCGCGGCCGTCGAGAATCAGCGGAATAGCTTGCGCCTGGATTGCCGTGGGCTGTTCGTAACCGAGATTGCCGAGGGCCTTCAATAGCGATGGCTGCAGCATCATGTTTGCGAAACTGGCGGTAATTGATTCTGGGGGCATGGATGTGGATCGAGGCGAAAGGTGGCGCAGTGTAGCGGTTTGCGCCCCGCTTTGCAGATTTAATTTGCCAGGATTCGCCGGCTACCGCGAAAATCGGCTCAGCGCACTGGTAGCAGCTCGGCGTCGCTTGATAATTGTGCCGTTAGCCGAGCTGGCGAACTAGTAGCCGGATGAATTCTTGTCATCTATTGCCCGGGATCCAGGTCTCTGAATCGCCCCGGGTTTGTCGGAGGCTCAATTTCTTGAGAGGATTGGGTAATGAAGACAAACAAAAGATATTCCCCGGAAGTCCGGGAACGGGCGGTTCGTATGGTTTTCGAGCATCAACATGAGCACGAGTCCCAGTGGTCAACCATTGAATCGATATCATCGAAAATAGGATGTACAGCAGAAACGCTACGCCGCTGGGTGAGACAGTCAGAGATTGAC
>Ga0209150_1000558_pt1 | contig 10709 bp, 9 predicted proteins | sample WorMetTyACAVOLI3_FD_187424 | JGI IMG/M metagenome (GOLD analysis project Ga0209150, IMG submission 187424) | Marine gutless worms symbiont microbial communities from Max Planck institute for Marine Microbiology, Germany - Olavius algarvensis... ... | reverse complement strand
ACCCTGTTTACTCGTTTACCAACCGGGGTACAGCAGATGTATCGACGAAGACGACGAGAACGCGCGGAACTGATCGAGAAAACACAGTATGTTCTTTCCTATTAACTTTCCCCGGACAGCTGTGCGCGCAAGCGGGGATCTTGCAATAATCCGCTATCAGTATAAGATTCCCGCTTCTGCGGGAATGACTCAAATAAGTATCCGAGTTGTTTAAACCTCGGAATACCTGACGCAGGATTTTTGGCGTCAGGCAAGGTGGATATTGTGATTGCGCCGGGAGCGTGGCTTAATGCCACGTGACCAAGCAAGCACAATATCCAACGCAGCATGGCGTCAAAAAGACGCGTCAGGGGGCCTGTAGCTCAGTTGGTTAGAGCAGTGGACTCATACAGAAGTGTGACCTGTAGCAGCAATGTTATATGGAAAAATCGGATGAATTGCTGGAAAGCTAAGTCCCTTCGGGATAAGCCGATCAGCAGCCAAGCCTGATAAGCGTATCAGGAAGGTTCAGAGACTAGGCGGTGCGATACGATCTTGTCGCGTAAAACGTCAATAGCGTCCGACACCCCAAGCGGGTGATGATATAGTCCGCACTATTGCGAAAGCAGTAGATAATGTGAATCCATTGGTCGCTGGTTCGAGTCCAGCCGGGCCCACCATTTCAATAGAGATTTAAAAATTCAGTTCGACAGGCGAATTAAATTCATCGATCGAATTAAGTAAACTGTCACCATAAATCCCGAAATCCTACAATCGAGTCGACAGGCCGTCGGCGAGCGAGTTACGGTAGCCGCGCCAGGCCGGTAGCAGACCGACTAGTATACCCGCGAGCTGCAGGCCGCCGAGCGTTGCCCACTCGCGGGCACCGGGCAGTCCGAGAGGCAGGAGGAGTCCGAACTGGTCAACGAGCCAGGGCTGCAGCACCAGCAGGACGGCGTTTTGCAACACCAGTCCGAACACGATGCCGAACGCGGTCAGCAGCGCGGATTCCGAAACCAGCAATCCCATGACGTGCAGGTGGCTTGCGCCGACCGAGCGCAGTATCGCCATTTCCCGCCGGCGTTCGTTGAGGGCGGCCAGCGATACCGCGAGCAAGCCCACCATCGCTGCCGCCGCGACCAGCAGGGAAATGATGCGCAGCGCCTGTTCGGCTACCCGCATCAGGTCCCACAGTTCCTGCAGCGCGACGCCGGGAAATATCACCAGCAGCGGCTCGCCGGTATATTGATTGATTTCGCGTTGCAGATTGAAGGCCAACATGCGACTGTCGAGACCGAGCATGAAAGCGGTAATGGCCCTCGGCCTCAGGTCGCTGCTGCTGCGTGCGAGGGTGGGATCGGTTTCGATCTTGTTCCAGTTGATGTGAATCGCCTCGATGCCGGCCAGGCTGACGTGCACGCTGCGGTCGACCGGCGTTCCGGTGGGCGCCAGTATGCCACTGACCGTAAATGGCTTGTCGGTGTGATCGGCTGCCAGGCCATCGGCGCCGAGGCCATGAGTTAAGATCAGGCGATCGCCGTTCTGATAACCCAGCTGTTGCGCCACCTCGGCACCGAGCACGGCGTCGTAGGTATCCTCAAATGCTTGGCCGGCGCTGAACTCGAGCCGGCGTTTGTTGGCGTAACGGAATTGTTCGAAGTAATCGCGTGTGGTGCCGACTACGCGGTAGCCGCGGTGCGAATCCCCGAGCGAGATCGGAATCGCCCAGCGCACCCCCGGCAGGGCGGCGATTTCCCGGTAGCTCTCCCAGGAGATATTGGTGGTCGCATTGCCGATGCGAAACACCGAGTAGAGCAGCAATTGTACCGAGCCGCTGCGCGCGCCGACGATCAGGTCGGTGCCAGAAACGGTGTTGGCGAAACTCTGGCGCGCGTGCAGGCGCGTCTTTTCGACGCCGAGCAACAGAGCGACACTAACCGCGACCGTCAGCATCGTCAGCAGCGCGGTGCTGCGCCGGTTGATCAGGCTCTTCCAGGCAAGGCGCAACAGGTTCATGCGACCGCCTTCGCGCGAAATTCGTCGATCCCTGACTCGCGCTTGAAACGAGCACCGAGCGTCGGATCGTGGCTGACGAAGACCAGGGTTGCGTTGGTCTCTTGGAGCCGTTCGAACAGCAGGTCGACGAAACGTTCGCGCGTGCCGAAGTCAAGTGCCGAAGTCGGCTCGTCGGCAATGACGATGTCGGGGTCGCCGATCAGCGCGCGCGCTGCCGCAACGCGCTGCTGCTGGCCTACGCTGAGATTCGCCACCGGGGCTTTACGATCCAGTTCTCCCTCGGTGAACAGGTGGCGTAACAGGTACTCGGCGGCCGCCGCGATACTGCCGTGGGCGCGCTCGGCGTTTTCGGCGCGCCGGTGCGAAAAGCGGCACGGCAGGATAACGTTTTCGACCAGGTCGAGATAAGGCACCAGGTTAAACTGCTGGAATATATAGCCGATGTGATCGGCTCGCAGCCGGTCGCGCCGGGTCGCGCTTAAACCAGCCGTGTCCTGCTGCATCAGTGACAGGCGCCCGGATTCGGGTGTCAGGATACCGGTCAGGAGACCCAGCAGAGTCGACTTGCCGCTGCCCGACGGGCCGCGTACGAACAGGTGTTCGCCGCGCGCGAGGCAAAACGAATCGCAAGCCAGTAGCGGCGCGGTCGCGCCCGGCCAGCGGAAGCGCAGGTTTTCGATTTCGATCAGGTATTGGTTCAAGTCGGGAGAACGTAATCTGCTTGTGTTTATTGTAACCTGATTACCGGATCGCTAGTAACGATATTACCCCCGAACTGGCCGCGCGGCGTTAGCGCCTGCACGCGGACCTCTTCGATTCGCGGCCAGGTCTCGAACAGGCGCAGGTCGATGGTTTCGATCGCGGTGTTCTTGCAGCCGAAATGGTAGTGTGCATGAAACTCGGAGTGGCTTTCGCCCGCGCCCGAATCCTCGTGGGCTTGTTCGTCGCCGTGTTCGTCGTGCTCTGCGTGCTCGTCTTCGTCGTGCTCGTCGTGCTCGTCGTGCTCGTCGTGCTCATCTGCATCGTGTTCAGCATGCTCATCGTGCTCGCCCTCAGCGTGCCGCTCGGCCTCTACCTCGTGCAGCTCGCAGCCGGCGCTCGCGGGCAAAACAAACAGCTTTGCGGGATCACGCAGCAGCGCGATTGCGTCCGCCACCGCCTTGCGCTCGGCCGTGCTCGAAGGCTCGTATTCGAAGCCGACGATACTTTCGGCCGGGGAAATGAACTCGATTTCCAGTTCCTCGTCGTCGATGGCGAGATTGATCGAGGCGAAGCCGTGCACGTGCGCGGATTGTTGTGCAATCGCGGGTGCCGAGCATGCGATCGCGAGTGAAACCAGGGTGGATTTTTTGAGCATCTCGGTATTCCTGTCGAGTCGATTTAGGAATGTTATAACATAACACTTAACTTGATCAAGCCAAACTATCTCATGAACAAAATTATAGTGAACAACCGAAAGCAGCCCCCCTCCCGGGAACTTGATCCAGACGGCAAACTTCGGCCTATTCTGTTGAAAAACTCGTTCCAAAATTGGCGCTTTGGTTGTGTTTTTTATTGAGGCAATCTTTATGCTCCGGTCTTGCCGGTTTGTTTGTTCTTTAACTACTTTTTATTGCATTCATTCGGGTTGATTTGCTCAGATTGGAACCGTTTCGGGGATTTTCGGCGGACCGGTGCCTAGACATTTCGCCATCCGTCTCAAGTTTTGTGCGGTGGCGGTGAGTAAAAACTCATCTCTCGCACCACTCAAGCCACGCAATCGCAAGCGATCCATCTTCAGGATGCGCTTCATGTGTGCAAACAGCATCTCGACTTTCTTGCGCTCTTTGCGCGCTTGTTGATAGGCGGTTGTCTTACTGACAGCACGGGCCACGTCTCTCACGTTTTCATGCTGTGAACGCAGGATCTTTCTGACCTTGGTATTCGGGCAACACTGCGCTTTCAATGAACAGGCAGAACAATCGTGCAGCGCGGCCCGGTAACGGATAAAACCATCCTTGGGAATACCTTTACGCGGTTTGCTGTAATTACGCCGGCTGCGCAGTAGTTGCTTGCCGCCCGGACAGGTGTAACAGTCAGTCTGTTCATCGTAGTGGAAATCGGATCGACCGAAACCAGCAGCTTTTTTGTCACCCATATCCCACACTGGTACATGCGGCTCGATACCTGCCTCTTCCACCATCCAGGCCAAAAACTCGGCCGTGCCGTAAGCGGTATCACCGATTAACCTCTGCGCCTTCAGATTAAAGCGCTCCTGAACTCGCTCGATCATGTCCTTCGTCGACCACACTTCCTGATTACGCAATGCCGTGGTCGCCTCTACATCGACGATGATCCCGGCCTCGGTGTCGACCAGATAGTTGGTGGAGTAAGCATAGTAAGCCGGGCCGCCGGGTGCCGCCGTCCAGCGCGCCTCGGGTCGGTCTGCGAGACGTTCTTCGCTGGTGTGATCGATGAGCCGTCCTCGTGCAACGCATCCAGGTACTCATTGATCGCACGACTACCGCCACCCCAGTCATCGTCGTCATCTTCGTGATATCGTTGTCGGCTCGCATCCGCCTTGACCACGCTGGCATCGACGGCAAAACCCTCGCCACCAATTAGGCCTTCTTCGATGCAGCGCTTGATGATCTGCTCAAACACAAAACGGAACGCTTCCGACTCGCGGAAACGACCATGCCGGTTCTTCGAGAAGGTCGAGTGATCCGGCACCTTGTCCGTGATGCTCAAACGGCAAAACCACCGGTACGCCAGGTTCAGGTTGATCTCTTCGCACAGTTGGCGCTCTGATCGGATGCCGAGACAGTAACCGATCAACAGCATACGAATCATCAGTTCCGGGTCGACCGAGGGACGGCCCGTGTGGCTGTAACAGGGGGCCAGATGTTTGCGTAGATCGGTGAAGTCGAGGAAGCGATCGATGGATCGCAGTAGGTGATCTTGAGGGACGAGCTCCTCTAGATTAAATGCGTAGAACAGTTCGTCTGCGGCTTGTCGTTGCTGCCCATCATCGGACATCGCTTCGGCAATCAACACCCGCGTATTATCTCATCAATGCAATTTCAAGCCGAGTTTTTCAACAGAATAGGCCATAAGCCGACAGTTAATAATTATCCATTAACTTCTTCATCTCTGCACGAAGCGGGCGCTCAAGAAATTTTGATTAGCGGTAAAATAAACGATCCAACTTGAACTTCCTTGAACCATATCCAAATGAATCTATGGAAGTAATTCTCTCGCGGCAATGTTTGCTTGAACAATTATCTTGTAATCAGTAGACCAGAGGTTCGTTGGATAATTACGCAACAGGCTTAACCGAGTAAGGCAAACGGATAGTGTTTGGCGAGAGTCCGGTTCAGATCGGATTTCGAGTCGAGACTTATTGTTTCATTCGATACCAGGTCCAGCATGCGCCAGTCCGAAACCTGGCCCGCTAAACGACCGAGGTATGCTTCCAGTTCAGGCAATCCAAAATCATCATCCGGAATACAGATAATGCAATGCTTACCGGCAGTATCCGGCGTAAAGCTGACGAGATGATCCCCTGTTTCGAGTAAAGCTTCGTCGAATTCCTCCCGCTCCGACAACAGGCTGTTTATCTGTTGTATCAGCTGTTTATCTGTTGTATCAGTAGCATCCCCGCTCGTGGATTGTAGCGTCGGTCGACTACGCCGGCACGCGGGAAGTATCCGCGGTCATTGTCGGCAAAAGTGTCGCAATAAAACTCACATGCAGGGGATGCATGCCCTAACAATAAGGCTTCGGTGAGACGCCGGCACAACCAGTTGTCGTCGTCCAGATTTGCCGCCGGATTATTTTCGCTGAGTCGCAGATGAATCGATGCAGGCTTGGCTATGGTTTGAAAGCATTGTTGTGCAAAACCGAAAGCCCCGGGCACGGATTCATCGAAACCGAGACGCAACAGGTAACGGTCAAAATAGACCGCTTGCGGGGTGGCGTTCCATTTATCCAGTAAAGCCAGGTCGTTTATGGTGAGCCCATGGTTGATCACGTGGTAATACTTTTTACCTGTCTCAACCAGGTCCTGCTTGGAACGTAAAGGTGAAAACACAAGTTCGACATTGCAGTCTTGTGCGAGCTGGAAAAATTCCGAATCGAGCTCGGCAAGCTCGTCGATGCGGCAACAAAGCACCCAGGACTCAATCAGCTCCGACTGTTTTGCGATCAGATCCCGGATACCGCCATCAGGAGCGCCGAACGAGTAAAAACAGTAGTGGAAGCCGAAACTCTGAAGTTCACAGAGCCTCGATCGCCGCACGGGATCGACCAGATCGGCAAGCGGTAGACGCAGCTTACGAATTCCCATATCCAGCAACGCGAGCAGCCCATAGTCATTCCTAACCGCTTTGCGGTCGAATTCATCGAGACCTCCGCTGGGTGGGATCTGCACGGTTTCGAACCAGTCCTGGCGCATATCGAAGCCTAGCTGGCTCCAAAAATTGCAAAACGCAGGCGATTTATCAATCGAGAAGAATTCATATGGCTTCTGGTTTGCCTCGATTTCTCGTCCATCGGTGCGTACCATCTCGACGCCGTGCCCATCTTCGAACAGGTGTATCAGCATATAGCCCAGTTTTTGTTCGTCGTTGCGGCCAAATTCATCGCCGCTGTCGACGCGAAACATTTCGCTATAGTCCTGGCGAGTGAACGCGGTCGAAGGTAGCAGGTGACATTGGGTATGTTCATATCGGTGGAACCAGTACTGATGCACATGCCCGCAAAACAGTCCCTCGACCCGGTATTCCGATAGTGAAGATAGCAACCAGTCCCGGCCTTCAGGGCCGAGATTATCGTAGTGTTCGGACTCGTTGGCATGCAGAAGGTAAGGCGGATAATGCGAACTGACAAATATGCGTTGTCCACGCAGACCATCGAGCGTCGATTGCAACCACTGCGCTTGTTCGGCTTCCATCGCCAGTCCCGAACCGGGCAGTTGCGTATTCAAACCGATAAAGTGAATGCCCTGGTGTTCGTGATGAAAATAATGCGCGCCAAAGATTTCTGCCCAGGCCTCCAGAAAGTCATCGCGCACGGTGCCGGCCGGTCCCCAGTCGATAGGTTTGTCACCAACGTCATGATTGCCCGGGATCAGGTAGAACGGGTGCCTGAGATTTTCGAATTGTTCGAAAAACCGTTTCGCTGAATCGACGTACAGTTCACCCATCGATGGTACCGGATGCACGATATCACCGAGGTGAATTACCAGCGCGAGATCGCGCCCATTTAGGTCCTCGATTACGTAACGCAGGCGATTATTGGCGCGGCGATTGACGTCGAACGGCGAGTTGCATTCGACGTCGTTTTGATTGAGGTGGGTGTCGGCAACAACCGCAAAACTATACAGATACTTGCCCTGGTCGATTTGTGGCATTGTCTGTTATCCGGCTAAAGGAATATGTTTTTGCCGGCTTTTGATCAGGAAATAAATCGAGGCCAACGTCATCGCCCAGAACACCCAGCAGATCGGGCTGCGAACCAGAATGCCCAGACTCCCCTCGGAGAGAATCATCGACTGTCGAAAATTATCCTCGAGTAAAGGGCCGAGGATAAACGCGATCAAAAACGGCGGGGCCGGGAAGCGAAACACCATCATTAGATAACCCACGACTCCCATCAGCAGCATGACCAGCACGTCGAAGGTGCTATTGTTGATGGCGAAGGAACCATACAGGCAAAACACCAGCACCACCGGGTAGAGCACCCGATTGGGAATTTCGGCAATGCGGCTGATCGCGCGAATGGAAAACTTACCGACAACGAACAAATAGGCCGAGCTCGGCATGATGCCGATGAAAAGCGCGTAAATCATGGTGATGTTTTCGACAAACATGGCCGGCCCCGGGCGCAGCCCGTGGATCATGAACGCGCCGAGGATAACCGCGGTTATGACGTCGCCGGGCACGCCGAGCGCGAGCAGAGGAATCATGGTAGCCCCGGCGACACCGTTGTTTCCGGCTTCGGCCGCAGCCACGCCTTCGAGCTCGCCTTTGCCGAAGTTTTCCGGATTTTTCGAAGTACGCCGCGCTTCGCTGTAGGAAAGAAAAGCCGACGGCGCCCCGCCGATTCCGGGAATCGATCCGAGCACCACGCCGATCAGGCTGCCGCGAAAAATGGATCTAAAAGAGGCCTTGAATTCGGCCAGGCCCGCGCCGATTCCGCTCATCACTGCGGCCTTGGTATCCCCGGTTACCTTGCCGGTGAAATAATGGATTATTTCCGGCAGTGCGAACAGTCCGATCAGAACCGGGATAAAACTCAGTCCTCCCATCAATTCCCACTGGTCGAAGATGAAGCGACTGGTTCCGAACACCATGTCGAGACCGATGGTCGCAAATAACAATCCCAGTGCAGCTGCGGCAATACCCTTGACCAGGTTGTCCCCGGATACCCCGGCAATAATCGTCAGGGAAAACACGATCAGGGTAAAAAACTCGGGCGGACCGAATTTCAGTGCAAAGGTCGCCAATACTCCCGCTAAAAGAATCAGGGCCAAATTGGACATGAAATCCGCAAAACAGGATGCGTACAGGGCCATGTCGAGCGCCTTGCGCGCCTCGCCTTTTTGCGTCAATGGGTAACCGTCGAGCACGGTACAGGATGCCGCCGGCGTACCCGGCGCTTTGATCAAAATTGCGGTGATTGAACCACCGTACAATCCGCCCTTATAGATGCCGAGTAACAGCAGAATCCCAGTCACCGGTTGCATCGTGAAGGTAAATGGCAACGCCAGTGCAACCCCCATCGGCGTGGTCATGCCCGGGATCGCGCCGATAACGGTGCCAATGACAACACCGATAAACACGATGGATATATTTTCAAATGTCAGGAATATTGAAAATGCTGCGGTAAGATTTTCGATCATGGCGAGTTAACCTCTCAGAGATTCGAATATGCCGAGCGGAATCGGAATGTTGGCGACGTGCACGAAAAAAAAGTAAAGCAGTAGCGGCACGATGAACGAGATGGCGGCCATCAACGGGTAGCGGCGTTCTCCGGCAAACCACATCATGCCGAATATGACCGCGAAACCGGGCACCACCATGCCGAGATGATCGATCAGGAAGTAGAATGCAAACAATACAATCAGTACCACGGCGAGCCGCGGCAATCGTGCCGGCCAGCTGGCGGGGTCGATTGCGTCTTCGGCCTCGGGCGGTATTTCACCGGGCTTGATGACAATGAGCAGCCCCATGAGCGCGAACATGATCGATATTATGCGGGGCCAGAAATCCGGTGACAGCGTCATATGATCGACCTCTCCCGGGCTGTCGATGCCGGATGGGATCAGCACAAAAAACAGCATTAGCCCCAGGACCAGTACACCACCACCTACCATACGTTCTTTTTGCATGACTTAACTCGCGAATTGTTGAAAGGCCGGCAACATTGCCAGATCGGTTTGATTCAGGGATTGATAAATGGCCAGCGATTGTGCGGCCTGTTGACTGGTCATTGGTGAAAATATTATTTTTGATTCGACCACTTCCGCCTCCACGCCTGCATTCAGGGCACGATGTAATGCGGCCTGATAATGACTCGACTCCAACAGGGGGCCGGAGACAATAACGGATTGCGGATGCAGTAGGCTATAAGCGTTTTTAACCACGTATGCCAGTGCCGTTCCGGCGGACTCGAGCGCTGTGACTGCAGCCGAATCGTTCCGCTCGGCGGCCGCGGTGATGCGTTTAAGTTGATTCGCCTGTGACTCGACATCGCTGGCCTCGACAACGGCGTAACCGCCCGCAATCTGGTCGACCGGCAGTAGTCGACGGTTTTCTAGATCGGGAATCATCATCGAATCGATCAATCCTCCCTGATAATCCGCGCCGCGGTATATATGGCCTTCTAGCATGAGGCTGCAACCGATTGCCAGCGATGCGTTGAACAGCAGAACGTTTTCAGTCTTGCGTGTCGGGCCGAAACAGTAGGCGGTTATATTCTTGGCATTCGGGATATTATCCATGTAGACTGGACAGTCGAGATACTGTTCGACAATACTGCCGACTGTTGTCTCGCCCCAATTGAGCGGTGGCGCCGATCTAAGAATATTTCGGCCAGGATCGACTGCACCCGTTATCACGACGCCGCAGCCAACTAGCCGGTCGCGATCGATGCCGGTTTGAGTAACCAGCCGATCGAGAGTCGAAGCACAAAAATCGATGACCTGCTCGGCATCACTTAAATCGTCGAAATGGAGCTGCTCGCAGGCTATGACGTTGTTTGCCAGGTCGGCGACGACGATGTCCTGGCGGAAGGCATTGATTGCAATTCCGGTGACAAAACATCCACGGGGATTGATTCTCAAACCGATGAATTTACGACCCACTCACTGCCTTGGTACCCTCTTCCCTGCCTGCATACTGATAAAGTCTGTAAGTACCTGCCTCCCAAACTGCCATAGCGACTCTCCTTGTTTTTGAGCGTTAAAACTCTATACAACACCATGTCTCGCTTAATTGCCAGCATGAAAACTGAATCGCCCCGGGTTTGTCGGAGGCTCAATTTCTTGAGAGGATTGGGTAATGAAGACAAACAAAAGATATTCCCCGGAAGTCCGGGAACGGGCGGTTCGTATGGTTTTCGAGCATCAACATGAGCACGAGTCCCAGTGGTCAACCATTGAATCGATATCATCGAAAATAGGATGTACAGCAGAAACGCTACGCCGCTGGGTGAGACAGTCAGAGATTGAC
>Ga0209150_1000557_pt1 | contig 10709 bp, 4 predicted proteins | sample WorMetTyACAVOLI3_FD_187424 | JGI IMG/M metagenome (GOLD analysis project Ga0209150, IMG submission 187424) | Marine gutless worms symbiont microbial communities from Max Planck institute for Marine Microbiology, Germany - Olavius algarvensis... ... | reverse complement strand
TGATACGCTCGAGCGCCGGCGGTAAGAAATACGCCTCGTGACGTATTTCTTACCGCCGGCGCTCGAGCGTATCAAAAACACGTATTGCATGGGCCAGAGACCGTTTCTATATTTATCTCATGCATAACAGATATAAAAATTCCTGTAGAGTGGCCCAGATCTGTTATCGTAATTAACTATCGATAAAATCATTCAACAAAGCCCGGCAACTATTTTAAAGAGCATTATAGTCGGCTAAAATTATATGAAATTTGCTAGGATAAGATCAATGATTATAGTTCACCAGCACAAAGCGTGAAAATTGCGACGTCAGTCTCCAACGTGCTTTCGATTGCTTAAAATCATAATTAGAAAAACTGCACACAGTCTATCTAAAGTTGTATAGAGTCTAAGCCAAAGCTCTAAAACAGCAAAAATTAAAATGTTTATTAATTATAAGCGTGAAATATATGCGCTAGCACATTTAAATCTGTCAACCTCCAGTTTTAAATGTCTAAGCTAGCGCATATGTTTTATGCTTATAATTAATAAACCATCTTCTATTTTCAGTTTATGTGAATTTGGCCATTCCGGCGCGTTGATAGTGTGGTATTTGTGTTCTGTACCAAATTTGGTTCAAATATTTGTTATATGCGAAATTTTCCCCTGTGTGTACTGCTGATTTTGGCATCGCGTTCAACTAGGGCACGAGAGTTGAGCTTTTCTTTACCCATGTCACGAATCTCTCGAGGTCGCATAGACTTATTTCTTTGTGAGGCTCTGGTCAAGGTCGCTTGCGGATCGGGTGGCTCTTTCGTTCTACACCCTAAACTGTTGAATCCATCATCGTGACTTGATGAACCCCCAGCCGTTACTACGTCGTCAGTCATGTATGCGTATGCGTGTATATAAATATCAAAGACAGATATGTATATAATAACGATGAAGTTTAATAACGTATAACTGAGTAATTCATCCACTTGCAGAAAACAGCAGCAACTTGTCTACCATAACAACAGCTGTAGTATCTTCTCAAGTTCTCAGTCTCAATAAGCACAAGTCGTTATGCACTAAAAAGAACTACTAAATATACTAAATCTCTTTACTGCTGAACAGCTGTGAGTCCAGATGAATAGAAACGATCATAACTGTATCAGTATCTAGGAATTATTTAATTCCAATCATATACTGAATATTCAACAGTAATCGAATCTATAGAAGTTTTAATGTAGTCGACTACAACTTGTAGTTCTCTTTACTTCCGTACACACCTTTCTCCGATCCGCCCGGACAAGGTGCACAAGCTTTCAAGTTCGACTACAACTTCTAATTATACTTGGAACCACAGCATCACATATATCTATTCCTTCTCATGTTATTCGTTAATCGTTCCCCTTATTCGCTATCTGTTCTCTCCTGTGTCCCTCCTTTAATCTGCCGGGGTCTCGGTATTTATAGGTTTTGACGGAAACGCGGAGAACGTTGCCGTCTCCCGGGAAACGTCACCTTTTCCCCGCTGTCTTAGGAGACACCATTGACTTTGCATGGAACGGAGACGTGGTATGGCGTCGCCTTACACTGCGTCGCCCAAGGAGCCATTTACGTCTCCCGAAACGTCTCCGGGATACGCCATTAAAAATGCTTGGGGAGGGAGTCGAAACGCATCACTATTCTTTAAGCTGGAAAAGTGCCGACACGTGTGCCGATATAAGTGCCACGCAGAGTGCCACCCGGTGGCAGCAGACGAAATCGAAAAAATGTAACCCATTATCAATTATCTAGGAGAAATTGGATAAACTAAGGTCGCCTACATGTTTTAGAGAAATTAATGCATCTAGTGGTTCCCTTATTGCAAGTGAAGAGGTTTTTATCACAAAATAATATGAGTGCGAAGAAGCGAGCAGGGAAGGCGTGGGATTGTTTACATAAAATGGTTGCCAAGCAGCGGTAAACACCATTGACTATTAAATGCCGGTAGATCTCAGAATCAGGATGTAACAGCAGGCTGCTACTATCTAAGACCAAAAGTTAACAGTATTCTGAATAACGACAACAATATTCGTATTTTACTGGATAGAGGGCCTCGCATAATCCGTTAATTGAATGAGTCATATATCAAGGAGGGTCTCCCGGCAAGCAGACGATCACGGGTTCACAGTGTGTCCGTTAGTTTCTCATCAGTACAATTTAGGAGACAACTTATCCTTAAATTATTTGCTTCTAGAAATATCTATCTTCTGCTGTTGTCTACATATTCATCTGAAATATGAACAGACAGAGAGAGAAAAACCTTCGACAAAAGGTACGCATCAACCGATCCAAAAGCTAATGAATATTCATAAGTTCCCACAACTGCCCACAGCCCGCATCAAACCAACTAACACAGAAGGAGAGGATGGGACGGAGGGACAATTGAGTACTTCATGGAAAATGAGTACCACTCGGTGCTCATTCTCCACACGATCGGCCGGCCCTGACAGTCGTCGTCCTCGACGACAATCTATATACAGTATACAATGACACTTCTGCTTTCAACGATGAGCAAAAGGAAGACAGTAACATTACACACTAACATCACACATACAATAGGACACAACAGGAAATATCTAGTGAGTCCTAACTCTCAATTACTACCTACTATCCTGTCGGCGCTGCTAAAGTACGTTCAAATCAAACGCACGTAAAGTTGCAACAATGTCTGCCATAACGAACAAATAACATATATTTAGAGTCCAGTTGAATATCAACAGTCCGTCAGCGTTTCATCTGGACAACAATATAATGTCAAAATCTTATTTGCTAAAAACGAGGAATCCTAAACATGCGAACTACACTTAAAACAACACTCATTTCACACAGTGCATACAGTTCATGCCAATTAATACAGAGACAGTTCGTTCGAAGGTGACTTAACGCTGGTAGGTGTTCCTTCGCTCATTCTCACTGATGACGTAGCGCCTTCCAGAAGAGATACGGCGACGGCTTGTAACGTGGACATGAGAATCGTTGCGACGAAAGTTAGTCGGTGAGTACGGCGACACTCCTGGCTGCAGACGCCAAGGTGACGTACAACGTCCACGGTACCGCTCCATCGTGATATTCTGCCGCTCTCGTAGGGGCTGGCGGAATGGAAGTGGCAAACGTTTCGGCAGAGGAGGTTGATATCCTTCCACATCTGGACAACGGCGACGGTCACGATCTCGCTCTCGGCGTGATGACGCGAATCTCTCGTAGTCATCGGAGACACGACGACTATGACCGTGGTGATCCACACTGTTGCCAGTTGGAGCGGCAAGAACGACGACCTTGGACGAGGGACGGTGGCGATGACTTTGACCAACGTCCGCGGCAGAAGCAGTTATCGATCGTCCAGCACCAGATGACTTCTGAGGAGAAATGTTGCGGGATTCCTCAAGAATTCTCTCAGGTGCACCAAGCTTCTGCACGCCGTGCCCGTCGACGCTTACAGCATTGATATCAACAGGATCTGACTGTCGTCCTTGATCCGATACACCAGCAAGCCCGTCGGCAACATCACCATCAATCGAAGCATGAGGCGATGCAAGCACGACCAGTGGCATGTCTGACAGGGTGTTGATTGCTGTGGGAGGAGCAGCAGTAGACGGCTCAACAATAGCATGCGGACAAGCAGTAGCATCAGCAGCCTCTCCCTGTTGCAGCACTGGCAATTCCATGGCACTCCGTGACTCAGGGGCATCTGTAACCAAGGACATCGACACATCTGGCCCGGAAGTAATGGTCGTAACCTCGGCAGCCCAGTCGAATTGTCCCAGAGTAACGTCCGATGCCAACAACGGGTTCGATAGTGCTACGGTGTGAACGTTTGAGATACTAGGTCTGGCGGTAGCTTCAGTGGTATTGGTAGAAGGAAGAGGAACTGGAACGACATGGGTCCGAAGAAGATTTTCTGGAACAGCTGATGGGTGAGTAGTTGCAGGAGGTACAAATGGGGGAAGAGACAGGTTGCTAGGATGAGGAGGAGTAACAGGCTCTGGGACGCGCAGGCCAGCTCCCCAACGAGCGATCCAGATCCTGGCCTTCGTAGCATCATTCGCCGCCTCAGGATCAGAAGACCCATGACCTGCATCAAAAATGTGAAACTTGCTCGCGACGTGATGAGCTGCTGTCGTGGCAGCCGTGATCAGCATCGCCTGGGAATACACCGGAATAGATGGATGATACTTAGTGAGATACTGGTGTAACTCAGGTCGCGAGTAAGCGTGCAGCTGGCGGAGAACTCCTATCGTTGCTCTCTTGACATCACCAGTCGACGGTTCTGAACACCAGTTAAACGCCGCATCAAACAACTGCTCCTCCAACGCGGTAGGCTGGTTACCAACACCACCGTCTGACTGAGTTGGGACGGTAGTGGTAGCACTGAACTCCACGACATTCGGGGTGGAATGCCCCACAGTAGTCGGGGTTGACAGACCAACGACTGTTGGAGGTGGAGCCGTCACAGAAACAAACCCACGACAATATAGTCTCTTATGTCGCACAAGACTATCGCGCCGTACAACATGTCCACAGTCAGGACACCGCTGCTCCTTCTTCGGGTCTTTGTACGGCATCACTACAATTTTACACACTAACAAAATCAGATAAGTACTTGGGAGTGTGTGTTTGTCTGTGTGATCTGCGCACAGGCGTGTTGTCAAAGTCGCAGTCTGTGTCATCGGCTGGGGGTACAACAGATATGTCGAAGTTTATACTTGGCTTTAACTTCCGCCCTTTAGCGACTTCGACAGCTGGGCACTCCACAGCTATGGAATCTTTATGATCCTGAGAACCTGACCCGTCTTTCTGCAACCACGACTCAGGTGTCTGACCATAGCATTTCTTTAACTTGTCGAAATGCACTACAAATGGCTTCGACTTTGCTGTGCGCTGCAGAACACAATTCACTGGCTCTATTAGACGGATTACCAAGTAAGGTCCGATATAGCACTGCTGCCACTTAATGGACCGTGATTGGAACCGACGCGGATACCAGTACCAGACCCAGTCTCCTACTCTAAAATGAGCTTTCTTGCACTTGATGTCATAGGCCGACTTTCGGGATTCTGCGCTCGCACGCAAATGCTCACGAGCCAGCTTGAATGCCGCAGCTGACTGTCGTTGAAGATTGGCCAGGTATTCGTCGGTGGTGTGTGTGACTACTTCTTTTACAGGCAGTCCCATCAAGAGATCTATAGGTAAGCGCACTTCACGACCGAGGAATAACCTGTTTGGTGAAAATCCAGTTGAACTATGGGGAGTTGCGCGATATGCAGCAAGTACCAGTGGCAGTTTATCGTCCCAATCTCGCTGAGACTCACTGATGGACTTGGCCAACATCGCATTTAAAGTTCGATGAAACCGTTCAACTGTAGCGTTGGTAGATGGCTTGAAGACGGTTGTCCGGAGCTTATCAATCCCCATCCAGGACATTAGCTGACTGAACAACTCCGATTCAAACTCTGCTCCGCGATCAGTTAGTAACTGACATGGTGCCCCAAAACGCGATAGAACATGCGTCATCAGCGCCTTGGCTACTACAGGTGCGGTATGATTTCTCAATGGTATGGCCTCGGCCCATTTTGAGAAATGGTCAACTAAAGTCAGAATATATTTGTTCGACCGTGACGACAAAGGGTGAGGTCCAGTTATGTCTACTGACACACGGTCCCAAACTTCCCCGACCAATGAAGGTTGGAGGGTTGCTTGCCTAGGTATTTTGCCTCTGTGATATCGAGCGCATGAAATGCAAGTCTTCAGAAATATATCTAAATCTGAGGACCACGTAGGCCAGTAAGCACGAGATTGAATAGCTGCCGCCGTTTTACGTCTGGCCAAATGTCCACCAGACATGCCAGAATGAATTACTGTGAGGAATTCTTGTCGTAAGCCAGCTGGCAGCACGACCTGCCACCTCACTGTCAAGCCATCCGGCGTTTCGAATCGTCGGTACAATATCCCGTCTCTGACCTGTAACCTGGGCCACATATGCCACAACACCTTCACATCGTGTGTCTGAAGTGCAACTACCTCCCACGGTGGTTTTTCGTTATATTGCTGCACAAGAGAGAGAACACAAGATATATCTGGGTCATCACTCTGAGCGATGCGCAGACCAGCACTTGTCCATCTGGGTCCTTCAGGCGCAGCTTCACTTTTGTCTGTCTGATACACAGTTAGTCCATTGACATGCCTTACCTCAAATTCACTCTGATAAATGGCTGGAGCGCAGCGATCGGCCGGCCCTGCCGAAAAAGCTTCTGTTGTAAGTCGGCTTTCATTCGGATTGATCACTGTTGATACTTCAAACTTCTGTTGGCAAGCACAAGATTTAACCGAACAGGGTCTTCTGGAGAGAGCATCAGCATTTCCATGCTTCAAACCTGGCCGATGTTCCACATAGAACTCGAATTCCTCCAGGATCTCCAACCATCTTCCCTGCTGTCCAATTGGGTCAGGAGTGTGGCGCAGCCACGTTAAAGGGGCGTGGTCTGTCCTTATCCTGAACTTCCGACCCAATAGATACTGCTTGAAGTATTTCACGAAGTGCACAACTGATAAGAGCTCTTTCCTTGTTACACAATAGTTACATTCTCTTTTGTCCAACGATCTGCTAGCATAAGCAATTACTTTCTCTACCCCATCTTGCACTTGAGATAGAACAGCACCAATTGTGGTATCGGATGCATCAGTATCCAGTATCATTTCTCCAACATCATTAGGCATGGCTAGAATCGGTGGTGAGGTCAATGCTTCCTTTAGTGCTTCAAATGCTGCCTGTGCTTGTGATGACCAACTGAAAGTCTGACCCTTCTTTGTCAAGGCGTGCAATGGCGCCGCTATATCTGCAAATCCCTTCACGTAACGACGATAATACGATGCAAGCCCGACAAATGATCTGACTTCCTTTAAAGACGTAGGTGTCGGCCAGCTATCTACTGCCCGAATCTTTTCCGGATCAGTAGCAATGCCTTCATTTGAAACAACATGACCAAGAAATGTTACCGAGCGCCTGAACAAAGAACACTTCTCTGGTTTCAATTTCAGTCCTGCCGACCGAAGTCTGTCAAGTACTCTTACTAGCCGTTCCAGATGTTCTTCGATTGTCCTTGAAAATATAATTATGTCATCAAGATAAACGAGACATACATCCAAGTGTAGACCAGACATGACAATATCCATCAGTCTTTGGAACGTGGCACCTGCATTGCACAAACCAAACGGCATCATTCTGTACCTAAACATTCCCTTGTGACAGATAAAGGCTGTCTTGTCGCGGTCCTTGGGTTCAATCGAGATTTGGTGATAGCTCTGTCTTAAATCAAATGTGGAAAACCATGCAGCCGAGGACATTGCGTCTAGGCAAGCGTCAATGCGAGGAAGTGGATAGGCATCCTTGCGGGTTACTGTATTTAACTGCCTGTAGTCGATACAACAGCGCAAGGATCCATCGCGTTTCTTCACTAGCACGATATTTGAAGCCCACGGACTAACAGCTGATTCAACAATCCCTTGGCTAATCATATTGTCGACATGTTTAGAAATTGCTTCGCGATGCGCCGGAGGAAAACGTCGGAGAGGTTGACGAACTGGACGGGCATCTGAAGTATCAATATGATGAGTGATAATATCTGTCCTTCCGAGATCGTACTCTGACTGACTAAACACATCAGCGTGGTCTTTGAGTATCTCGTGCAGGGCTATACATGCACTCTCTGGCAAGGAATCATCCACATCATCAACTAACTTTTCGATAAAATCAAAGACATCGTTGCCTTGGTCATCAAGTGACTTGGGCTTGGTTTCTTGCTCAGTCTGCGCTGCAGCAACAGATGATGTCATTTTCTCGTCTAGAAGTTCAATAGGTTGCAAGTCAGCTACTGTACTGCCAGACTTCACTCGTATAGGCTGTTCAGAAACGTTCATTACTCTGATTGGCAAGTGTGACCATCGGTCACACGGTATCAATGTTCTTGACACATGTAGGCCTGGTCGCATGAGGTTGGGCTCTGTGCCCCACAATCCATCATCTTGTGATACCGGTAGTTTTTGGAACACTACTTGGGCTGGCACATTAACTTGAGTTCTTGCTGGTATCACGACATCTTCCTGTAGAATAACTCTCCTGCACCATGACTTTTTGTCTGCTTTTCTGTGCAACAAAAATGATTGCTCGCCAATCCGAATCGTTGATCTCATAAAGTCCCAAACAACTGCATTAGCTGTCAGCCAGTCTATTCCAATCATAGGTTCAATCACATGGCTAGACACTAAGCCTGTGATTTGTGTGTTAATATTGCCGACTTTTAAAGTCATAGTTGTCTCTCCAAGCGTAGATATAGGTGTGCCATTGGCTGCCTTCAATGTACGCGTAGTCTTCCGAATGCAAGAAGGATTTACCAATGAGTCGGGTAACAGACATACATCGCTGCCTGTATCCAAAAGGCAATCACACGCCTTATTATTCAAAACAGCGCGGAGATATGAATTCCTGTAGGTATTATCATGGACAGCCAGCGCACTTGCACCATTCACACAGAAAGGAAATGTTTCTCTAGGTTGTGCATTCACTTCAACAGCGTTGCGACGGGGTGGCGATGGACAATTTTTAGCAAAATGTCCAAATTCTCCACAATTGAAGCATGCCCTAGGCTTGACGCTACTTCCTGCTGAGACATCCTGTCGGATGTGTGGTTGATTGCTAGCTAGTGATGCGGCTGGAAGTGACCTAAGTTGTTCAATATGTCGTAGTCGGCCAACCTCTTTCTGCAGTGCATCTTTCTCTGCTGCCATTTTCTTCCACTGAGCATCTGCAGTTTGTTGAGCAACCTTAAGACTTTGCATTTCTTTGAGAAGTTGGTCTTTCCAAGCATCATCACTTTCAACTTTGTTAGCACAGTTCTGCATCTTTCCCACCTTTTTGTTATTATTATTTTGCTTTTGGGAGTGGTTGATTCTGATGGGAGCTCTTCCCAAATCTGTTGTACTAACATTTTGTTCAATTTTTGCCACACGATCTTCAAGAGAAGACGACTTTGCTTGTTCGTGAGTCTCAGTCACATGTCGTGCACTACGCTGATTGGTGTATGACCGTTGGGACACGGCATCTCTGAAGACTTCTAACCGTTGAGCAATCTTAACTGCAGCTTCAAGAGTTTGAGGTTCCCGTTCAAATATCTTGAGTTCCAGTTCAGGATCATCCAAGGCTGTAATAAAATGATCACGCGCCATGTGCTCACCCATTGATGACCTATCTCCGGGATAAGCCAGCATCATCAACTTCTTGATATCTTGGGCTAGTTCTCGAAGGGACTCATTTTTCTTTCTTCTACGACACTTTAACTCAATCTGAAATCTTTCTTCTGTTCCTCTTCCGCCATAACGAGATCTCAGTTTTTCAACCAACTCTTTATAAGACAGATTTTCTGCATCCCAGAGTAGCTGTGCCGCAGAACCAGTTAGGGACCACTTCAAATGAGCAAGACATTCCCGCTGTGACCATTTGTTGAATGAAGCACAGTTCTGAAATTGGATCAGAAAGGTTTCCAGACTCTTTGATCCGTCAAATTTATCTGGTTTCATATTCCTTTTCGAATTGTAGCGAGATCGACTTGTGCTCCTGGAATCTTCTGAAGATGGGGTGTAGCTGCGTCGATGGTTCTGTCGATATTGATGATCACGTTTTCTGCGTCGTAATGACCTGCTATTGCGCGCAGAAACAAAGCTGTCATCTGCAGATGAATCGTCGCAGTTACTTCCTTCAACATTTCTATTAACCAACTTACGGTCTTGAAGGTTGAATTTCGTGCTGGTCAACGGGACTGAGACTGTACTGTTCTTTAGTGGTAAACGGCAATCAATATCTTCGTACATGTCAGGGTGTACAACCGGATATGGATGTCTGTCGGTTTTGCTGACCTCTGGACAACGAAGTTGAATTGACCTGCCTTGTCTTCTATTCACAGATCTATGATGCACTGATCGCGAAGAGTTGCGCGGATTTTCTCGCATATATTTGTCACTACTACGACGATCAGTTAACTCACCTAACTCAGCCCGAACTGAAGTTTGGCAAGATTCATGACTCGCTTCTTTTGAGTACTTCTGTTTTGCTCTATGGCGATCATCTTTTTGTTGATCTCTAATATTCCGCGTGCTATTAGACAGATCTCGTGCCATCATATCCAGTTCTGTACGGCACCTTTCTACTTCACGTTCAAGGGCTGCCTTTTCCTCAGCCACCTGCTGACGTGCTGCAGACACTTGACAATCGATGTTCTCCATCACGTGTGGTCTGACACGCAGTGAGATATCGTCGTCTAGCTTCTGCCATCTGGAAGCCGTATAAGTGACTGCATCACCGTCAGACAACTGTACTGCAGCTTGACCAATCTGAATGTGATCCACTTCTACCTGAGTCTCCGGCTCAGAGCATGAGAAGGATTCACAATTTAAATCTGCAAGCTGTATTTCTTCATCAACTAATTCTGCACTATCGTTGGATTCTACACTTTCACTTCCACTATGTTGGATTTCAGGTTCTTCATGACTGCGACGTTTCACTGCCCCAGCACTTTGGGCGCCAGTTATGCGAAATTTTCCCCTGTGTGTACTGCTGATTTTGGCATCGCGTTCAACTAGGGCACGAGAGTTGAGCTTTTCTTTACCCATGTCACGAATCTCTCGAGGTCGCATAGACTTATTTCTTTGTG
>Ga0209150_1000555_pt1 | contig 10723 bp, 2 predicted proteins | sample WorMetTyACAVOLI3_FD_187424 | JGI IMG/M metagenome (GOLD analysis project Ga0209150, IMG submission 187424) | Marine gutless worms symbiont microbial communities from Max Planck institute for Marine Microbiology, Germany - Olavius algarvensis... ... | reverse complement strand
ACGAAGAGATGGACCTCAGCGGCTTGGAGTTGCTTTCCGACGTTGCGGCGCGGCGGGTGCCCTCTCGGCAGAGCACGGTGAACGTCGGCGTTGGACCTGTTTGTGCCGACGCTACGAGACCGGCATACGCCGACGCCCCAAGGTTGGCCGGGATCGAAGAGAAAAAATGGGGGAACGGAGGGGACATGGACGAACGTGGGAGAACTGACGCAAAACCCGTGCACATGAATGACACAGGAGATGATCGTATTGACAATATGATGGATTTTTATGCTGATCAGAACGATGCCGCGTTACGTGAACATGTCTACAGAACTGAAGACGCGTCTAGACGTCAACGACCGATTGTGAATCGCGACGTTCGTGAAGAGCTGTTGATCGAATTCGATAAATTGTACCCGACTACCAACCGTCGGGCGTCAACCGATCAACCTCATCCGAGTCAACGCGACGACTGTGGTCCGACTTGGGGCCGGGAGCGAGCCGGACCGTACTATCACGACACTCCGGTTGATCGTCCACGGAGAGATAGCCCACACCGACGTCGCTCTCCTATTGCCGATCATGGTTTGGATCATACTGGTAGTCGACAACCTCCGGATTCAGGTACGAAGCACGATTCATTGAAGTTCTCTGTAGGTGCTAAGCTAGGAACCTACAACGGCAGTACATGCCTTGAGACATTTCTTGCCAAGTTCGAAAACTGCTCAGAGTATCTCAACTGGACAGTAAGAGATCGGTTATTTCACCTCAAAGCAAGTTTAGAAGGGCCAGCAGGGCAGTTATTATGGAATGCTCCTAAAGATATATCAGTGAGTAGATTAATTGAATTATTGAGGAATCGTTTCGGCACGAATAACCAAGCCGAACGATACCGTGCTGAATTACGGGCCAGAAAGAGACAGCCTAATGAATTGTTGCAGAGTCTGTATCATGATATTGCTAGGCTGATGTCCCTCGCTTACCCTGGGCAAACGGGTGTTATGAGCGAAGTGGTGGCCAGGGATGCGTTCTTAGAAGCATTAGACGATCCACAGCTGAGAATACGAATTCTGGAGCGGGAACCGAAGACCCTAGAGGATGCGTTGCATTCGGCCTCTCGACTCGAAGCGCTGGAACGTGGGTTTCGTACCGATGTTCCTCCCGAGCGTGGGTCTCGTACCGACACTCCCGTGCGCCGAGCGGCCGACGAGGCTGATAAACGCAGGGATAGGTATGTCCGTTCAGCCAGTGATGACCAGCTTATGTCACCGAGGGAAACAGAAATCTCCAAACAGTTAGATGACCTTCGTGCTAGTTTAGCGGAGTGCCAATGGAAACTAGCACAGCGTCATGAAGCGGAGCGTATGCAGTATCAGTCGTACACGAATCAAGTACCGCCGGTACCGCATTACTTTACCCCTGCCGCAGGCTTTCAGCCATCGTACCAACAGGGATCGACACCAGGATTTTCGGGTGCACAGCAGTACCAAGCACCAGTCGGACAAATTGAGGGACATAATTTCGTACCTACGACTCCACAAGGCCGTAAGTGGAAGTCGAAACGCCTGGATCCTGATACTTGCAGGAAGTGTTTTCAGTCTGGACACTGGGCCAAGGATTGCCCACAGTCAACTCGGAAAGAGTCCTGGTCGAAGACTACGACACAGTCAAATGTCCAGACGATAACCAAAGACGACAAAAGAGCTGACGTGTACCTTGACGTGACTGTTTACGGACGTCGTCTGTCGGTCCTGCTGGACTCTGGCTGTGAAACATCAGTAATAGGTGCGTCCTTACTACCAGGAATTCGGTTGGAAGAGTCTACCCAGGAGCTTTATGCTGCGAACGGAACTCACATTCCTATAATGGGAGAGACAGACCTGGAAATCAGTGTAGGTGATGTTAAGTTGCAGACTCGGATTGTGGTCTCGAGTGCCATCAGTGAGATGATACTGGGCATCGACTTCTTGACTCAGAACAAGTGCAGATGGGATTTTGGACGAAGGCTGATAGAACTTGGAGGGAAGTGGGTTCGGTTACGTGGTCGTCCTGGACGGACAATGGTGCGACGTATTTACGCACAACAGAACGTAACCATTCCTCCAAGGCATGTGACCAATGTTCCGGTGAAGGTCATGTGGTCAAGTCTACGTCCTATGGCCAAGGATGCTGCACTGGAGCCGAAGATATTTAGCCCAGGTGTCATGACAGCTCGCACGCTGCTGGACGGCAACGTTTTCGAATCTGCTGTACAGGTCATGAACCTGACGGACAAGAGTTACCGTGTTCGTGGCGGCACACTTTTTGGGCAAGCAGATGAAGTGAACGTCGTTCACCAACCTGATGGAGTGACCCACGCTGACCGACGTCTGGAAACCGTTTCCGAGGAGCTTTCGCCGCAGCAGAGTTGTAGAACGCCGAAAGTTGGCCAGGAAGATAAAGAGACGACTGATTGTTCTAACGACCAGAGCTGGTACCCTCGTTTTATTCACACTGTGTCGAGCCGATACCGATCTACCGTAGAGACTAAGTCACCGAGATCTGGATCGGCGGACGACGACGTTCGACCTACGACGGAGGAGTCTCCGGGAGACGCAGCGGAGCATGTGCAGTGCATAATTGACTCTCTTCCGGCGGACCTCTCGACACAACAGCAGAGTAAAGCAGAGGAACTGATCTGGGACAATTCTGATCTTTTCTCGAAGTCAGAATTTGATATTGGTCGCACTTCTGTGTCCAAGCATCATATTGATACCGGTACTAGTAGGCCGTTTAAACAGCCGTTGAGAAGACATCCCCTGGCTCAACTTCCGATCATCGATGATCATGTGGACAAGATGATAAAGGCCGGAGTCGTGTCCCCGACTGTTAGTGAGTGGGCGTCGAACGTGGTACTTATCAAGAAGCCGGACCAGACATGGAGATTCTGTGTCGACATGAGGCAGCTTAATAACCTAACGCTGAAGGACTCCTATCCCCTCCCAAGGGTGGATTCGTGCTTGGAATCACTTGGAGGAGCTGTGTATTTTTCCACGCTAGACCTACGTCAAGGGTATTGGCAACAGGAGCTGGACGAAGAGTCGTCGCAGAAGACCGCATTCGTCACACGTCGCGGTATCTTCAAGTTCAACGTATTGGCATATGGACTGTGTAATGCGCCGGCGTCATTTCAACGGTTGATGGATATGGTGCTGAATGGACTAACTTGGCAGATTTGCCTGGTCTATCTTGACGACGTGGTGGTGTTTAGTCCGACCTTTGAGGACCATATGTCGCGGCTGCAACGAGTGTTTGATCGTTTCCGTGAAGCCAGACTCAAGTTGAAGCCTTCGAAATGTAAACTTTTTCAGAGGCAGATAAGATTCTTGGGGCACATTGTGTCAGTGGACGGAGTTTCTCCCGATTCAGAAAAAGTCGACGCTGTACGTAACTGGCCTGTACCTCGGAATCTGTACGAAGTTAGAGCATTCGTAGCTTTGGCCTCATACTATCGCCGGCATATAAAGGGGTTTGCGGATCTAGCCAGGCCGCTGCACGAGCTTACGCAAAAGGGACGACCATTCTTGTGGACGGAGAAGCAGCAACTTGCGTTTGAACAACTGAAGGACTGCCTGACGAACGCCCCTGTCTTGTCGTCACCAACTGACGAAGGGAAGTACTGGCTAGACACGGACATGTCGAACGCCGCATTAGGAGCCGTTCTACAACAAGAACAAAATGGAGAGCTGAAGGTCATAGCTTATGCTTCCAGAGTTTTGTCTCCAGCTGAACAAAAGTACTGTGTAACGAGAAAGGAGCTCCTGGCGGTGATATATGGACTGAGGCAGTTCCGCCACTTCCTGTTGATAAATCCGTTTGTGCTGCGTGTCGATCACTCAGCTCTTACAGCGTTGATGCGGTCGCCGAATCCCCTGGGACAGTCCGCTAGATGGCTCGACACGATCGCGGATTATAATTTCGAGATACGATACCGTTCTGGAGCTTTGCACCGAAATGCGGACAGTCTGAGTCGGAAGCCTTGCACGCCAGATGTGAGATTTCCATGTAAACAGTGCGAAAAGAGCATTCCGACAGTTTCTGAGTGCAGTCGGGTGACGCGCCAACCCGATTTTGGCATTCAGTCGTATATTTGTCGATCAAAGCTCAACGAGTATGAGTCTGCCTGGGTGGCAGCAGATATCAAGACGTTGTCGAATAGTGTAGCCGACCTGAAGGTCCGGTTGTTGAAGCAGTTGAATAATCAGCAGTGCCGTTCCTCCGGTGATGGAGAGGTTAGTAAACCGGTTGACGAATCGCCGGTTAGAAGCGAGACCGAAACAATAGCTCCTGGAACGTTTCAGACATCGGACGACGACGAAAGTTGGAGTGATATCAGTAAGGAAACTGATCAGGAGGCAGAGGACCCTGCATACATGCGTACGTTGAGGGACAGTAATCCTGTCGATCTCTCACACGAAGTTCTTCGTCACGAACAACGTCAAGATTCTGTCGTGAAGGTCATAATTGAGTTCATGGAGAAGTCAACGGAAGCGCCGAAGTGGGACGAAATTGCTATGGAGAATGTCGAAGTTCAGAATCTCTGGTCGCAGTGGGCCACTCTGGAACTGAAAAAAGGAGTTCTGTACAGGAAAATAATGAATCTGGATAATACCGTGGATTATTTTCAGTTGATTGTACCTCGGAGTTTACGACCAACGATTACGCAACAAGTCCACGAAATGGGACATCTCGGTACGGCTAAGACGCAAGACCGACTTAGACAGTACGCTTATTGGAGAGGCTGGAAGCAGGATGTGGCCGTATTTGTCCGCCGTTGTGAACTTTGCAACCGGTATCGGCGCACAAATCAGTACAAACAAGGGCCACTCCAGCCACTGCCTGTATGCACGACAATGCAGAGGCTACATGTCGACTTGATGGGCCCGTTGGTGAAGTCTCGGCACTACAAGTATTTGATGTCGGCCGTATGTCCATTTTCCAAATATCTAATTGCTGTGCCATTACCGGACAAGTCAGCAGTGAACGTGGCTAAGGCATTAGTAAAGCACGTGTTTTTCGTTTACGGAGCAGTGGAGTTTTGCTTTACCGACAGGGGGAAAGAATTTGAGAACGAGGTTCTGCACAACGTGTGTAAAATACTCGGAGTCCACAAGTCATGCACAACTGGGTATAGACCAAATTCCGATGGGGCTGTGGAGAAAACGCAAGCTGCAATTTCGAGTATTTTTGCAAAGACAGTGAAATATCATCAGAAGGATTGGGCAGAACTAGTGCCGTACGTAGCTTTCGCATATAATACGGCCGTCCACTCTGTCACGAAGTACTCGCCGTTTTTTCTCATGTTCGGGCGAAATCCGACAACAGGAATCGATTGGCAGCTCGAACACCCGTCGCCCGCTGAAATCCAGCCGGTGGATGAATTTAGCGAACGGATGAGAGCCCACGTGCGTGAAGCACATGAGACTGTTTCCGAACAACTGAAATCGGCGTTTGTCCGCAACAAGACGCGGTATGATGCACGTGTGAAGGCCGTTCAGTTCAAACCGGGAGAATTTGTGTGGTTTTTCTCACCACGTAAGAAACAGGGATTGGCCAGGAAGTGGCAGCTAATGACTTCGGGGCCGTTTAAAGTGATACGTCGTGTGAATTTAGTGAATTACGTCATACAAAAGACACCCCGAAGCAATGTCTTTATCTGTCATGTAGATAGAATGAGGAAGTTCAACGGTCAGCTGCCCCGTTGCTGGGAAGAGGAAGCCACCAACAGGCCACGGCCTAGAAACAGCGAGCCGGATCATGATCAGTCTCTTGGCGTAGTGGCGTCACCCGGGGACGAGATGAATACTGATATACCGTGCAACGAGTCCATTACGGCACAAGCCGACGCTGTCACAGAAAAAGCCGACGCCGCGAAGTCAGAAAAAGCCGCCGCCTATAGTACGGCACAAGCCGACGCTGACTCCAAAGAAACCGCCGGCCGAAAAAGTACGCGCTGCCGTAGACGGCCTAGGCGCTTTCGGGACATGTAGCGCCACGGTATCTGCGGCGTGACTGGGCGTCTGTTATCGTGTGACAGTTGGTTTGTTACGTCCGTTAAGATGGAAGCTGGGAACACCAACCTATTCCGCTGCGATCTCTGCCCGATGACGTTCATGACCGAAAGTGGAGTTAGAAGACATTTACTGTGTTCCCACGCGCACCGTTATCATCGGGGACGACCCTCGTCGCCGGTGCCGCCGGCCTTGCTGGATTCAGCTGTATCACGAGTACGTTTGGCGCAGACGAACAGCCGGACCCGGAGACGCATTCGTGCCATGCGTGCTGACCCCCCGTCTGATGTGTCGGCGGCCGCGGGGTCCGATCTCGACGCGTTCATCGAGGATGTTCTTGACGGCTGGCCTGAGGGTGTCGGCCCAGCTGAGCCACCTGCGGTTCAGCGGGTGGTAGTACGAGAGGTGGAGACCCAGCATGAGACCAAACTGGAGGACGCGCAGACGGAGACGGAGCCGCCTCCAAGAAGACTCAACGTTCGCAGTCAGGCCGGACCGCCGGCTCTGACAGGAACGGCGCTGCTGGTACCCCCAGCTGACCAGCGTCACATCGCCCTTCTGTCAGTCTCCAGACCCGACCTTCCACCGGATCGTCTCAGCGAATGGATCCGAGCGACAGCGCCGGAGTTCCAGCAGTTGGATCGATCGCTGCTGGAATCGATCGTCGGAGTGGCGTGTTTGACCGCTCGAACCTTCGCTCGTCAGCTGCTCGCTGAGTTTCGAGGAAATTCCGACGAGCCAGAGAATCTGAGAGCTGGGTTCTTAGCAGCCTACGCGAGAGTCGAAGAGACAGCAGAACGCTCGACGGGGGCTGAGTATTGACAATTGTGTTAAAATTGTGTTATTTTTTGGAACCGAAACTTTTTGTGTTCTATTGTTTGTTTTGCGGTGACTGTATATAATTCTAGGACTGATATTAAGTGTCGCAGAACATTCCCGCTGTAGGGATTTTGTGATGCTAGTTATACGTGGTTTAATTTTTCGTAGCTAGTAATTACGGCTGAGACTGTATAGCGCTGTAAGTACTGAGTTTTAATTTTTATATGAGCAATCTGCTGTAGTTTCTAACGTTACTGTTATGACTATGCAATAATTGTCGTATTCGACCGGTACGCGCGATATCTTGTTTCTACTCCCGCTTTGTCCTAACTGTCGGATGTAGCGTCTGTATTGACAGAGTAATACGCTATGTACGTCCAATCTGAGTTTGTTTAGCTAAATTTTAGCGAAACTGTCAGTCCGTCGCGATTATTTCTGTATCAGATAATTAGCAGGTTACATTAGGCGTATTTCTGTAAAATTTCATCGCTGAACTATGTGAGACGACTGTAAAATTAATTTTTCTGTAACTGCGTTTAATTAATTGAGAACGAGTATTTTCTGCTGTCTGGCGTCAGCCTGCCTGATTCGCGACGTTAAGACGTCACCGTGGCGGCGCCCGAGGGCAGAGACTGGTGGTTGTCAATGGAGTGGGCGGAGCTCCACGCTGGCGCGGCCAATCACCGGAGATTACCAGTCATGGGCCTGAATTATTGGTGCTCGATACGTATATAAGTGCTAATGATTAGTCTATATTAGTTACTACGTGTATTTGATTTTTGTATCTTTTTATAATTAAGCCGGTAGGCGTAAGCATGCGGTCATGCTTAATTGAGGGGCCTGGGAGAGTGTCCTGAATCTGCCCCCTTCGTCTTTCTGTCAGTATTTTGGCCGGGCTTAGTGTGCCGGTCTGTGCGCCGGTTTGGCCGCCGCTAGACATCGAGTCCGTGAAGCCCACGCTCCAGGCTGTGGACCCCTGGCTGTATATAAAGGAGGTGGAGAGCTACCTGGGTAGGCTGAGGCTGAGCCTTACGTTAGTCTTATGTTCGGTCTTGCGTCAGTTTAAGTGAGTTCTTACGTCGTTCTTAGTTCAGCTCCGACGAGCTCAGGACAGTTCGCGCTAGTGGTTCTCGACTTCTAGAAGTGCATTTTTTGGGAACTATGATCGTTGTTCACTGCGATGTTTGATGATAGTTCTTATAACACGTTCTTCTTACTATAACGTCTGGAGTCTCGTGTTGTCTTATATTCGACTACGTCAAACCGGGCGGCAGTAGTTTGGCGAAGGACCCCCCAGCTCTGACGTGACCTAGCCGAGGCACCCTCAAGTCTGACCGCGGCTCCGCCCCCGGGTCAGGACATTCAACATATTCAGAACTCTCTCGCTCGCTCTGTTGTCAAGGCTCCTAAATTCTCTCACACAACTGCAATACTTAAATCTCTTCACTGGCTCAAAATTAATGAACGTATTGAATATAAACTTCTCTCTACTACCTATAAAGCTCTCACCACTACTCAGCCGGCTTATCTTTACAACTTGATCTCTGTCCAGCCTCCTCGCAGCACTCGCTCTGCATCTGTTGTCACCCTTACTCGACCACCCACATCTTCCTCCTTAAAAATCACTGATCGCTCATTTCGCTATGCATCACCACATCTCTGGAATCAACTCCCCCTCACACTTCGTCAGCCTCGCAACGATCACTCTCCTGCTGACATCTCACTCTTCAGTACATCTTTATCACCACTTTCATCATCCGTCACACCTTCACTATTTCATTCTAAGCTCAAAACTCACCTTTTCCATAAATCCTACCCACCATAGTCTGCTAACTCACTCCGGACTGCCTTCTCGGACTACCTACTGGACCGGACCTAACTTGCTCAACGATTTTTATGTTTTAGTTTGTCATCTTTTTACTATTTTTAGTTTTAGGTCGTGCGGTAGATTAAGCTGGCCTAAAGGCTAGCTTTTGAGCGCACGTAAATCTAGTTTATCATCATCATCATCATCATACCGCGGGTACACTGAACCGTTAATGCGGACAGTGGATGGCTGTATCTAGCGCTGCTGTCATCACTGGTTCCTGCCAGTCGATTGCTAATACAGCGCCATGGGTTCGTCTGTGAAGTAGCGCTACCAAGTTCACAACCTTTGCTTATGTACCTTTATCTTGCTACAATTAAATGTTTGTTGCATATTGGCTCAGTGATACTCGAAGGCTACAGGCCTATTCCCTATTCGAAGAAACCTAATGGCACACTGTCATACATTGTCATACATAACAATAACCGGTATTCTTCATGTTACTCATGTAGGCCTAGATGACAACGAGAATTCTATGGATCGAGACTGAAGTAAAATATTGCGAACTGAAACTAGAAAAGGAATTCTTTTCAGAACAGATGAAATAGTTTAACACTGGCGTTCACAAGGTCTCACTCAGTTTGCTTCTATTTCGCGCAAGCACTGTATATACAGCTTATCTCGCCGACATCTGGTCTGCGGACTGCACGGTCGACTAATGACGCTCCATGCTCGTCCGGGTCCTTAATTACCACCTGAATGTCAAGCTGTTCGCCAGCGAACGGGTCGCGAATAGCTCGTGAAGGGGACCGCTGTAGCTGGCGACAGTGGCCGGACAGACGAGCGAATCACGACATAATCGCGAACTTATCATGCGATTCGTACTGTATCTCAGAAACGGTGCATCGTAGCGTCATAGTTACTATAGAACGCAAATAGGAAATCACCTACGCTCTATCGATTGGTGCCATTTCCAGTGACCTTGAGTGACCCCTAACCCCGGTTTCAAGGTCACGGTATACCATAAATAACACATTATGTTGAATAACTCGGTGATCGTACGCTACTTAAAAATTCTAAAATGCACAACTGTAGACACGCAGGGGCTCTACCGAAAACGGTCAAAAAAATTGGGGGTCATCACTGAAATTTTTTCGCAAAAACTCCCTAAAGTTGTGAGACATCGATGTATGAAAATAACCACTGTTCACATACCGCCGATCGTGTGGCTGTGTCAACGGAGTCATTAACACACAACAGTTTTCGCTACAAATTGAACGATTAAAAAGTTCCGCAATAGCAGCGTATGTCGTCGTATATGCATTTCGAAAACAACTGAAAATTCCGACACACATATAAGCTACAAAGGACAGCGTTGGCTATTTTTAGACGTCGACGCTTTTACCGCAGTGCGTCGAACAGCGACACTGCCATTTAATAGCACAGTGTCGACACAGTGCACAGGAATAACTGAACGCGAATTTCGGACGCAGGTGAAACACGTCATTGTCACGCAGTGAAATTTTTGAGAAAATGGCTAATAGCGTTATCGTAGCGCCAAAGTTTGCACACTTTCATAGGAAATGTGGGTCGCCGAGTCTGAATCCGACGTCAGAATTATTACTGGACGTAGAAATATAGCGCAATCGCGCATGTGCAGGCACCATAATGACGCCAGTGCTGATGCACGTGCTGTCGGCATCAGCTGGCCTTCTTGTGTTAAATGGCTACAGTATGCTTTGTATTTATTCAGTATGCTTCGCTTTGCAATTACTCGTCCTTGATTTGCTATTTTTATTTTGCTACAGAATTTGGAGCATACTTCTGATGACAATACTGAGAGTGGACCGAGTACATCTCCGAGTAGATCTGACATTAGCGCTTCCACATCCCAGTCGTCAAGCTGTGCAGAGCAGCCAGAACGTGGCCTAATTCAGTATCCTGCACCATTGCCAAAATTCACGGACACTGTCGAAAAGGTTCTGACCAGTGGTAACAAGAGCAAAGTGATGCTGATTTACAGCGACATAGTCAAAGAAGCGATGAACTTCTACGCTAACATCAT
>Ga0209150_1000543_pt1 | contig 10931 bp, 4 predicted proteins | sample WorMetTyACAVOLI3_FD_187424 | JGI IMG/M metagenome (GOLD analysis project Ga0209150, IMG submission 187424) | Marine gutless worms symbiont microbial communities from Max Planck institute for Marine Microbiology, Germany - Olavius algarvensis... ... | reverse complement strand
CCGTGGCTTTGGAAATATGGGCGTGCGTACTAGATGGTGTTGTGGGGAAATTTCGTTTCCCCACAGTGCAGTGTTTCTATGCGTCTCACTCTCACTCGATACTGGGAGAGGGGCATATTGTGATAAAGCGTGTCGTTACGTCGTTGGCTGGTTGGTAGGTTGGTCATTGGTTCGTCACGTTCGTGAGTTGTAGCTAACGGTGTGTCGTAGGCCTATAGTTACTACTGAACACTAATCATCATCATCATCATCATCTGTCTTTATTATGACAACTGACAAAACGCAGATGAAATTACAATGCAGTGTAAGAAGTTTGTGTAGATTAATATATGTCTGTGTACAGTAGTCGTGTAATAAAATTACAGTCAAACAAGTATCAAGTAATAGGAAACCATACCACAGGAATTCGAAACCGTCAAACTTTGCGATTTTTGTAATTAGTTTGCCGCTAAGAGCCCATCCACTTAAGCGATTTTTACAAAATTTGGCATTGGGACAGAGTCCCAGGTCTGCTCCCTCACGCACAATATCACCGTTGTCACTTTAGAATTGTGGGCTTAACCCCCAAAATCGTTCCGGATAAATTTGCCATAAGGGTCAAATCACCTTAAAAACTGTTTTTATACAAAACTTGACATCGGGAAGGGAGTCCCCGCTTCCTGAAGCCAAATTTCACTCTTGTGGCTTTATAAATGTAGCCTGCCCCGGTGGCGGTATTGGCAGCGTCGCGGTACGCACTGCCTGGCTACAGCGACCGACGGCGATTTTTGTACTAAATTTGCAGTTAAGGGGCACATCTGTTTCACAATTTTTTTGGCATAATTTGCCACGGGAAGGGCGTCCCCCGGTCTCACACCACATTTCACATCCGTGGCTTTGGAAATATGGGCGTGCGTACTAGATGGCGTTGTGAGGAAAATTTCGTTTCCCCACAGTGCAGTGTTTCTCTGCGTCTCACTCGATACTGGGAGAGGGGCATATTGTGATAAAACGTGTCGTTACGTCATTGGCTGGTTGGTAGGTTGGTCATTGGTTCGTCACGTTCGTGAGTTGTAGCTAACGGTGTGTCGTAGGCCTATAGTTACTACTGAACACTAATAGGAAACCATACCCCAGGAATTCGAAACTGTTAAACTTTGCGATTTTTGTAATTAGTTTGCCCCTAAGAGACCATCCACTTAAGCCATTTGTACAAAATTTGGCATCGGGAAAGAGTCCCAGGTCTCCTCCCTCACGCAAAATATCACCGTTGTCACTTTAGAATTGTGAGCTTAACCCCCAAAATCGTTCCGCATAAATTTGCCGTAAGGGGCAGATCACCTTAAAAAAATTTTTTATACAAAATTTGACATCGGGAAAGGAGTTCCCTCTCACTGAGGCCAAAATTCACTCTTGTGGCTTTATAAATGTAGCCTGCCCCGGTGGCGCTATTGGTGGAGTCCCAGGTCTGCTCCCTCACGCGAAATATCGCCGTTGTCACTTCAGAACTGTGGGCTTAACCCCCAAAATCGTTCAAATTGGTAATTTCCGCAAAAATTTACCATAAGGGGCAAATCACCTTAACAATTTTTTTAACGAAATTTGACATCGGATAGGGACTCCCCGCTCCCTGATACCAAATTTCACTCTTATGGCTTTAGAAATGTTGCCTGCCCCGGTGGCGCTATATTGGTAGCGTCGCGGTACGCGCTGCCTGGCTACAGCGACCGACGGGTCTGGGTTCAAGACAGGCTAGCCGGATCATTTGTATCACGTTATAGTGGCGTATGCATTGATATTAAGTTATCGGACAGTCACACAGAGTTCGACGGTGTCCTCATTAAACTGTGACCGTTGGCTAACACTGGGTTTAGAGGCGCTCAGTCATTAGTCCCTTCTTGAACCACTGATAACAGATGACGTACCACTGCATGTTCTGGTAGGCCATTAACGGCTCTGTTTGCACGCGCCGCTAAACTATGCTTGGGGCCTACGGCGCAAGGCACGCTAGGGCTAAGCCGTCCGTCATGCAGTGGGTATTAGCCGTCAGAGAAACAGTGGTTATAAAGCCGAGCAGAATAAATATCGTGGCACAAGCCCCCTACCTCCTATTCCCCCCCCCGTTCCCTTCCTTAGCCCTTATACACACCCCTCTCTTTTTGTGGGCTCTGATTAGGCTGCAGGCAAGCGGACTGGCGGAGTCCATTACGAGAAAAAAGATTGGTCGCACAGCATCTGCACTTCACACACATCGTCACGCAAGTCTGGTTTCGCGCTACACTACACTTGTCCCATTCCTGAAGTTGTGCATTGGGCCAGACTTCTACGCAGGATTCAGCCAGGGCTGTTTGACATGGCTTTAAAAAACCTAGGTTTTTTAGGTTTTGTAAAAAACCTAAAAACCTAAGAAGTCCGAATTTAGGTTTTTTAGGTTTTTTTGAAATTAAAAACCTAATGTCCAATTTAAGTTTTTAAGCTTTTTTCACTTATTATGCAACTTATTTAATAGAAATGTTATCCAACTTTCCAATTAATATGAATTGCATTTTTTTGCGTTCACATGGCCGAATCTTTGCAGTCAGCTCTTCCATGGTCATACATATATATTTGTCTGTGGCACAGTGTAAATAATTAATAAAAAAAATTAACAGTTTAAAAAAGGTGTGTAAGGACGACAGTCATGAACTTGCAGAACTAAAACAGCAAAAATCAAAAAGGCTGATATTACTTTTGCAGCACATTGCCATAACGTCAATGTGCTCCTAAGTAATATTAGCCTTTTTGATTTTTGCTGTTTTAGTTCTGCAAGTTCATGACTGTCGTCCTTACACACCTTTTTTAAACTGTTAAGTTTTTTTCATTAACATTTGCTGTTTTTCTTACTCGTTTATCATTACCTTATCACATCTAAGATACTGTGATAGTGCTTTTCAAGATCTCATCAGGTTCAATATCTGCCGTAGTACACCAAATTTTGTCAAAATCGGATAATATTTTCACGGAGATATGGTGATTTAACGATTTTCAAAATGGCGGCCGTCCGCCATCTTGGATTTTAAATATTTGCAGATTTTGACATTTAGCCCTTGTGGACATGCCGTTCTGCTTCCTCATACAAAATTTCGCTGAAATCGGACAATCGGTCGATGAGTTATGGCCAAAAAAGTGATTTTCAAGATGGCGGCCGCCACCATCTTGAATTTTTAAAAATTCAGTTTTTGGTCACGTGAACAGAATCAGATTCAACATTTGCTGTAGTGTACCGAATTTCATCAAAATCGGACGATTTTTCACTGAGATATGGTGATTTAACGATTTTCAAAATGGCGGAGTCCATTACTAGAAAAAAGATTGGTTGCGCAGCATCTGCACTTCACACACATCGTCACGCAAGTCTGGTTTCACGCTACACTACACTTGTCCCACCCCTGAAGTTGTGCATTGGGCCATACTGCTACGCAGGCGTTAGCACTAGTACATGAAGGGAGCACGTACCACTTTGCAAAAAGAAAGAAAGAAAGCTTTAGAAATGTGTGCGTGCGTACTAAATGGCGTTGTGGGTAAAATTTGATTTTCTCACAGTGCACTGTTTCTATGCGTCGCACTCAGTACAGCGAGAGTGGCATATTGCGATAAACCGCATCGTTGCATCGTTGGTTGGTTGGTAATTGGTTCGTCACGTTCGTTAATTGTGGTTAATTTATGTGCCGTAATACCTCAGGAATTCAAAATCGTCAAACTTTGCAATTTTTTGTAATAAATTTTCTCTTAAGTGGCACATCCCCTTAAACGATTTCTACATAATTTGGCATTGGGAAAGAGTTCCAGGTTTGCTCCCTCACGCAATATTTCTCCGTCGTCGCTTTAGAATTGTGTGCTTAAGCCCAAAATCGTTCAGAATTGGTAATTTTTGGTATACATTTGCCATAACGGGCAAATCCCCTTAACAATTTTTTAAATACAAAATTAGCCACGGGAAGAACGTCCACCGGTCTCTCGCCGCAAATTTCACACCAGTGGCTTTGGAAATGTGGGGGTGCGTACTAGATGGTGTTGTGGGGAAAATTTCGTTTCCCCGCAATGTTTCTACCCGTCTCACTCACTACAGGTAGAGGGGCATATTGCGATAAACCATGTCGTTACGTCGTTGGTTGGTTGGTTGTTTCTTGTTGCTTCGTAACGTTCGTGAGTTGTGGCTAATGGTATGTCGTAGGCCTATAGTTACTATTGAACACTAATAGGAACTCAAAATCGTCCAACTTTACGATTTTTGTAATGTTTGCCCCTAAGTGCCCATCCATTTTAAGCCATTTTTACAAAACATGGCATTGCGAAAGAGTCCCAGGTCTGCTCCCTCACGCACAATTTCACCGTTGTCACTTTAGAATTGTGGGCGTAACCTTCAAAATCGTTCCGCATAAACTTGCCATAAGAGACAAATCACCCTAACAATTGACATCGGGAAGGGAGTCCTCGCTGCCTGTCTTTTCATTCATGCGACGTTTTGCGTGATTGCCACAGGGGCGTCTCCAGGGCAAACACAAAATGAAGGCCCCGGAAGCCCATATCTGGCACCATGGAAGCCCATGACCCGGGTGACTCGTGAACCCGTTTCGAAGTCAAAAGATCAAAGGTCAAGGTCACCGGGCCGACTACAGCTGACACACTAAATGTGCCATATCTTCCGAACGCGAAGGCCTACGAACTTCAAACTTGGTAGACGGACGGAGCCTAGATTTGCGAAAGTCACCATATTAATCCTTCTACTTAGAGCAGCCTTGAGCGACTAACCAAAATACTCAACAACACGAGGCATCGCGTGGCCTCTCTGCGATAGCTGAGCTTCTTGTTGAAGTGAGTTGACCACGTGTTCTCGCCAACTCCGTCACTGTTACATAAGTAGCAATTCGCCATCGTGAGGTCGTTGCTACCAGGGCTACATGTAGATTGTCTACCTATGGGCCTACTCATCCACCATCGTACCAATTTCCAATTCCTTGCTCGATTAATTTCGTGATATGGGAGTTCAAAAATTTAAAACAGTGGGGGTTCCTTATACCGTAGATGCCCATAGCAGAAAAATTTATACATGCTGCCCTGGAATCTGTAAATGCCGACCAGCACACCAAATCTCAACTTCCTAGGTTGATTAGCTTCGGATTTACTGAGAGGGGGTTCCAAAATAAAAGTGGGGGCTACTGATCTCCACAGACACCCCAGCGGACAAATTTTTGCATGTTGCCATAGTACGCGCAAATGCCTACCAAATTTCAACTTCCTAGCTCCATTAGTTTCGGAGGTATGAAGGGGTCCCAAAATAAAAATTGGGGGCTGTTAATCTCTCCAGACGCCCCCTAGCGGACAAATTTTTACATGGAACTATGGTACTTGCAAATGCCTAGCAGCATACCAAATTTCAGCTTCGCTCTATTAGTTTCCGATATAAAGATGGGGTCCCAAAATTTAATGTGGGGGCTACTAGCCCCCTGGCATACCCCGTACGCTGAAACGTTTATGTCTTCTCCAAGTAATTGGAAAAATCAAACAGTCTGCCAAATTTCAGTGTCGTATGCATTATGCAGTTATGCGAATATGTATTTCCCTCAGGCTTTCTATTATATGTACCAAATAATGGGTTTTGAGGGTGAAGGTGTGAAAATACTGTGTTCTAACCCCCAAAAGGCACTACCCTGCGTGAATACGCGTCTGTTGGTGTATCGCATGTCGAAACCGGTTCAACGGCCTGAGCTCTAGGTCCGTGGAAAAATTTTGCGTACAAACAAACAAACAGACAAACAAACAAAAATTGAGTGGTAACTTTGACTATATGGGGAGAAGTAACCCCTGGGGCGATCTGGACCAAATGTGGCGTGTGGGCAGATATGGTGGAAGTAATTGCGTAGTATTTGGTGACTGTCGGTTAAGGGGTGTGGGTGAGGTGAGAGGGGTAATTTTGCCTTCTCCCATTGACTTCAGGTATCGCCCTTACAACACTGACTACCGTGTGACCGTGTGATAAAGCAATCTCCATTAACGTGTACGACGTTGATAGCGGTTAGGGTCAGGAATATGGATTAGGTTAGTTTTCTAAAAATTCCTTGCCTTATGGGGGCGTCGAATGCAAGGGGTATGAAAACAGCACGATTTTCGACCAATATCTCGCTTTATCTCTGAAATGATGCAAGATAGAGCCATAGTTACTATAGAAAGCGAATAGGAGACCGCACCCAAGCTTTCGAACGGCACCAATGACCTTGAGTGATCTCTAACCCAGATTTCGCCCCCACTTAGCCGATCACGCCCAAAATTTCGTGAACGTTGTCGGCCCTTGACATGTGCATGTACTGACTTTTGTCCGGATTGGCTGCGGTTTGCCGGACTTATTCCGGAAAGAGTCCAAAAAAGTGAATACAATATAGGCTTTCAGCCTACAAAAATAGAAGCTATAATAAAACAAAGGAAAACACAAAGGAAAACAAACAGCGAACCCAAAAAAACTACCGGTATTTAAACTGTCACGACTAAAAGTCGAAAGGCATTTGTAACCCAAGAAACGAATCAATAAACCCAACACTATGGGTACTGGCGTCGGAGAGCCAGTTCCGGCGTGATAGGCTCTTCTGGTTGTGACGCATAGCCACTTAGTGAACTATGGAGAAAGAAAAGATAAAATCCAGCACTGGTTGACAACAGGAATCCAGTCATCAAAATCTTGCTCTAAATCTTATAATGCGCACTGCCGGTCAACCGCCAAGGGATCACGATCCCTGGCTTAGTTGGACAACGACCGTTAAACCGGGTATGTGTGCACTGTGCTTTTTACCGCGCGATGTCATGCATAGCGCGGACTATGCTGTCGCAAGATGTTTGTCTGTCTGTCCGTCACACGCCGGTATTCTGTCACAACAGTTCAGTGTGTCACCACAGTCGAGTATATAGGCACACCATGCTAGTTATTGCAGCACCAAACGTCATGGCAGTATTCCGACGCAGACATCTAACGGGGGCGTCGTTGAATGCAGAGCAGGTATGAAGAAATCGCGATTTTCGACCAATGTCTCGCTATCAGAAATGACACAAGATACGGCCATTATAGAAGTCGAATAGGAAACCATGCACAAGCTTTCGAATGGTACATTTCAACGGTCTTGAGTGATTGATCTATATAACCCAGATTTCAAGGTCACGATATTGTTCAACGTCAAATAACCCGAAATTTTGGGCGTGATCTTGAAAATCGGGGTTAGGGATCGTTCAAGGTCGCTGAATATGGCGCCATTCTATAGCTATACTTACAATGGCCGACCAATAGGAAGTCGTATGCGATCTATCGAAAGGCACCATGTTTAATGACCTTGAACAACCCCTAACCCCGATTTCAAGGTCATGCCATTATTTGACTCTGGATAAAAAAAACCGGCTAAAGATACGGCCATAATTGCCATAGAAGACGAATAGGAAACAGAACCCAGGCTTTCAAATGGTACAATTGTCAATGATCTTGAGTAACCCTTATCCGAGATTTCAAGGTAATGATATTATTTAACGTCTAATAACTTGAAAATGGTATAAGATAGAGCTATACTTACAATGAAAGACCAATATGATCTATCGAATGGCGCCATATTCAGCGACCTTGAACGATCCCTAACCCCGATTTTTCAAGATCACGCCCTTATTTGACGCTGAATAACTCAGAAACGGTACGAGATACAGACGCAGTTTTAATAGACATGATCCGGACATGGCCTACGCGCCTGTTTCAAAGGTGTCATTTCAAATGACCTTCAGTGATCTTGAGTGACTTATTGAAATATTTAATGACACGAAGCATCGTGCGGTCTCTGCGACAACTGAGCGTTTTGTTACTGATTGTAGTATAACTGATAATGGTATACTTCCTAATCAAGTCCAATCTCCCTGCCCGGAAAGCCATTCAATAAGTCATTATTCAGCATCTAAAAATTAGGGGAGAAACGCCTAGGCCGCAACCTGCTGCTTTAAAGGGGAGGCCGTGAGGAGTAGAGAATTGGGAGTGACGGATCGGACAGGCGTCGGGCCCCCCTTTACATTTGGCACACCCCCCTCCCCAAGGCCTTAATCCGGCCCTGGATGCGCGGTTCGACAGACCGTGTATGACTTTCTATCCACATTTCCACATTTATTTTATTGACATCACGAAGTACAATCATAGTATCAATGAACACAAATAGAATATGATATCAAATGGGTGGCTAAAGAAGGGAAAAATCCCTGTTAATATAGCCAACCAATTCACAGAAAATATGTTTACAAATAAATCAGCACAGTAAAACAGAATAGAAGATTATTTCTTAATAATAAACTAATACAACAAGAGAAAAATAAACAAATCACACATACACATCTAGTAGGGAGGATTTAACTGATCTTGTAAATGAATGAAAATTATTTATTGCTTTAATTTCAGAGGGTAATGAATTCCATATACGAGGACCACTATGTCTGAGTGTTTTTAAGCGCTTGGCAGTTCTAACAGATGAAATATGATAATCCTGAAAATGCCTCGTGTTATAGGAATGAACAGCAGAATTAATTTGAAAATATGTTACAAGGCTAGATGGCAATAAATTAAAAGTAACCTTAAACATGAACTGAGAAACTTGTAATGCATAAATATCAAAAATAGTAAGTACATGCAAATTTTTGAAATACGGAGCAGTATGTGCGAGATATTTTAGTTTACATATATTTCTAACAGCACGTTTTTGAATAATAAAGAGTGAATTAAGTTTAGAGTGATTGCAATTAGCCAAAACTATTGCACAATACTGCAAATACGGTAGAATAAGGGTGTTATAGATATTTAAAAGAATGCTTTGAGGTAGGCGATACTTTAGCTTATTCAAAATGCCACATGTTTTACTAATCTTACCTATGATAGTTTCCACGTGATCTGACCAGGTTAAATGCTCATCCAAATGTACACCAAGAAACTTGGCAGACCGTACTTGTTTTATAGGCATACCATTAATTAATATTTGATTTACCAGATTATTATGATCATAACATTTTCTAGGGCTCACGAAAAATACAAAATTTGTTTTAATTATGTTTAATGACAGTTTATTAACTTGAAACCATTCACTGATAAGTTGCAGCTCGTAATTAATATTGCAAATAAGGTTATTTAAATTATGATCAGCCACAAAAATATTAGTGTCATCTGCGAATAATATTAAATGGGACTTTTTGGCAACATGACAAATGTCATTTATGTATATTAAGAATAACAACGGTCCAAGAATTGAGCCTTGAGGGACTCCACACGTGATGGGGAGACGGGAAGATGAATATCCATTAAAATGTACATACTGATAACGATTGAAAAGATAAGATTTAAACCATTCATAGGATACTCCACGAATACCGTTATTTGACGTTGAATAATTTCGTGACCTGAAATCGGGGTTAGAGCTCACTCAACGTCATTGAAACCGTTGCCATTCAAAAGCTTGGGTGCGGTTTCCTATTCGCCGTGTATTTCTATAGTAATTATGGCCGTATCTGTAGCCGTTTGTGACCTTGAAAACAGGGTTAGGGTTCGTTTAAGGTCATTGGAAATTACACCATTTGATAGATCGTACACGAGTTCCTATTCGCTTTCCACCGTAACTATGGCGCTAGCCTATATCTTGTATCGTCTGCGTGATATAGCGACTTATTAGTCGAAAATCGCGAAATTTTTATACCTTACCTGTATTTAGCGCCCCCTCAGGGGGTGACCCCGTCGGAATTTCGTAAAGATGTTTGATGCTGATAAAACTAGAATGATTGGACTACCGTGTGGTGAAAAAAACTATGACAATATGTTAAGCCGTTTTCATCTAATACCGGAACGTTACGGACAGACATATTTGCTATATCTAGAGTGACGGGGCTACCCGATGGTGAAAAAACTTTGAGGATATGTATGACCGTTTAGACAGAATACCGGCGTGTGTCAGACAGACGGACAGACAGGGACGGACGGACAGGTAGACATCTTGCCACGGCATAGTCCGCGCTATGCATACACGTCGCGCAGTAAAAGTCTTTGCATTCGAATTGCACCACGAAGTAGCCGTCTGTTGCATGACAATGGAATGCATACAGGTACGTGGTATGCGCGGTCCGCTTGCCCGCGGTCACACCTGCTCTGGCTAGACCGCGGTGACTACAGGCCAGCGATGACCAGCAGCGGCAAGCATTACGTAATCGCGCGAAATGCAATGCAGCAGCAGCAGCAGTAGCAGCAGTAGTTTATTTGCATGACATGACAGCAAACATAATAACAAGAGAAATAAGCCAAAAGAAGCATGCAAACAAGTTCCTCAAAGAAGTTGAAAACTTATAGATAGAGGACCTTAATTGCAAATGTATCTAAAACTCACAACATGTATCATACTAATAACAGTAACCAACTCAAAATACAGTCGTCAAAATCAACAACACATGTCATGCATAAACAGTAAGTGAATTAAGCTAGCAGTACATTTTTACCGCGCGATGCGATGCATAAGCGCGGTCTTTGCTGTCATGCAGTGTCTGTCCGTCACGTTCGTGGATCACGTCAAAACGAATAAACATATCTTCGAAATTTTTTCACCATCGGGTAGCGACACCATTCTAGTTTTTCCAGCCCAAAGGGGTGCCGATATTCTGACGGGAACCCCCCCTAACGGGGGCGTCGAATGCAAGGGGGTATGATAAAATGACCATTTTTTCACAAATATCTCGCTGTATCTCAGAAATGGTAATAGTTAGATTGGCACATGCAGCGAGACAATTTGTAAGCATCGAATTTTCTTTCCATCCATACAACATTTAGCGTGATTGCCCCATGGGCGTCCCCATGGGAAACAAAAATGTGGTAAAAATAGCGATTTTTGGACTTACGCATTGACATAAGCATCGTATAACTCGGAAACTGT
>Ga0209150_1000534_pt1 | contig 11061 bp, 10 predicted proteins | sample WorMetTyACAVOLI3_FD_187424 | JGI IMG/M metagenome (GOLD analysis project Ga0209150, IMG submission 187424) | Marine gutless worms symbiont microbial communities from Max Planck institute for Marine Microbiology, Germany - Olavius algarvensis... ... | reverse complement strand
AGGCTACGGACGCCTGAGATCTGGCCGTATAACAATGCCAATAGGTGGTCATAGGGCTTGAAGGATTTATCGTAACGGCCAGCCTGGAGGCTAGACGAAATTCGATCAATCAAATTACGCGGAAGGGCTTCTAAAAGTTGATGAAATCGAGTATTACTGTACACCTTGTTGTTCCTTTTGTTTTTGAGTTCGCACTCGGGGTTGTAACCCCAAACATTAGGAACAGCAAGACCTTTACTTCCTTCTTCAGTTTTTCCCCGGACAGCTATGCGCGAAAGCGGGGATCTCGAAATGTGCCGTTTGTAGAGCCGGGCACATGGGTAACAGTTGAAACCGGTCACATGGGTAACACTTTAATTCGGTCGGATGACGGATTTCAAGCGTTCATCGATCACGCCCAGTTTCAATCGACCGAAGTACAACTGCCAAAGATCGATACCAATAGGCTCAAGCCCGACATGATCACCGATAATTTGCCGAGAGAGATAGTAGGCGTGGCCGTGCAGTTTGATGTAGCCGCCACATTTCACCTTTCTCACCAGATAACTATCCGGGTAACTCAGCTCAGGAATGCGATCCGGGTAGGGCCTGGTTGAAGGTTGGTAGCGGTCGATCGGACAAATCCCTTTGCCCAGACCCTGATGCGTGCGCACTTCGTTATATTCCCTTCGGAAGTGATTGAAGGCTCGCTGCTGCGCACTCAGGTTACCCCGGGGCGGTGAAGCAGTCTTGGCCTTGTAATTGGGGGACAGACCACGTTTTTCTAAACGTGGTCTGTCCCCTATTGATTGGGTGCCGGGCTGAAGCTTTGCTCGAAGGCGCCGTTCCAGCTGCTGCCGTTGGGGTAAACCGAATCCAGGTAAGTGGCAGCGGCGAGGGCAGTTGAACGCCAGTCCATCGGATCGCTGCCCTGGTTTTTTTCCTGGTCGGCAAAGCCGTCGACGAATACCTCGTTGAGCAGCTGGTTGCAATCGTCGTTCAGCTGCGCGCATTTGTTGCCGATGAAATAGTCCGAATCCAGCGCCAGGGCGGCGCTGATCATATCCAGCGATGGGTTGAACGGCAACCAACTGCCGCCGCTGGCGACGGTATTGCGCGCGCCGCGATACTGCGAGCCGGTAACCGTCTTGTTGATGTATTCCCAATCCTGGTCATCTTCGAAAAAATAGATGTCGCGCTTGGTGAAAAGGTATCTGCCGAGATGATTATTCTGAAATATGTTGACGATCAATGGCAGCGCCAGATCCTGGATTTCTTCAATTGCCGCACCGTTGCCCAGCAAATCGGATACCGTGAAAAACTGGATCTGCGGAATTTCGCCGATTCCGGGTAACGGCAGGAATTGCGCGTTCATGTCGATCAAGCCGCGGGCGGTAAATACCCGGCCCAGAGGATTTGCCGTGTCGTCGCGAATCACTTGGATTCTGAAACCGTTGGCCCAGGGGTTATTGTTATCAAAGCGCAGGTACATGTCGGCCTGGCGTTGTTGCGGCGTGAAATCGAAATCCATGCGCATCATATCGGGGTCGTCATCCTTGCGATCGGCCGCATCGATGGCGCGGGCATCGATGATCATTCGGCCCTGGATAAACTCCTCGGCGGTTTTATTCCATGAAATGTAAAACTGCGCAGCGGTTCCAGCATGCGGCGGTGCGCTGCGCGGATAGCCGTAGTACAGGCGCAGCGTTACCTGAGTACCGGTTTCATCGATAACCGAAAAATGCGTCGGTTCATCGGCTTGGTAAGCGGGAGACAGGCTGTCGTTTCCGGTTTCAAGAATAATACCGTCGTGCGGTACCGCATTGGACAGGTCGATTAGCAGGTCGGCAATACAGGTCCAGGTAGCCATAATCGAAATCATGAAGCGGCTGGTTTCATATCCGTTACGAAACGGGTCGTCTTCGTTTTCAGGTCCGAGATAGCTGCAGGATTCGTTGCTAGCATCGCGTTCGGCGACTTCGGCGATCTTACCGGCAATGCGGCGGCTGGCGTTGTTGGTGTTACCGCCCGTCAGACTGTCGGGTAACTCCATCTTGACCGAAAAATCCTCCGCCACAGCGCTGCCGCCGCCGGACGACGAACTGCCACAGGCCACCAATAGTCCGGCCAGTAGAAAGGCGATAAGCCGTTTAGACGATTTGTTCATGACCTGTCTCCGGACATCTGGATAATCACGGTTATCAAGAGACGATAATTGCGGCGAAATTTGAAAACGGTTATCAATAACGTTTTTTGCCGGGACCGCAGGGCCGGCGATTCGACATTTTTACACTCGGCGGCTATGCTGCTGGCGCTGGCAACATTAGGTCAAACGAATGTCAGATTTAAGTTACTTAAAGGCCATTAATCCGGAGCGTTTTACCTTGCGCGCCGGTCATCAATCGATGCAAGCGGTCGTGACTAGCGGCAATGGCAGCTACGATATGCTCGATTATCGAGAAGTGCCGCGGCCGCGGGCCGGGCCCGGCGAACTGCTGCTAAAAGTGCTCGCCGCCGGCGTTAACAATACCGAGATCAATACGCGCCTTGGCTGGTACTCGTCCGCGGTGAGCGACGGCACCGAGCAAACTGCCATCGCCGCGGGGCAAAATACCGCAGTCGCGGACGGTGGCTGGAACGATACGACACCATTCCCGTTTATCCAGGGAACCGATTGCTGCGGCGAGGTCGTAGATCAGGCCGCCGATGTCGGCGAAACCTGGATCGGGCGGCGCGTGTTGGTGCGAGCCTGTATGCGCCTGCAAGGCTTCGATTCGCTCGAGACTATCTGGATGGCGTCGGATTTCGACGGTGCTTTCGCCCAGTATGTAAAGGTTCCTGCAAGCGAGGTATTCGCCGTCGACTGCGATTGGAGCGATGCCGAACTCGCTACTATACCCTGCGCCTACGGTACCGCTGAAAATATGCTGCATCGGGCCGCGGTCGGCGCCGACGACCATGTGTTGGTAACCGGCGCTTCCGGCGGGGTCGGTTCCGCTACGGTGCAGCTGGCCAGGCGCCGCGGCGCCCGGGTCACGGCGGTAGTCGGCCGCTCCAAATTCGATTCGGTTAAAACAATCGGTGTCGAGCGTATGATCGAGCGCGGCACCGATCTGGTTGGCGAACTGGGGGCCGGCGGGGTCGATGTGATCATCGATAATGTTGCCGGCCCCGGATTTGGGGCGATGATGCAACTGCTGCGGCGCGGCGGCCGTTACGCCTCATCCGGCGCAATCGCCGGGCCACTGGTTAGCCTCGATATGCGCGAGTTTTATCTAAAGGATTTAAATTTAATCGGTTGTACCGCCTGGGACGAGCCGGTATTCCCGAATCTCATCGGATACATCGAGCGCGGCGAGATCGTGCCGCTGCTGGCAAAGACCTTCGCGCTCGAGGAAATTGCCGCGGCCCAGCAGGAATTTCTCAAGAAAGAACATTTCGGCAATTTCGTCCTGCTGCCATCCTGATTCGCTTATTCGAGCCTTGCCGGATATCGCATTTTTTACGCTGCCAAACTGCCCGGTTGCTGGCCCGGACTGTTAAGCCGTGTACTGATTGCGCAACCGAGCGAGCCGTTGTAGACAGCCGGTGTTTGACGCTTCTAGCCGACCCGGGTCTGTAGTGCGGCGGATAGACCGCCTCAGATGCGTTCGGCAATATAAATAAACAGCGGCAGGGTGAAAAAAGCGACGATGACCTGGAAGGTGACGATGCTCGACATCAATTCGGCGTTGCCGCCCATTTTTCGCGCCATCACGTAGGCCGAGGCCGCGGTCGGCACCGCGCCTGCAATAATTGCGACGCTGCGCGCCAGACCCTCGAGCCCGATCAGCCAAGACATCGCAATGATGATGACCGGCATGCCGATCAGGCGGGTTAAAACGGCGACCGTCGGCAGCAGCTTGTACTGCGCCGCATGACCGAGCTTCATGCCGGAACCGACCGCTAACAGCGCCAGCCCGAGACCTCCGGCGCCGATGATTTCGATCGTATCGAACAGGATATCGTGAACTCCCAGCCAGTTGAACGACAGCCCGATAACGCAGGCGATGATTAGTGGATTGGTCAGGATTTTTTTGACCACGGCCGAGGTCGCGGGTTTGACATCGTTGTGGCCGTAAATCGATAACACGATAACCGAAGTGACGTTCAGCAGCGGCACCATAATCGCGAGCGCCAGCGCAGCGAGGGCGATTCCGGCGTCGCCATAGAGCGGACCGATTACCGCGATCGCGACGAATCCGTGGAAGCGCGTCGCACCCTGAAACAGGCTGCTGAAACTGGGCCCGCTTTGCGGGAAACGTTTTCTGAAAAACCAATGCGTGATAATCAACAATAGCGACATGCCCAGGATCGCGACCACCAGTACCGTCATGAAGTCGACTACCGGTACGCTTAACAAGTTGGCGCGACTGAGTGTGCGGATGATTAGCGCGGGCAACAACAGGTAAAAACAAATGTGTTCGATCGCCGACCAGACCGATTCGCCGACCACGCGAAACCTGAATAGCAGGTGACCGGTGGCAATAATCAGGAAGATCGGGGTGATCGCGTAAAGCGTGGTGAGCAAAATAATCCCATAAGAGCTGGTTGGCCGCAGTCTAACAAAAATGCCTGTCGAGAAGGGCTGGAACCCGCCCGCATCGAAATTTATTTTCAAATAGTGCCGGATCGCCGGTCTGTTATATACCGTGTCAGAGACTACAATAGAATAATGCGAATATTTGCCGCTTTTGTTTGCCTGCTACTTCCCCCCGGCAGCCTGCTGGCCGCCGATGCGCTGAGCCTGCCCGACGACCCGCGCCAATCGATTAGCTACTGGAAGGCCCATACCATTAACGCGGACGAGGACCGGCAGGTTGCGTTGGCGCAGCGCGTGTTCGCCAAGCTGTTACGCGCCTGGGACAGTTCGCGGGTCGAACCGGGTCTTTACGTCGCCAAAACCAGCCATAGCGCCTGGGCCGCGTCGCTTGCGGATGGCAACATCCTGCTGAGCCGAGATGCGATCGATATCAGCCTCGCTTCCGGCCGCCAACGCGGCGAACACCTGCTCGCTTTCGTGCTGGCGCACGAGCTCGCGCACCAGCGCTCCGACGATCTCTGGCACCAGCGATTCTTCCGCAGCCTGCGATTGCAGGGCGAGGCGCAGCGCGCGCGACTGCTCGATGGTTTGCCACTGGACGCCGGACTGGTCAGGGATATCGAACAAATGGAAGCGCAGGCCGATCGCGATGGCCTGGTGCTAATGGCGAGTGTCGGTTTCGATCCCTGGCAGGTACTGGATCAGCAGGACTTCTTCACCAGCTGGGTGGAAAGTATCTGGAGTCTGAACTGCGATCAACAGGGTTCGGCGGAATTTCGTAACGCCTGCGAACAGGCCCGCACACGCGCCTTACGGGCGCAGGTACAGTTGAATTCGGTGGCCGGTCAGGCGGTTATCTATGAGCTTGGCGTGCAGGCAATGGTCGCCCGAAACTATCCGCTGGCGCGGCACTATTTTACGCTCTATGGGCGCGAGTACCCGGGCCGCACGATCATGTCCGCGATTGGCATCAGCTATCTCGCCGAAGCAATGGAGTTGCGGCGTCAAATCGATGCGCTCGGCGCCGCCAAAAAGATCGGATTTTACTTTCCATTATTGTTGGATGCCGGGCTTGAATTCGATGCCGCTAGCGACGCCGCCAAACGCAGCGTGACCGCTATCGAAATCGAGGCCCTCGACTCCCGCCTGAAAAACAGGGTTGAATTTGCCGTCAAGTTTCTGGAACGGGCGATTCGCCTGGACCCCGATCATCGCCCGCTCTACCTGTCGATGGCGATTGCCCACCTGATCGAAAACAACCAGTATCTGGTGCGTGGCGTGCTGCAAGGGCGATATGTGCCACGGTTTGGTAACGATGCGGCGGTGACGATGCTGCTGGCGCTCAACCAGTCGCTCGAAGGCGATTACCGGGGCGCTATCTCCGGGTTGTCGGCATTGCTCGAAGACCCGCCGGCACAGGCTGCGCAAACGGTGTTGGCGCCGGATTTGCTCAGCTATACCGCGGCCTTTAACCTGGCCGAGATTTATCGCTTCCTCGGGCGCGGCGCCGAAATCGAACCGCTGTGGAAGTCGCTCGCCCTGGGCGCTCAGGCGCGCGGGCAGGTCTATTTATTCCGCCTGGCGCTGCAGCAACTGGACTCCGCGCCCCGCATCGAAGCAGAAAAATTAAGCGTTGCCCCCACGGTCAAAGGCGTGCGTCTCGGTGATCGTAAACCGCGTGACGATTCGCCGCACCGGGTGAGCGAGTTATGGATCGAGGGCGAACAGTTTCATGTTTATATTTATCAGGATGGCGCACGCTATATCAGCGCGGCCAGCGGTGAAATCATTAGCGCGAGCCAGATCGGCGGCGAACGCATGCTGGGTGGCTTGATCAAGATTGGAGAAGCCGCCGATCGGCCGTTGAAGACCCTCGGAATTCCGGATCGGCGCCTGCAGCTCACCAGCGGCGAATACCTTGCCTACGATCGTTATGGTCTCGCGCTCAAACTCGACGAAAATCGTGTCCAGGGATGGTTTTTGTACCCGTAATCCCGCGTGGATTACGCTGCTGCAAATTCAGATGAGCCGAGCACGATATGGCCGCCAAGAAAAATACAAAACAACAAACGGATTTGGCGCGCCGCGCCGCGCAAGGCAATCGCCGGGCGCAGCAGGCGGTCAATGAAATCGCAGATCCGGTGATCGAATTCCAGACCAGCCGATTCTGCAAGCGGTTTTGCCGGGAGAATATGCACCTTTATCGCTGCAGCCTGAAACAACCGATCGGCAGCGCGCGCGCCGACGCGGCCTTATGCGAATGGGGTAACGCCAGCTACGCTTGGATGGTGGATGACTTGTGCAAACCCGCACGCTTGCAAAAATACGAGGGCCGCAACCAGGCCAGCCTGTTCGACTATCTCTACAGCATCGCCAATTCGTTGCCGTTTTACGAGCGCTGGAAGGATTGGCGCTTCGGTCGCAGGCTGCAGGTACCGATGTATATCCGCGAGCTCGGTGAACATTCGGCGGCGGTTTTCTACGCCATGCGCGGCGCTCAGCCAATCGCGCAGATCGCGCAGACCGTCGGCTTGAGTCCGGCCGAAACCGAAACCTTAGCCAGTGAAATAGTGCTGCAGCTAACGCGTCGACATAAGCTTTACCTGCTGGATCCACCGCGGGAAGTTTCGCTAAGCCTAGTGGGCGCAGGCGGCGACGAGGAATCGATGCATCAGCGCGATATCCCGGTCGACGATACCGCCGTCGAAACCGAGGAGCAGCGCGACCAACTGCGCCGCGCCTGGTCGAAGCTGGATGCGACCGAGCAGTTCGTGCTCGAGGCGATGATCATCGAAGAGCAGGATGCGGATGACGTTCTAAAGGCGCTGCAGGCGCTCGATGTCAGCATCAAACCCGGCGTCGCCGCGGCGCAGACCAACCGCCAGCAACTCTATTATTTCAAGCGCAAGGCTTTATCCCGTCTGGGTCTGGGGTTGAAGCAACAATGATTATTTTTTCAAATAGGTAAGGTGCCAGGGTCTCGTTAGTAATATGACAAATCATTTAGACGAAAACATGGACTCTCCCGATCATCCCGAAGACCAATTGATTCAGGATTACCTGAAAACGCCTGAGAGCGCAGATTTTGCTGAATTGCGCCTCCACCTGGCGAGCTGCGGCTCTTGCCGTCGACGCGCCGAGGTCATCGCGACGCTGCAGGATCGGGGGCATTGGCTGGAATCGGAGCAGACCGAGATCGACCCCCGGGTCGCCGCAATGCTGGCCGGTAAACTGGACTCGGAACAGGCGAATCAACTGCGAGAGGAAATAAAACAAAACCCGGCCAGTCTGCGCGCGGCCTTGCATTACGCAAGCCACGCACAGGCGATGTCGGAAATCAAGCGGTCAGACAAACCCGAGGCTTCGGTCTGGTCGATGACTGCGGCCATGGTCAGAAATGGGTTGAACTTCGAGCTGCCGCTGTGGCAGATGGCGCCGGCGTTGGCGCTGGTAATGACCGTTGCCGTTTTGGCGATCGACCGATACTACCCGGCGGGTCTCGATGGCGGGGCGCAGATTGTCGCTTTCCAGGACAATCCGACGCTGCAGTTCGCCAGCCAAGAGTCTCAGCCGGGAATTGGATTCTTCAGCCAGCAAGGCGCCAACGCCGAGCCCTTCGGCGATATGAAGATCGAGTTGTTGACAGGCAATCGGCTGCGTCTGTCCTGGCCTGAAATCCCCGCAGCGAGCAACTACAATCTAAAGATTCAAGTGTTCCGCGATGGTGAAACCCGGGTATTGGCGCGCCAGACATCGAGTTTACCCGTTGCCGAACTGCTAATCGACGAACCGCTGACGCAACATCGCTACGAATGGGTGTTGAGCGGTGACGCCGGCGATAACCGATCTTTCCAGACCAACGGAGGATTTGTCATAACCCGGAACTAACTCCCAGGTTGATAACGATTATGAATAGGATCAAAACATTAATTGTAAGCGGTCTCTTGTTGGCGCTAGTGCCGGTAACCGGCGTGCTCGGCCAATCGCGCGGAATCGCACTGGAATCCAAATCGACGGTGCAGTCGACACCTTTTGTCAATGGCGTCTACCGCGCGTTAATCATCGGTAACGATCGCTACCAGGATCCCGAGCAGCGCTGGCCGGCACTCGAAACCGCGGTTTCGGACGCGCGCGCGGTGGGCGATATCCTGCAGCAAAACTACGGTTTCAGCGATCTCGAGGTGCTTGAGAACGCGACCCGCCGAGATATTTTGCGGGCCTTGGAAAGATTATCGAAACGCGCCCTGCCCAACGACAGCATACTGGTGTATTACGCCGGGCACGGTTTTCTCGATACGGAATCGGAACGCGGTTTCTGGGTGCCGGTGGATGCCGAGGGTGTCGACAGCACGACTTTTCTGCGTAACTCGACGATTCGCGACGAATTGACGACGATTGCCTCACGCGCGCAGCACACGCTGTTGATATCCGACTCCTGTTTCAGCGGAACCCTGCTCAGGCGCGGTACTCGTGGGATTTCAAACCCGAGCGATGACCAGGGCTACCTTAAAAAGGTATCCAAGAAAAAGAGTGTTCGGATCATATCCGCCGGCGGCGTCGAATACGTCGATGACAATTATCGCGCTTCCGGACATTCGCCTTTTACCTACTTCCTGCTCAATGAGCTCAAAAACAATGATCGCGAATTGCTCGCCGTCAGCGAACTCTCCAGCAATGTCACGCGCGCGGTCACCAACAATGTCGACCAGGTGCCTGAATCGGGGGTGCTGCAGGGCGCCGGTGACGAGCTGGGCGAGTTTATTTTTATCAAACTGAAGATTTCGGTCGACGGGGTACCCGCCGAGAAATTGAAAATTCAGGTTGAAACCGATTCGCCGGCGAGCGGCGTCGTGATCGAAACCGAAGTGACCGATTCGAAAGCCGGCGATTCGCCGGCCGCCGACTCCAGCTCCGAGCCCGTTGATCCGAGTATCGTGATTCCACTACCGACACTGTAATTCTATTATGAAAAAAATACTCAAAAACACTATTTCGACCTCGTTCAAGTTGCCTGGATTGGCAGGCCTTGGTTTAATGCTGGCGTTGAGCTGCACACCCGTCAGCCAGGCAGCCCAGAGTTTGAGCGTGGGTGCCACCGTCAACGGCTCGAGCTGGGAAGGCGACAACGGTGCGGATAATTCGGATTTCGAAAGCGACCGAGGCGGCCAGTTCGCGGCCAGCATCAACTACCGCGTCGACAAGTTTTACACCGGTCTGAACCTGCAGGGCGGCAGCTATGATTTCGGCTCCGATGCACCGAGCCAGTTTGCTTCCAACGGCACCGCTACTTCCAGTGACACCAAGGTGGAACACTCGGATTTCGATCTGCTGGCAGGTTATTATTTCTGGCCGAATATATCCTTGTTTCTGGACCTCAAGGTGACTCACAGCGAATGGCGCGATACGGGCTACGAACAGGCTTTCTCGGGGCTCGGCTTCGGCGTATCCGGTTTTCATCCGCTCAACGACAAATGGCTCCTGTTCGGCAGCTTCGGTTTCGTCAACGGTGAAATCGACGATGACGATGACAGTTCCAGCCACGGTGACGGCACCAGCACCGCGCTGGTCGGGGGCGCTGTATACCGTCTCGACCAGGCCAATACTTTCAACTTCGGGCTCAAGCTGCGCAATTACGATTTCGAGTTCGATGACGGCAACGAGCAGGAATATTCGTTGAACGGACTCTTCTTTGGTTACAACCATACCTTCAACTTCAACTAGCCGTAAGCGGTAGTGAGGATGCGGCGGTCGATGACCAGGCTTTGCGCAGGGTTGCTGTTGGTGCTGCTGGCTTCGAGTCCGGTGCAGGCCGGCGAACCGCGCCAAATCGAAGTCGGCATAACCACTCATCTCGGCGACCGCCAAAGCTTTGTCGACGGCGATCGTATTTCCTTTTTGCTGTCGCTCGAGTCCGATGCCTATGTCTATCTGTTTTACCGCACCGCCGAAGCCCAGTTGATCCAGTTATTGCCGAATGAGCGCATGTCGGATCATTTTTTCGACGCGGGCCTGTTTATGCCGGTGCCATCGGCGCAGCAGGCATTTCAGTTCACGGTGCAACCGCCCTACGGCGAAGAAGCCATATACGCGGTTGCCAGCGACAACGGCAAGTTAAGCTTCCCCGGAGACAGACTCGCAAATGGCCTGATATTACTCGACGCGGATTTCGAGGAAATCAGCGACAGCATTAAAGCGGATTCAACCCGGCTGTTCGGTCGTGGGGATTTGCAGCTGACGACACAGCCGAACCGGCAGCCTGACTAGCCCCTTATGCTCCCTGGCGTCAATCGATCATCGAAGAAGTACCGGATCACCGATGGGTTTCCCACAGAGCAGGCGTTCGGAAGTTTTCGGTGAAGGTCACATAGCTGCCGATTCTGTTGAAAAACTCGGTTATTAAATGGCCGATTTCCGCGCACCAAATCACGGCGATGATTGGATCACTTCGGTAATCCACATTTTTCGTGGATTTTGTTCTGGTTTAGTTGCTTTTGATCGGA
>Ga0209150_1000531_pt1 | contig 11094 bp, 12 predicted proteins | sample WorMetTyACAVOLI3_FD_187424 | JGI IMG/M metagenome (GOLD analysis project Ga0209150, IMG submission 187424) | Marine gutless worms symbiont microbial communities from Max Planck institute for Marine Microbiology, Germany - Olavius algarvensis... ... | reverse complement strand
TCCGATCAAAAGCAACTAAACCAGAACAAAATCCACGAAAAATGTGGATTACCGAAGTGATCCAATCATCGCCGTGATTTGGTGCGCGGAAATCGGCCATTTAATAACCGAGTTTTTCAACAGAATCGGCATGTCGCGGTCATTCGCAGCAATATCAAGACGACCACGGAAGTTTGCCCGGATCCGGCCAAATCGTTTGGCACCGCCGATAAGAGTGTCGCCCTGCCGCTGGTGCCCAAGGGTTGCGTTGGCGTCTGGGAAGAGCCGATTCCGCCGGGCCGTTATTACCTCAATGAAAAAGCGTTTGTTACCACCATCATTCCGACGCGGTTGCAGACTTGGGTTTATAAGGGTGGTTATACCGCGCGCCGCATCAACCTGACGGTATCCGACGAAGGCAAGATTCAGCAAAAGGAAGTCTCGGAAGTGATCGCCGTGCCGAAAAACGCCGCCGACCGCGCCATCAATGTGCGCGTCGAGGGCTGGACCGTGCCGGTCGAAATGCGCGTCGTGGTCGCGGTGAATCCGGCAAACGCGGCCAAGGTAGTTGCCTCGGTAGGCGGCTTGAAGCAGGTTGAAGACAACATCATCACGCCGGTGATTCGCGATATCCTGCGCACCATCGGCGGTCATCGCGGCCGCAAGGTGCTAGATCTGGTAGAAAAGCGAGCCGAAATTGTCGCCGAAGTAGAGAAGGCGATCGTGCCGGAAGGTTTGAAGGCGGGAGTTACCATCCAGGAAGTTCGCATGGGTGAACCGGCAATTCCGCCCGAGCTTTTAGTGGCCACGCTGCGTGAACAATTGGCGATCCAGCTGCAGGCGACCTATAAGAAGGAACAGGATGCGCAACGCGAACGGATCAAGGTCGAGCGCGAGCGCGCGACCGCCGATCAGCAGAAAGAGCTGGTGGCGGCCGAAATCCGTAAAAAGGCCGCCGAATTCACCAAGGAGCAACTGCGTTTGCTGGGTGAAGGTGAAAAGCTGAAGCTGCTCGAAATTGCCAAGGGTCAGGAGGCGCAGGCGCTGGTGCTGGGCAAGGAAGCCGCGTTGCAGCTAGCGGCGCTGGAAAAAGCGCTTGAAGCCGCCAAGGAGAATCGCCGTATCGTCAAGGTGCCGACCGTGCAGGTCATCGGCGGCGAGGCCGGCAGTTTCGAAGGCGCCGCGGCAATTCTCGGTTCGTCCAATATCATCCAGGCCTTGCAGGGACTCGATAAAAAAGAGGCCAAGCAATAGTTAAAACAAGCTAGTCGTCCGCGACTAGCTGTTTGTGCAGCAGGCGATCGGTCTGATACCGAAGGAGAATTCCCGCCGTTGTTGCAGCGGATCGAGCCCGAGTTTCGAAAAAGCATCCTCGGTAGCGTTTGCGCTGGTTATATCTTCCGGCGGCAGGCCTCGATTTCGCCTCGGTTTATCGGCGCCGGACGCGACTATTACAAATCGATTGGCGTATGCAGTCAATGATAACAATTCATGATATCTTTGCCGCCGAATGAACAAGCCGATAATTCAAATTACCAGCGAGCCGATCGGCGTCGGACAGGAGCGCGCCTGTTATCAGCATCCCGATGACGATGGCAAGGTGATTAAAATCCAGAAAGGGGACGGTGACAAGCAAACCCGGCGCGAACTCAGGTTATACAAGACCCTGGCACGGCGCGATTTCAGTGATTTCACCCTTATCCCACGCTACCATGGCAGGGTCGCGACCAATCTGGGCGAGGGTTATGTGGTGGACAAGATAGCCGACTACGATGGTGCGGTTTCCAAGTCCCTGTGGTGGCATTTCGAGCGCGGTTATCCGGTGGCCGAGTTCGAGCCTTATCTCGATCAGCTCAAACAATACCTGCTCGACAATTTGATCGTGTTTAGCGCCGACATGGGGCGTTACAACATCCTGTTTCAGAAAGTATCGGCAGGACAGGCGCGCTTGGTGGTTATCGACGGTCTGGGAAACCACACGGCGATCAACTGGTTCGACAATAATAATTACTTTGCGCAGGGTAAAATCAATCGCCGCTGGCGGCGTTTTATTGCGCGGTTACGCGGATACTCGGCGGAAATGATGCGCGCTTACGACGCCCAGCCGAAAATGCTGGATGCGGCCTACCGCAAAACGGGATCGCCAAATGGAGAACTCCGGCAATAACAGTTTACTGATTTGCGCTGGCCCTCGCCGATAGCAGGCATCCGCGCGCATCTACGCGAGCGAGTCATCCGGGCGCGCCGCGTAGGCGGCGCTAAGACTTTTCGCTGGCAGATTGACAATTCAGGCATAGATCGGCAAAGGGTTGAACCTGCAGACGTGCAAACGTTATGGGCTCCTCGCATTGCTGGCAGTAACCGTATGCATCGCTGGCGATGCGCTGCAGCGCGCGTTCGATTCGTTTTACCATTCGGGTCGTCTGTTGTTGATTGGCAAGCGCCATCTGCTGCTGCTGGATCGCGTCGATGCGCGACACCCGGCCGACCGATTGCTGGTCGAGCGTCACCGGTTTTGCGGCTGTGGCTGCCTGTGCGAGCTGCAATTCGAGTTCGCTTTTTTGAGTTTCGAGCAGCGCCAGCAACTCGTCGATCTGGCCTTGCTCGAGTTCGGGTGCGAACACGGCTTAGTTTTCCCCCGACGCTTTGCCCGGATTCGGCTCGATGCCGTAGTCGGTGCGCGTAACCCGATGTTCGCGCGTATATTTGCGGATGCTTCGATTCTTCGCGATCGACTCAGGGCGTGCATACCCGCGACCGTGATCGAGATGTACGCAGCTGCAACGATAGCGCACTTGCCGGGTTTTGAGGCCCAAGTTCATCAAGCGTTCGCCGAATTCGCGGTCCTGACCGCCATATTGCATGCGCTCGTCGAAGCCGTTGGTTTCGATAAAATGTTTTTTCCAGGTCGAAGAACTGTGCCCGTTCCAGGTGGCGCGCGTAATCGTCAAGGCGTCCAGGATCGCGCCCAGCAGCGGATGAGAATAGAGTTTTGCAATTTTCGGCGTGAAGGCTACGCCATGACGCAATAACCAGCCGGGCCGGGTGCAGTCGCCGCTGAGGATGTCCTGCTTGGAAATTGCGCGCGAGACATCGAGCGGCAGCTTGAAATAACCGCCCGACAAGAGGGTGTTTTCCGCCGCAAGCGTAACGTGGTTTTGGACGAATTCAGGGTGCGGGATGCAGTCACCGTCGGTAAAGATCAGATACTCGCCGCGGCTCGCGACTATGGCTTTATTCATGATCCGGCATTTCTGAAAACCGTCATCCGCCTGCCAAATGTGTTGAATCGGAATATCGATCTCAGTCTTGAGCCGCTCGACGACTTCACGCGTCTCTTCATTCGAGCCATCGTCGGCGACGATGATTTCGAAGTCGCGGTAGGACTGTGCCGAGAAGCCCCACAGGGTTTTTTCGAGCCACCGCGGATGGTTATAGGTTGTGAGGATTACCGAGGCAAACATCAACTGCACTCCGCGTAAATCGATTCCAGCCTGGCGCATTGGCGGCGCACATCGAAATCCTTCTCTACCCGTTCTCTGCCGGCAATTCCCATTTTGCGACGCAGGCTTGAATCTTCCAGCAGCTGCGCGATATTTTGCGTTAGCCCGGCCACGTCCTTTTCACCGCTCAACAAGGCCGTCCTACCCTCGTCAACCGCTTCGACCAGGCCTCCGCTGCGGAAACTGACCACCGGGGTTTGCAGCGCCTGGGCCTCGAGGAATACCATGCCAAGCCCCTCCGCGTCACCGCTCTCGGCGGTGATGCTGGGCGCGACAAATAGCCAGCATCGCGCCAATTGCTGTCTAATTTCGGCGGCGCTGGCGGTGCCGGCGAATTCGACATTCAATTTTCGCTCCGATGCCTCCTGTTGCAGCACAGGTTTTAAATCGCCCTCGCCGATGATGGTGAGCCTCAGTTCAGGGAATCGTGGTTTCAATTGCTCCATCGCCTGCAGTAAATAGGTGCAGCCCTTTTTTTCCACCAGGCGCCCGACGAACAGCAGCGAGGGGTCGGCGGTTTCGTTTTTTTGCTGGGTAAATTTTTCCAGATCAATACCGATGTAATGTTGGACCAGTTTCGTCTTGGGGCAGCCGCGCGCGAGGGCCTGCTCGGCGATAAATTTGGATACGGCGATTACGCGATCGACCCGCTCGAAAAATCTTTGCGTCCGCCCACCGGCAAGTTTTGCGTTTTCGTATTTGGTGATGTCATGGCCATGAACCGTGGTGATGACCGGTAATTCGAGCTGCCTGCCCAACTGCAGTGCGTCGATGCCGTCGTTAAAAAAATGCGCATGAATCAGCTTAGGATGATACTGCTCGATTGCGCTAAGCCATCGCCGGTTGGCCGATAATCCCATGCGTAAGGCAAGCTTGCTGAGGGCCGGCGTCCGGCTAAACTCGGAAAGCAGAGCATGCGGTGCGTTTTCGATCATTGCCAGCCCCGAGGTATCCTCGCCAAAACCGCAAAAAACCGCCTGCATACCGGGAAGCAACAGCCCCTGATCGGCGATAAAGGTCTCCGAATAGGAAAGCAGGCGCTTACGAAATATAACCACACTGGGAGTCATGTATTTCTCAATCAATCCCGAATCTGAGAATCGAGGGTAAATTGTCGACCTATTACGAGCATTTCAGACCCCTGCGAATTTTCCGAATTGCCAGTCGCATCTTGACATATCGGCTGAGCGATCGCAGATCCAGTTTATCTTTCAGGATCAGCCAGGGCAGTTGGATTTTCCACTTTTGGCAGCGTTGTTCGAGCACGGTTAATACTTCCCGGGCTTGATCCGGCGGCAGTTTGCGGGATTCGCGTGCGAGCTGAGTCATGGTGCGCACCATCAGGTTTTTGTGGGCTCGCAAATGAATCCGATTGCGGGCGAATTGCGCGGTGTCTTCGACTGCGCCAAGCCAGTCGAGATAAGAGCCCGACGAGAATTTGCGACCGGTTGATCCACTATCGTGATTGCGATACCGGTAGACGTTTTTATCGAGCAGAAATAACGATCTGGCATGCGCGAATACTTCACTACAGTAAAACAAATCCTGGGCCATGCGTACCCCCTCCGGAAACCGGAAGGCGCCTAGATGTTCACGCCGAAAAAGCTTGCCCCAAGGGTGCCCTCGTACCTTGTCGTGTTGGTACAGGGTGGTCAATACAGCATCGTTTTCCACAAGTTTCGGATGGCCGACGTTATACCTCGCCCCGGTTTCACGAGCCGCGGTAAAGATCGTGTTATTACCCTTGACTATGTCGACGTTAAACGCTTCGGCCGCCCGGTATAAGTCGGAAAATGCCCGCGGCGGCAGTACATCGTCGGGGTCTACGAACATGAAGTATTTGCCCGCGGCGCTCGCCAGTCCGCGATTGCGGGAGATACTGACGCCCATATTGGTCTCATTTTCGAAATAGCTAAAATCTGCAGCATGGTCCTTGATCCAATTACGGCATATCTCCCCGCTATTATCCGGAGAGCAATCGTTAATCAGGATAACTTCGTATGACGCGCCAAAATCCTGCCGCGCGATACTGTCAAGGCACTCTTGGACATAATCCGCAACCTTGTATACGGGTACGATCACAGAAATGGCCGGGATGTCGCTGGTGCTACTTGCTTGCATTATTGCCGATCCGACATGGTTGGCGTAATTTTACAATCACCGATTTTGGCCCCTAACAGCGGTAATAACACTCCGATAAACATGGTAGCCGATTTCCCCTTGAAACGATCTTTCGCGATACGACCCACGCGGTAATTTACGCTGATAAAAATAATTGCGGGTATCAGATTTAACATAGGCGACGCCGAAAGCGCGTAGGTTATCACAGGCACCCAGATTTTTTACCCATGCTGTTTTCCGGCGACGGCGATTTCGCTTTACTCGTGTTCGAGCCGAACCATCAATCGTCTTAAACCTCAGCTACCGCCGGCGATCGGTTACTGCTCGGAAATTGATCCAGGTCAATTAATTCGGCTTGAAATTGAGCACCTAATCCTTAGGTAATCGTGCGCATAAAAGGTCGTTCTTCATGAACGCCGTAATCAATTGACTAGGAGGCCGCTATGAATCTGGAAAAATTCAAACCCTGGAACTGGTTCAAACACGAGGAAAGCGATAACGACGAAAAGCGGATACCGGTGAGCCGCGAGCGGGCCGTGGATCTGCCGCTTAGCCGCAGCGGATCGTTGTTTAGCCTGCATCGCGATATGGACCGCTGGTTCGACGATGCATTCGAATCCCTGGGTATGCCGGCACTGCAATCGCCGGCTATGGCTGGCGCCGGGCTGGCGGAATTTTATCGCCCGCAAATCGATATTTCGGCTGACGCCAACCGCTATCTGATCAATCTGGACGTGCCGGGATTGACCGAGTCCGATTTATCGCTGGAGGTCGTTCGCGACGTATTGACCATCAAGGGTCAAAAAGAGGAAAAAAGCGAAGACAAGGATAAACATTACTATCGTATGGAACGCAGTTATGGGGCGTTTCAACGCACCCTGGCTTTGCCCGACGATGCCAACGCCGACGAAATAAAAGCCAAGCTCGATAAGGGCGTACTAAAGCTCGAAATCCCGCGGCGAACCACACTTGAGCAAGACGTCAAGCGCATTTCGATTGCAACTTAAATCCTGGTTTACTAGACCGGTCGCCCGTCGGCCGGTCTGTATTGTCGCGGGGGAAAAGAAACGGGGGAGTGTCATCTAACGTGATCCGTTAAACTGGCAACTCGTTTTGGAGTATCGTGGTATGTTAAACCAGAGGTCGATACCCGGCCTGAACAGGCTGTGATATGGAACCTCAATCTCGACCCGACACCGCCGCCGACGCACGGCGTCTGCGAATTGCATTCGGCATCGCGGTTGCGCTCGTGATGCTGCTGTGGATGGTGAAGATTATCGAGGTCGCCGGCGGTCTCGATTTTACCCGATTCGGCATCTATCCGCAGTCTCTCGGTGGCCTCGCGGGGATAATTTTTGCGCCTTTTATCCATGCTTCCTTTGCGCATTTGTTTGCCAATACCGCGCCGTTTATCGTGATCGGCACAATGCTGTCCTACGGTTATCCGCGCGCATTCAAACTGCTGCTGCCGAGTCTCTACCTCGGCGGCGGCGCGGCGGTGTGGATGTTTGCGCGCGAGGCTTATCACATCGGCGCCAGCGGAATTGTTTTCGGCATGTTGTTCTTCGTTCTGACGATCGGGATCCTGCGCTGGGACCGACGTGCCATCGCCCTTTCGATGGTGGTTTTTTTACTCTACGGCGGCATGGTATGGGGTGTTTTGCCGACGCTCGAGGAGATTTCCTTCGAGTCGCATTTGAGCGGCGGTTTAATCGGCCTGGTGTTGGCCTTCCTGCTTAAAAATCGTGATCCCGAGCCGCCCCGCAAACGGTACAGCTGGGAGTTGGAGGAGGCGGAGACCGACGACTTCGACTGGCCGGATCGCCTCTAGCGCAAAACGATCCGATACTCATGCTATGACAGCGGCATTGACCTGGTCGATAAACCGGATTGAGCCAGGTGTCGAGTGGTTTTCATAAAAAACCGACTAATTTAAGATTGCACTATATGCCCATTTAAGTCTCGCAGGGGATCTTGCCGTCGGGAATTTGCGGGCATAGTTTGACTATCACCTGCAGTGAATCGAGACTGGCCGCGCCGACGAACTTTATCGGGATGTCGGGAAACCGATTAGACAGCTGGCGCTGAATTTCACGAACCTTTTCCATGACCTGTGGCGAGGTGGAGTAATAGAGTATTTCCTGCCGATCGGTTCTGACGTTGGCAATATCGTCTTGATCAATAATGAAGCCTTTATCGAACAGAACTTGCTCAATTAATTTTAAATTGTTGCGATAGAGAACGGGTTCTTCTTCACGATAATGCACGATAATTCGAAAGCGGCTGTTTTCGAGTTTCCTTATATTCTCAATTATCGCTTCGGCCTGAACCAGGTTTGACTCGGTATCCTCTTTCAGTGAATTGATCTCGGCAATCTTGGTTTCCAGGGTTAACTGATAGTCGCCGATTTTTTCGGTATTGATCTGGCTGAGTTTCGTCAGCTTCTCATCAATTGCGGCATCCGCCGATTCGAATTTATCGTCGATTTCAGTTTTACGCTGATTCAGATCGCGCGTGATCTCGGCAAACAGTTTTTCGTTTTCAAGTTTGCTTCGGTTCATCGCCTGCAGACTGGTTTTCAGGCTATCCGTGATGGTCGTTTCGCTGGTCTTTACCAATGCGCGGTAATCCTTAGCCGCGTCAAAACCGCTGAAGCCGGCATAGGCAAGTACTCCCAACAACAGGGTAAGTGCGGTAGTACCGGCGGCAAACTGGACCTTGGCCCACTTGGTCGCTTTTTCCTGGAAGGCCTCGAGCAACTCCAGTTTGATTTTCAACGCCTCCGCATTTGCCGCCTCACTGAATTCCTTGCGGATACGATGACTCTCCTCGACTAGCGACTGATTATCAAGGGCCGTCGGCGGCAAGCCCTGATCCAGCGGATGGCCGCATTGATTGCAGTGTCGGCTGGCCGCTGGATTTTCGTGATGGCAGTGAGAGCAGGTCGGGTTCATCTGGCTACTCCTGTGGTTCACCAGCCGGGCTAGTCGATTCTAGGGAAGCTTGATGCACGCACTTGCGGCGCTCGCTTGGGGATTCGGATGCGGAATTCCTGGTCTCTGGGCTGAACTGGTAATTCTGTTTGATGAATAACATGCCGCGGATATCGAACAACTTAACCTGGTGGTTTAAATCGTCGATTGTGAGGTCTCCAATCCGTTCCACGATCGGATCGTATTTATTATCTTTGTCCAAATCTAGATACACCGGGTGTTGTTTGCTGTAATCGATAGAAAATGCCTTGTCGGCGGCGTTGGTCGTGTCGATCATCAGATCATGGCGTACGAGGATATCCTTGAAATAGGTGGTTTTTCCCGGAATACGGGCGATATACAGGCGGTTATCCAGCGCCAGGCAGCCCCCGGCAATCGTTTTAATTGAGAAGCGTTGTGGGGCTACGTGAAAATCACCGCTGATCAGAATTGCCCCGGTCTTGTCACGAATCGCAAAATACCGTCCGGAACCTTCCAATACAATTTTTTCGAGGTCCAGGGGGGTCGAGATAAATATTGAAATTGAACAATCCCTCCATGTGAATATCCCCGCTCAGGAGTTCCTCACGAACCGAGCTGACGCCATAGAGGTTTTTGATGAGCTGCCAGTTTTTCGCGCCGATTAAATTTATAAAAATCGAATCCATGCGCCGGTCGAGTTCATCTTCTCGCCGGCGGGACTCGAGCTTTGCAATAGCGGGCGTATCGATGCGGAAACTAAGGGTGAATTTTTCGGACTGTGAAATGCGCGCCGTTTGAATCGGAATCTGGCGCCAGATTTCCAGGTTCTCGGTGGCGCATGCGCTGAGTTGCAGCAAAATCGCGAGCGGCAGCCAGGGTTTCATATGGCGTAAAAAATCAATCACGGGCATCCCTTAACTCCTGTATCGGGCCGGCCATTCCGCTGCAATGCGTCCACAGCCTGGACAAATGTCAGAATGAATCGGTAAATGATTGCCGCCCATACTAGAAGCAATATCCACAAGATTCAATGCCTTTACCGAAATGCGGATGCTATAAGGGGAGGTTTACAATATCGGGGCGATGCCCGCGCGCATCTTGAAAAGATGCGCTACACAAAATCGCGAAAATGTCTGAAATGACAACTGCGCTACCAGTAATTGATTCGGGATGTGTGTCGCTAGATCTCGAGAAATCCCCGCTCTTTATCGATCTTGCCCGTGTTCGAGAGAAAAGCATCACATAGTGCGATTCAACAGTCGAACGCGATTAAAATGTGGCCGAGCCTCAAGATTGATGGAATTATATTTAGTGGCGCCGACGGTTAGTCCTGTCTTATTTGCATGCGAAAAATATCTCCAGTAGGCTAGTTGTACGAGCCCGCTTCCTACAGAGTTTTCTAAATCAAGACGCTACGGAGAATTACTGGTTGCAATTACTTATTTTGATATCAGTTGTACTATTGACCCTAATATCCAGTTCGTTGGCTCGAGCTGGCGAGCATATGACTTGCAATGCAACGGATAATTATAAGTCAGCAGCTTCGAGCTTATTTGCTCTGCAGGAACCCTTGTTTGAAAATACGGGCGAATATCAGCAATGGGTAAATCGCTGTTTATTACCCTTAAGCGAATATGAACGTAGCCGACAAGCTTATTTTGCGATCGACGTTCGCGATTCGAAATCGTATTCGAGAAATCACATTCGCCAGTCAATAAATATGCCATTGCATGCGGTTAAGTCAAAGTCATTTCTGAAAAATAAAAAAATCCTGTTATTAGATGAGGGTGTCGAACGGGCCAGATTGATCTACGCCTGTAAGCAACTTTTCGAAACCGGGTATCCCAATGTAAAAGTCCTTCAAGGCGGCATAATCGGATTGCAAAATAACGCGAAAAATGAACTCAAGTTTAATAAAGCAGAAGGCATTTATAGCTTAACTCCAGGAAAGCTAATTTTTGATCAACGCTACGAACCGTGGATTGTTGTAGATATTACCATCCAGCCTTCAAAGCGCCTGGTTCAATATTTCGATGCTATTTTCTCCTTTGACCAATATCCGGCAGCTAACCAGTTGCGGCATATATTTAATTCAGGGCAATCGAATCCGACATCAGGCTCGTCGCCTTCCGTCATACTGATCGATAAAGCTGGGCAAGGTTACGAGCAATTCGAACTATGGCGAAATGAAATGTCGAGACTGCTCAAACGCGATAATATATTTTATTTACAAGGCGGCACCAAAGCCTTTGATGAATATGTAATACGGCAGCATGCTATGTTAAGAAAAAAAGAATTTGTGATGAATAAGCCCAAAGGATGCGCGAGATGAAGCGGGTTCTAAATAGTAATCGCAAATTTATAGCCTACGGCCTTACAGCAATAGCGATATTTTGACATGGTCCAATAGATTGATACACCCCAGTTAAGCGGCATGCTTCGTTTCGAGTAGTCGTTTTTCATAATCATTCGGGCTGACATAATTCAGCGTCGAATGTAATCGATATGGGTTATACCAGCTGGATATGTACTGCAGA
>Ga0209150_1000527_pt1 | contig 11163 bp, 6 predicted proteins | sample WorMetTyACAVOLI3_FD_187424 | JGI IMG/M metagenome (GOLD analysis project Ga0209150, IMG submission 187424) | Marine gutless worms symbiont microbial communities from Max Planck institute for Marine Microbiology, Germany - Olavius algarvensis... ... | reverse complement strand
TAGTCAGATAGAATAGTTGTGCGCTTACATATCTGCCTCAGTTGGGCCTTTACAACTATCGCATCTGTTGTTGGTGGTTAAACAAGAGTCGGCTCAGTGTTGTGTGCTGTACAGTGGTCAATTCAACAGAAACAGATACTTTATACTTAAGTGCGAATTTACGATGTTCCTGTTAAAAAAATAAAAAAGCAGGGAAAAAATAAGGCCATTTATTCTATAGTATATCACAGCGTATGTCAGTTTATTGAAAGCTACTCACCGCTACGGGAGCCTGCATGTCATATGGGATCACACAGAGTTACCTGCCACCCGACAGAGGCAGCGTCTCCCGCCCTTACCCCGGCCGAATCGGCCGGTACTCGATTTATCCACCAATTAAGGATGAAAGGCTGAGTAGACCTGAGCCGAGCAGGTAAGCAACTTGCCCAGGGTCGCTACAGAGGTACGGCTGTACCAGGTGCCAGCTGGTTAAGCCGGCCCTCTGCCCTGCTGGGCACGGTGGGTGTGAACAACTTGCCCACAGTTGTTACGTAGTGACCGGCTTCAGCGGGATTCGAACCCAGTGTCCTTCCGAACACGAGTTGAACGCGCTAACCACTCGGCCACCACGCCACCCAACACCCAACTGTGTACATCAAGTGAACCAGATAAACTCTCAAAATGAATCTGAGTGATGACTACAGCACCATAAGCACTCTTATTGGTACGGTATTATTACCTCCGCCAAGGAGGTTATGTTTTTGAAGTGTCTGTCTGTCTGTGTGTCTGTCTGTCTGTCTGTGACCAGCATAACTCAAAAACGGGTGGACGGATTTGGCTGAAATTTTGCATGCGGGTACCATTTAGGCCAAGGACGAACTGATTAACTTCTGGGGGTTCGCCGCCGTATACTTCCCCCGTGACAAATTAACCCCCCGTGAGAAATTATCCCCCTCGGCAGATTTGGCCTTAGCGGAGGTATGAGCTCTCTGAGCACTTCTAGTTGTTATTGCTATTATTAATCTGAGCACATCTAGCATGCTAAACACTAATGTTAACATTGAGCAATGTGGCTATTTGGTTATTAGACTTTAGCTACTACAGTTTTCAATAATTATTAGATAATTTACTCAGAACACAACCAAAATTATTACCTAAAAACTTGACGTTTCGACCTCTATCAGAGGCCTTCATCAGAAGAAGCTGGTACTCAGTTCTTCCGGTTCTTGACACAACGGGAAGACGCCGTGTCAAGAAAGCGGTCGTATGCGTGGCTCAGTTGGTAGCTGCCCTCATCACGGTTCATGGCCTGTTGTCCTTCCTTCCGGATGTGTATGGCCTCTTTGATCCATCTGGTAAAACGCTCTGGCTCTCTGTCGATCACCGTCGCTTGAGACCAGTTGATGACATGGTTCTCTTGGGTTGCGTGGTCGGTGAGAGCGGATTTGTTATGTTCTGTTAAACTTGATGCACGAAGGCTTCTAGTAAATGTGCGACCGGTTTTGGATTCCACTTCAGTCCTGTGTTCCTGTAATCTAACTCCAAATTTCCTTCCAGTTTCGCCGATGTAGGTCTTGTCACAGTTGGCACAAGGAACTTTGTACACACATTCTGTTAAGTCTTCTTTCTCCTGTTTGTCTTTTGGGTGTACCAGTACAGTCTTTAAAGTTTTGTATGGTTTCATTGCCACAGGTACATTGTGCTTTCTCATTATTCTTGCAACGGCTTCAGAAACGTTTTCTACATAAGGAATAACGACAACTGGCCGCTGCGAAGAATCACGTTGTTTCCTCGTCTTCTTGTCCCTCTTGGACTCAATCTGGCGCCTCACTTTGTTGAAGGTCCACTTTGGATACCCGCATGCCTGAAGGGCCTCTTCTACATGGAGATCTTCCTGTTTCCTATCTTCACTCTCTGTAACGAGGCACTGACTTCTTTCCAACAACGTTCTCACCACACTCAGTTTATGTTCAATGGGGTGATGAGAGCTGAAGTTCAGATACTGATCAGTGTGGGTAGGTTTCCTGTAGATCTGTAGCTTCAAGCCACCATTTTCTGTCCTGTTTAACAGCAAATCTAGAAATGGTAACTGGCCACCTTGTTCCACTTCGTATGTGAACTTTATGTTGTGAGAGTCATCCAGTTGATTTAGAAACTCTGTGAGTTTTTCTACTGAGCCTATCTTTACTACCTCTAGAATGTCGTCTACATACCTTTTCCATAATTTTGGTTTCAAATCTTCCGGAGCTGTGTCGAGGAGTTTCCGTTCTAAATGCTCCATGAACATGTTGGCCACTAGTGGAGAAACAGGGCTGCCCATGGCTGTGCCGAATTTCTGCCTGTAAATCTGGCCACTGAAACAGAAATATGTGGTGGAAAGTATGAACTCCAAAAGTTCCATGATGTCATCTATCTCCAACAAAGTTTTACATCTCCATTCTGAGTGGCATTGCAATCTTTCCCTTATTACCTCCAAGGATTCTTTGACCGGTGTACTGGTGAACAGTGATACTACGTCATGAGAGACGAGCAGTTCGTCTTCTTCCATATGGACGCTGGACAGTTCCTCAGCCAGCTGCTTGGAGTTTTTAACAAACAGTTCAGATTGGCCAATAAGAGGATTGAGAATATCTGCCAGGAATCTTGAAGTGTTATAGCCAATGGAACCTGTGTAATCAACTATTGGTCTGAAAGGAACGTCTTTTTTATGGATTTTAGGAAGGCAGTACAGTTGAGGTATCTTCTCTGACGTAGGGTAGAGACGGGAGTAAAGCTCGTCACTCAGTTTTCCTTCATCTTTTAGCCTGGTGAGAATAGCTACTAACTTCCTTTTGTAACTTGCCGTTGGGTCCTTTTTGAGTTGTTCGTATGTTTTACCATCTGATAACATACGTAAAACTTTATGAACCGTGATGAGGGCAGCTACCAACTGAGCCACGCATACGACCGCTTTCTTGACACATCACCATGGAATTTGGTGTGCTGAATTTCCTGCAAGGGGCAAATTCTGACGAGTGGACGACGTTTAGGGCAATTTACGTGTGTTCTTTCGGTGCATCATTTCAGCTGTGCATGTCCAGAATCAAAGGTAAATTTATTTCTGAGGTGGAAACTGTGAAGATATTTTGATTTGTTACAGTTAGTTTTCACTTGGGGGAGATTTTGTCCGGGGGGGATTTCGCCCACGTGGGTATTTGTGCTGGATTCTTGCAGTCATATTTCTAAGGCTGTCATTTTTACTGTGTTTCCATTCGGCAGAATTGCTGTCTGCCTGTCTTTTTGGCAGACATTAAGATAACATTAATTGGTTCATATAAATTTTGATACTAGAATTGTTGTTTCTGAAATTATTAGATACACTTATAGTTAACGTGACAAGAAGTAACTTCATTGATGACTGAATAAATCTTTGGAGCATGTAACAACGTCAGGTTTATCTTGCAGTTGATGCAACTATTGCAATCACTGTTGTATTGTCATTAAAATATTTGCAGAACAACAGTAGCAGTTTCAGTGGCGATAAAGACATTGATGGTACAAAAGGATAGATGCAAATACACGTAAAACATAATACCGGTCTGAACCAAGCATTAGCGCAAATAAAAGGCGTAAAAATAATTAGCTGTTTAAACACAGAACGTCATCATTATGTAGGTTATAAGCCTGGCTTCGACTTTTAGCTAACCACGACATGGTGCACACTTGGACAGCAACAAGGGGGAACTATTTAGGCCTACGCTGGTGTTAGTAAACGTTTCGGTCCTCCATACTGGCTTAAACAGAAACATTGATGGTTAAATTTAATAATACAATTAACTTGACGATGACCACTTTGCACTGGCGCCGGTATGAAATAAATCATCCCCAATGGGGTGGGGTCAGCTGTCTGACACTCACCAATGTTTTCAGGCTGTCCGGAAACTGCTTTATCCAACAGTCTTAATGATGTTAACAAGGCCAACACTATCAAGCCCATGGCCTCGAGACCAAGATTGACCTCTTGCCTCCAAGGACAAGGCCAGTAATTTTGGTCTTAAGGCCAATGACAAGGATTAACATAACAAGGAATCGCAGACTGTTAGACTGGCGACTTAGAAGCACAGGTTCCAAAGTTGCTGCGACGAACACGATGTCGTGGAACATTCAGTCGAAGTACTCGCAGATTTTTGTCTTCAGAGGTGGGCAGCCGTAACAACTTCAGAGACTGGGAGTTAGTCGACAAGTTAGCCTTTTTTGAGTGTTAGTGCGAACGACGGACCGTCACGAGTAAGCGCGTACAGTAGGCCTACCACCGCGAAGCATCCAGTCAGTGTAAAATAATGCAAAGAGAGCATTGTTAATCAAGACGTGAACTTTCAAGACCAAGGCCTGAATCGTCAAGGCCGTAACAACCCTGTTGAATTGGAAGCAGTGTCCTATCTGCTGTTCGCAGCAGCATCAGCGACAGCCGTATCACGGTGGCTTAGGCCTACACGATAGTTTGCGCCACCTGTTATAATATTAAAAATAGATTTATTGAGTTTCTCTTTAGCAAAGGCTCAGTGTTCTTGTTTGCAATAACGTAGCCAAAATCAGTAAAAATTATCGCAATTACTTTGTCCTTTTACAAACATCGGATTGGCATTTACAGTATTTGTAAAGTCTATATTGCATGTGGACGTGCGTGAAATGTGCCTTTACAACTATTGTAACTCGGTTGCGATATTTGTTGAGATCGTCATCGCCAAAGTTACCGACGGTTTTTGCGTTTACAAGTATTGTATCTATACATGTGGTACTTGTACAGAGCAGACTGCTCTCATTCGTGCCTTGGAAATGCGTTTACAATTACTGTAACTGCTTTTGCGATATTTGTCAAAGATTTCCGCTGCAAACTCACGATCACTTTTTTGCCTTTACAAGTATCGTATCTCCACATGCGGCATTTGTAAACGCCCGTTTGCTGCTAGACGCGGGTCCAAAATGCGTGTACAACTATCGTATCTCAGTTGCGATAGTTGTAAAGGCCACAGTGCCGTTGTCTGCACGGGATATTGTCGTTTACAATCATTGTATCTATAGTTTTCTTTAATAAAATTAAAATATTTAAACATTATGTTAAATTAATATCCGAACCTCATTCGCCCGTGTTTTATGCACCTGCTGATATAAAATTCGTAGTTGAGTTATTTGCCGTTACTTTACTAAACAGTTTTTTTCGTCTCCTGTAATATTTGTAAAACATGAGATACGATAGTTGTAAAGTAAGCCGTCGATGTGCATGCAATCTGCTGCTCCAATGCCCTTGGAAAAGCCATTTTTTTGTTTTTAAGATTTGCTTAAGACAGCTTCATGGCTTTCCTAAATATTTTCCTAAGTTTTGCCTAAGTTTTTCCTAAGTTTTTCTTAGGAAAATCTTAAGTCTAAGTCTGACTTAGGAACTTTTGAGAATCGGGCCCCTGGCTCTAGCAGCAGCAGGCCGCCCGCAACTTTCGCCTTGTGTATATTGGACCTAGGTACAGACGCTGATCTTCCACTGCCGGCCGGTTGCAACTTGCTATATATATATAGTATAGTCCTCTGGCTCATGTGGCCTGGACATTGGTGTTACATTACTTTCGCTAAATTTCGACCTATATTACGGGTAAAATTCGGGTATAGCCGTACCCGTGACTTGCCTACCCGACCCGACCAGTACCCGTAAAATGTTTACCCGACCCGTACCCGATCCGCGGGTACGGTTCGGGTACGAGTAAATCCGCGGGTACGGATATACCCGCAGTCCCATAATTGCTAAGAATATTGCAAGATTCTGTCCTGTCAGAGATAAATGTAAAAAACTGATGTTTTATAACAATGTATAAGGCCCATAGCAAAGTGACACATATGAAACAGCAAATACATTTTCATCACCTCAAGCGTCGTGGATATAATACACAGTCCTTATTATATCCACAGCCGTTGAGGTGATGAAAATACTTTTGCTGTTTTATATGTGTCACTTTGCTATGGGCTTTACATATTGTTATAAAACATCAAGATTTTTTTACCGGCCATTCGCTCGTTAGAGCGAAGGGTGAGGTATTAGTTTTACTGTATGTTTTTTTGTTTGTTTGATTTTTTTGTTCGGTCAATGATTTCTCGACAACCCGCGGGCCGATTCACGCTAAAGTTTGCATGCAGGCCGCGGGCGTACTCTGGTTCCGGATGTGTCTTCTCCCCTTTTGGGGGTTAGCGGCATGGGGGGCGGAAAAAGGGGGAAATGAAATTTTCGTTACTATATACATGTAGTCAATGGGGAATTTTTGCATTTTGGTGGTTTTTGAGCGATATCTCAGCAACGCGTGGACGTATCCACATTAAAGTTTATTTGTATAGGGACATTGTCTGCCGACGTGCCCCTTCCCCCTCTGGGGTCCATGGGCCCCTGGGGCCGGGGGAAGGGTGAGTTAAAAAAACTCAAAAATGGGTGGTGGTCTTATTCGTGCTGTGGGCAGCTACCATTTCTATTTTTCTCAGAGTTGCCAAATGTGGTTCAATATGTAGGGCACAGACCTGTGCACAGTATGGTGTAGAACCGTCAAGGTCGGCCAAGGCGTTTTTACAGGGTGGACCAAAACATTCGAAAAAAAAATTTGGAATTTTTCACCATTTCGTCCCTATGTCTCAGAAACTATTAAAAATAGAGGCATATAAGCAGCGTACGGAAAAAGCTTTATCTCTCCCCTATTCAACTGTCGCATGTGTATGGACCAATCGCTCACGGGTTTCTACAGGGTGAGCCAAAAAGTGAGTGACGTAATACCAGTTTTGCGGCTTACGCCTATAGCACCTCAGCCGTCTGCCGTTTCTGTTTTCCTAAGCGTCAGCAAGTGCGGTGTCGTATGTACGGCACAAACCTGCGCACATTCTGGCATAGAGCCATCCACTTTGGCCAAGGGGTTTTTACAGGGTGGGCCAAAAGTTCGAAAAAAATTCGAATTTTTGATCATTTCTAGCCTTTACGTCCCCTATATCTCAGTAACCACTAAAAATCGAGGCTTACAAGCAGCGTATATAGCTTTTTGACCCTCCCTGTAGAAACCCCGTGAAATCTGTGCCCCGTGGAAAAGCTATTTGGAATGCGAATGGCGGGTTTGTGTCAGTTCTACTGACGCACTTGTTTACATTTATATTTGCAGTTTTTAGCGCGCGATGCTATGCACAAGCGCGGTATATGCCGTCATCCGGTGTCTGTCTGTCCGTCTGTCTGTCACGTTCGTGAGTTGCGCCAAAATGAATAAAGATATCTTCGAAATTTTTTTACCTTCGGGTAGCCACACCATTCTAGTTTTTCCATACCGAACGAGATGCCGATATTCTGACGGGAACCCCCTTAACGGGGGCGTCGAATGCAAGGGTGGTGTGCGATTTTCGACCAATATATCGCTCTATCTCAGAAACGGTTATAGTTAGATGGGCACATGAAGCGAGAAAATTTTTAAGCATCGAATTCCCTTTCCATCCATACAACATTTAGCGTGATTGCCCCAGATGCGTCCCCAGGGGAAACCAAAATGTGGTAAAAATAGCGATTTTTGGACTTACGCATTGACTTAAGCATCGTATGCTGCGAGGGGTTTGGCAAGCACTGAATTGTCTTTTCATTCATGCAACGTTTTGCGTGATTGCCACAGGGGCGTCCCCAGGGCAAACAAAAATGTGGTAAAAATAGCGATTTTTGGATTTACGCATTGACTTAAGCATCGTATAAGTCGGAAACTATTGAAGACAGATAGGTACATGCTGCGAGGGGTTTGGCAAGCATTGAATTGTCTTTCCATCCATGCAAGATATTGCGTGATAGTCGCAGGGGCGTCTCCAGGGGAGAGCGTCGAATGCAGGTGGGGTAGGCAAAAAACGCGATTCCTTACGAATAGCTGGCGGTATTCAATGTATTGGACAGCATATCTACCGCGTAACGCTTATTGGAGTATTTCTCGGCGATTTCCGTACCAATTTGCACCAAACTTGCACGCAGTATTCTAATGAGGGACCGCAACACTGAAACGCAGCCCAATTTCCAAAAATCAGTTTCTAAATCTAGAATTTTGTCGCCGAAAAACAGTTATTTGTGAGTTTTCTTCACCGTACCAGCAGCATGCAGCTCCGCAGCTGTGTGAAAATGACGTCACGGAAATTTGAGCAATGGGTCACGTGATACGCAGATATAAACTAAGTGATATTTTGTTGTTTAGTAGCTGCGTAAAGTTGGTAATTAAGTGAAGTTGTCGCCTACACTGTGGACGTGGTTAGTTTTAACAAAGTTTCTAGAGTACGGCCTTCCGCAAGTCGTGATTCTGAGCGAATATATGGCTCCACCGCATGCTGTGAAGCTCAGAGCGCTATACGTGCGAAATACACCAGGCCGCGGTGAAGCCTAAAAACCGGCCCGACACGGCCGAGGCACGTAAATATTACCCCAGTTATCACTGCAGTCGACTTTTGCCAAACACTGGCGAGTTTTAATTTAGGCTGAAAATTTCCCTTTATAATATTTCGGAACGAAATAGATACATAAAAACCACGAATGAATCGAAATTCACATGACTTGCGCTGGACGTTTTTGCCGCGCGATGCGATGCATAAGCGCGGCCTATGCTGTCATGCGGTGTCTGTCTGTCCGTCTGTCTGTCTGTGTGTCTGCCACGTTCGTGAGTTGCATCAAAACGAATAAAGATATCTTCGAAAATTTTTCACCATCGATGAGCCAAGTTACAATAGAATTTTATGCACTAGTAAATCTGAAGCCGCAGTAATTGGTAATAAAAAAACTGCGCTGTAGGTATGTTGACGCTGACTTCGATATTCGGCCGAAGCATATTCAGCAGAACTGTATTCCGGTAATAGTCGCCGTTGACCTTAACCCCTGGTTCCAAGACATGCAGCTACGTAGCACCAAGAGTGGACACTGTCACCGAAACCATCAGCGATTGCGCAGTGAAGTAGTCGTTTGAATGCATGTGTACGTTTGAATGCATGGTGTACATTTTGAACATAAATTTTGAGCCTCTGACTTTCTGCTGTGTTTTGTTTGTATCATCGATACTGGTTTCTGTAAATGTGATTGGTATAATTTATAAACATGTGCAAAGTGCTAATATTGGTGTGAAATGTGTTACTTTTGGATTTGAGACTTTCACACGGTATGGTAGCAACATAAGGAATATGTGGCAAGAAATTTATACGCCAATGACTTTGACATTCTCTTGCGAAGTTGTGCACGAAAAATTATGAAAATCCGTCAATATTTGAAAAAGTTAGGCCCTAGAGCAAACAAATCGGTGGCACCTTTTTTCTGGACACGGTGTATATAGGTATAGCTTTTAAGTTTTTTTTAATTTGGTCGCTTTGGGGGACAAACAACCAAATTATAAGCATTTTCCCACGGTGGGGACATTTTCCTCAAATTTTCAATAGTCCTTAGCGGCGAAACTACTGATCGGATCAAAAAAGGTTAGATCTAGGAAGGGTGCAAAAATGGCACGGACCTCCTCTATCACCATGCCAAGTGGTAAAAATTGTGGGTCGCGCGCCGGCTGTAGACGAAAGAGTATGGTGTTTTTACCGGCAGGCCTGTGCGAGAGTCCGCTCCTCCGTGCCAAATTTCACGTTTATCGGGCAGAAATGTGGGAATACAGCCCCCAGAACTGTCGAAATTTCGAACTTTTTTCCATAAATTTGCCCCTCAGGGGTCACTCGTTTGCATACTTTTTACGAAATTCTCGGATTTCGTACGCGTCTATAGGTAGCTTTTAATTTTTTAATTTGGTCGAATTCGGGGGACAAACAACCCAGTTATAAGCATTTCCCGCGGTAGAGGCATTTTCCCTCAAATTTTCAATAGCCCGTCCTTTTTTGTTGCGCGATGCATGCTATGCAAGCGCGGCCTAAGCCATCATGCGTTGCCCGTCTATGTGTCTGCCCATCCGTGTATCTGTTACATTCGTACATTTTGTCAAAACGAATAAAGATATCTTAGAAATTTTATTTTAGGCCTACCGTCGGGTAGCCACACCATTCTAGTTTTTCCGTACCAAACGGGATGGCGATATTCCGACGGAAACCCCCTAACGGGGGCATCGAATGTAGGTGGTGTAGGCAGAAATTGCGATTCTGAGCCTATATCTGGCTTGACTGCCTGTGTTAACGCTGCAAGAGGCCAGGTGTTGTAAACGCAGTCACCGGTGGACCACGCCCACCGTCTTGCAAGTTGTGACACATCGCTGGTAGTAAGTGGCGGTGTTGATTGCGGAGAAGAGGACGAAATGTTTATGTCAAGAAGCCTCAATGTTACGCCAAAGACAACGGAACAGCGCATTTAACTGCACACAGTGACAAATCTGTAGCGTACGTAACTAACAATAAAAGACTCTACTCGACGTTTTGTACTGTTGAAGCTAACTACTGACAGACACGAAGCATTGCGCGTCTTCTTTGTGACAGCAGATCTACTTGTTTCATGCTGTAGGTCATTTCCCCCTACCACCTCACCATACGCCAATGTATATAAACTTAGCGATCTACCGCAACTGAAAACGGGCACCCCGCATTCCTGACCTTAACCGACCCACGACGAGGGTTCCTGACCCTGACCGAGCAGTTGTGAATTCTACTCGCAGTTTAATCGCCCATGTACCCACTCGTACACGTGCAGGCACCCTATAGTAGTTAGGTTATAGTGATGTCGTTGCAACAGTTAGCCTAACTAAGTAATTGATAAACAGTAATATTATCTTTAAGTATTTAATTCATTGCAATAGTGTTGTACCATGTGCGTTGTGTATTGCTGGGGGCGAGGTAATTGACGATACAGTGATGTCGATGAAACATTTAACTAAATAACTGATAAACTATAACGTTGTCGTTAAACATATAATAAATTGCAGCTCAGTATATTAATAGATATCGATATTGTTGTGCGTTATATATCGTTGGTTCCACTCACCTCCTCATTCACTTGTCAGCTCATCTCTATTATCATCACCACTCTCATCATCCATCACTCCTTCACTCTTTCACTCCAGGCTCAAAACCTACCTTTTCAACAAATCCTTCCCACCTTAGACTTCTTTTATCTACCGGACTGCCTTCATGACAATGGGACTGGACCGGACCTATCATGCTCATCGTTTTATTTTTAGTTTCACATTTTAATTTTTTGTT
>Ga0209150_1000518_pt1 | contig 11348 bp, 6 predicted proteins | sample WorMetTyACAVOLI3_FD_187424 | JGI IMG/M metagenome (GOLD analysis project Ga0209150, IMG submission 187424) | Marine gutless worms symbiont microbial communities from Max Planck institute for Marine Microbiology, Germany - Olavius algarvensis... ... | reverse complement strand
GGCCCGAGATAATGATTCCGCTTATAGGGAGTACCGCAGAGCTTGAAGTTTTAAGAACAAATGCACAGAAGGTTATAAACCGGGTGATGGATGGTGTGGATGTTGGAATTGACTACCTTATCGGCACGATGATCGAAATTCCCAGGGCGGCGCTAACAGCCGATTTGATAGCACCTCATGCAGATTTCTATTCCTTTGGTACGAACGATTTAACTCAGATGACTTTCGGCTTCAGCAGGGATGATGTGGGAACCTTCGTGCCAGAGTACATCGAGAAGAAGATTTTGAAGTTCGATCCGTTTCAAACGCTCGATGCTTCCGGGGTTGGCCAATTGGTGGAAATGGGCGTGCGTAAGGGGCGCAATGTGAAGCCGACGTTGAAAGCCGGTATTTGCGGCGAGCATGGAGGCGATCCGTCTTCCATAGCATTTTGTTACAAGGCCGGACTCAACTATGTCTCCTGTTCACCATATCGCGTGCCTATCGCCAGACTGGCTGCGGCTCAGGCAGTGCTTAACCGCTAAGTGAACCAAATGTAAATATCGTGGATGTTATTATTCTTGGCGCCGGAAGGGTTGGATGGCAGCTTGCACATCAACTGATTAACGAGGGCAGGAAAATAACAATAATCGAGAAAAATCCGGAAGAGGGATTACGGATAGCCGACCGTTTGGATTGCAGGGTGATTACCGGCGAAGGGAACAACCTTCCGATTCTTCGTGAGGCGGGGATTGAAAACGCCAACTATTTTGTCAGTGTAACCAAGTCCGACGAAATAAATATGATAGCCTGCAGCCTGGTTGCCGCTGAATACCCTGAACCGGTTACGGTGGCCCGGGTTAGAAATGTTGCCTACACGGGTACGCGCATGGTACGGCAGCGCCTCTACGGCATCGATCATATCATAAATCCGGAAATCGAAGCGGCACGCGCGGTTATTCGCTCGATAGAGCGCGGGGCAGTTGGAACCGTGAATCAATTCTCTGATTCGGGTTTGACATTAACCTCTGTTTCCATTCTTCCAGAATGTCCATTTATTGGCAGGTCAATCAGGGAAATAAGGATGAACCTTACCGGGAATTTCCTGGTACCTCTGATTATTCGCAATAATGATTCATCAATCCCTGATGGCGATACCAGAATTCTTGAAAACGACATCTTATATGTTATTGCGATGCCGCAAGATACTGATGAGTTGATTCTTGCATCTGGTTTGCGAAAGAGTGAAAAGAGTGAGCTAAAGAGAATAGTGATTGTTGGGGGCGGACGCATCGGCCGCTATGTGGCGGATTATCTTCTTGAAAGGGATGATGGGGAAGCTTTGAGCAACGCCGGAACCTGGATTCGGCTAATCGATCGCTTCCGGAAGAAATCTCCCGCACGCAGTGTTCATTTTATTGAGCGCGACTATGCGGTGGGCCGTGAGCTGGCGGATAGATACCCTTCGGCCCTGATAACCAATGCCGATATCTCCGACGAAGAAATTTCGGAGGCGGGTCTTCTGGAAGGTTGCGATCTTCTGGTAAGCGCCACGGGTAATCAGGAATTAAACCTGATTAGCGCCTTGTATGCAAAGAACCAGGGTGTCTTTAGAACAATCGCTCTTGTTAGAATGAGCTCCTATGTGGAAATGGCAAGAGAGATGGGTGTGGATGTTACGGTTAGTGTTTCCGATACGATGGTTGAAGGAATACTCAGGATTCTAAGGAAGGGAAACATCCGCAGTATTCACACTATTGCGGGCAGCGATTTTGAGATAATAGACTTCCTTCTAGATAGTGATTCACCCTTAGTCGGCAAAGCTATAAAGAATTGCAGGCTTCCTAAAAACAGCTTGATTCTAATGGTTAAGCGTGGCTCGGAATACTCTCTTCCCGACGGAAATCTGCAATTAAACGATGGGGAAAGAGTGATTATTATCACCCTTAGAGAGGAAACCAGGAGGCTGGAGGAAGCTGTTACCGGACTATGATCCGATTTATTCCGGTTCTACATGTAGTGAGTTTGCTCCTGCTAATCATATCTTTTTTCATGCTGGCGCCTCTGGGGATTGCCATATACAACGACAATATGGCATCAACGCGGGCATTCGGGATCACCATCGTCTGTACAGTCGTTTTTTGCTCGCTTCTATGGTGGTTGACTAGATCGAAGAATGGCTTGAGACACCAATTACGAACAAGGGAAGGCTTCCTGATGGTAACTGCAAGCTGGATTGCGGTTTCCGCGGTTGGGGCAATTCCCTTTGTACTTTCCGGAGCAATTACATCGTACACAGATGCTTTTTTCGAAACTATCAGCGGCTTCACTACCACCGGTGCATCTGTTTTAACCGCAATCGAAACAGCTCCTAAATCGATTTTATTCTGGCGTTCTTTGACTCATTGGCTTGGTGGTATGGGCATTGTTGTATTGACAGTGGCCATCTTGCCATTCCTGGGGGTTGGCGGTGTTCAGTTGGTTAGAGCGGAATCACCAGGCCCAACTTTGGATAAAATAGCTCCAAGGATAACGCAGACAGCGAAAATCCTCTGGTTCCTGTATTTGGGGTTCACCGTCCTTGAAACCGTGTTGCTGATGGCGGGAGGCATGAATCTTTTCGATGCGCTTACACACACCTTTGGAACCCTGGCTACGGGAGGATTTTCGACGAGAGATGCCAGTGTTGGAGCATATAATTCAGGGTTTATCGACTGGGTTATCATCGCTTTTATGATAATTGCGGGGACAAATTTTGCTCTCTTCTATAAATTGTCGCGGGGGAATTTGAGGGATATCTTCCGCAATACGGAATTCAAAACCTATGTTCTTGTCATCATTTCTTCAGTACTAATCATTACCCTGGTACTTCTGAAGGTTTATGGCGATTTTGGTAAATCACTTCGGTATGCGGGATTTCAGGCGGTATCCATTATTACAACAACTGGTTTTGCCACCGCCGATTTTGATATGTGGCCGATGGCGGCGAAGGGAGTACTGCTGCTGCTGATGTTTGTAGGAGGGTGTTCCGGTTCAACTGGCGGGGGTCCTAAGGTTATTCGTGTTGTTACGCTAGTTAAGCTTGCCCTGAAGGAAATGAGGTATATGTCGCGGCCGAGGGGAATTTTTCGAGTTCATATCAATGGCGAGCCGATTAAGAAAAATTTCCTTTATTCGGTTAGTGGGTTTTTTGTCCTCTATCTACTCTGCCTGTTGTTTGTTACCGTGGTGGTGAGCATCTTCGGTGCGGGGGACATAACCACGGCATTCTCAACCGCCCTGGTTACCGTTGGAAATATTGGCCCAGGATTTGCTTCGATTGGTCCCACGATGAATTATGCCTTTTATCCCCCCTTCGTTAAATGGGTTCTAAGCGTCGCTATGCTGGCGGGTAGGCTTGAGGTGTATACTGTGCTAATCCTTTTAACGCCGTCTTTCTGGCGCCGCGCGTGATTTGCTTCAAGTTAAGGCGGTGGAGCATCGCTTGAAAACACAGGCAGAGGGGATATAAAAAAGGAGGAGGAATATGACTCGTTCTTCGCTTACGCAGAGAGCTTATACTCTCCGTTTGAAGAGCGCAGCCCAGGGGGATAAGTCTTGGGCCGAGAAGCTCTGGGACACGCACGAGATTGTGAACAAGGGAGCCAGGGCCTTCGGAGACTGGCTGCTTACGCTGCGGGGGGGAATCAGCCACAAACTTGAGAATCTGAATGATAAGGAGACCGGGGAAGAAGGAAAGAAAAGGCGGCGCATACTACTCGCTCTTTCCTGGCTGTCGGTGGAATCCAAGGATTTTGCTCCGGAGAAGTACATCGTCGAAAAAGATGGCGAGGACAAGCACAGAACTAAGGAAGCTCTGGAGGCCATTCTGAAATCCCGAAATCTAGAAGATGAAGAAGTTGGGAGCTGGGTGAATGACTGCAAAGACTCTCTCACCTCCTTCATCAGGGATGATGCGGTATGGGTTAACAGGAGCAGGGCTTTTGATGATGCGGTTAGAAAAATTGGCGATTCGCTAACCCGCGAGGAGATTTGGGATGTTCTGGGTAGATTCTTCGGAAAAGAAGAGGCTTATCTAGCGCCTCGCACAATGGACGAGAAGAATGGTAAAACGAGAAAAGAGGAACCCAAAGACCTTGCTGAAAAGGCAGGTGGATGGCTAAGTAAACGTTTTGGTAAGGGCAAGGGTACCGACTTCTGCAAATTGTCAAAGGTGTATTCCGAAATCGCCAAATGGGCGGAAGAGCCCAGGAAGAGTGAACAAAGAACTCTTGCTAATCTTGCATCTGCCCTGGGAGTGGATAACCTTCAGGGTATTCTGAAGCTTATTAAAAATCCTGGTTCCAAGAGCGGAACACGGAATTTTCTTGAGGAAATCGGAGAGGGGGAGGTTAGTAAAGAGAATCTCGCTATTCTGAAGGCAAAAGCCGAAGGAAATAGAAATTATTGCAAAAAGGAAATAGGAGGGAAGGGTAGAAGAGAATGGTCGGATAGGATTCTTAAGTCCATTGAGGAAACTTTAGATGGCAAATTCACCTATCTTCAAGAGAAAGGCCCTGCCAGACACTGGGAATTTGCCGTTATGCTAGATCACGCCGCTCGCAGAATTTCCGCTGGCCACACATGGATTAAGCTTGCCGAGGCAAGGCGCAGGAATTTTGAGGAGGATTCACAGAAAATAAACGAAGTGCCCGAGAATGCGCGACAGTGGCTTGAGACTTATCGCGAAGATCGCTCTAAATCTTCGGGCGCGATTGAGGGCTATCTCATCAGTAAGCGTGCCGTAACAGAATGGGAAACTGTGGTAAAAGCCTGGAAGAATTGCAAAACAGAAGAGGATCGCATTGCTGCAGCAGGGGCTCTGCAGGACAATCCGGAAATCGATCAATTCGGCGATATAAATTTATTCAGGGCACTCGCTTCCGAGGATGTCAGATGCGTGTGGCAGGTTGATGGGAAGCCCGATGCCAATATATTGCTTAACTACGTTGCCGCAACTAAGGCAGAATTTGATAAAAGGCGATTCAAGGTGCCTGCCTACCGACATCCCGACCCTCTGCTCCATCCCGTTTTTTGCGATTATGGGAATTCAAGGTGGGAAATTAGATTTGATGTTCATGAGGTTAACAGGACTGGCAAAAAAGCGAAACAAAACAAAAAAACAATCGAAACTGCCGATGTCCATGGCTTGAAAATGGATTTATGGACCGGAAGCAAAATTGAAAATGTATCTCTTCGCTGGCAATCCAAGCTTCTTGAAAAAGATCTTGCTGTCAAGCAGCTAGATGGGAAGGAAGATGGGAAGAAAGAAGTAAGCAGAGCCAGCCGGTTAGGGCGAGCAGCAGTCGGCGCTGGCTGGGAAACTCCGGTAAGCGCTAGCTCAGTCTTCGTTCAAAAACAATGGAACGGAAGGCTGCAGGCATCGCGTAAAGAACTAAGCCGGATTGCGAGACGAGTAAAAACACGGGGATGGGATGAAAAAGCTAACTCCATGAAGAAAAACCTCAAGTGGTTTATCACCTTCTCACCGAAACTAAAGCTTCAGGGTCCATGGATTAACTATATCGATAATTCTGAAGACAAGCGCCCATTTACATTTATGAGTAATGGAGAGCTCATTCTAGATAAAGTGTTTTCTATTGAGAACAAGAATCGAAAAGGCCGTGCACGTCTTATTCTCTCCCGCCTTCCTGGGCTTCGCGTTCTCTCGGTAGATTTGGGACATCGCCATGCGGCGGCATGTGCGGTGTGGGAAACATTGTCATCCAGGCAGCTAGAGGACGCATGCGTAGAAGCAGACTACGACAAACCTGCCCCCGATGTTATGTATCATCATATCGAATCAGATGGGGACAAGAGGGTGATTTATCGTCGCATAGGAGCAGACGAGCTCCCTGGAGGTCGCATCCATCCCGCTCCCTGGGCGCGGCTTGAACGTCAATTTCTTATAAAGCTTCAGGGCGAGGAGCGAAAGGCACGCATGGCCACCGCCGATGAGATATGGGAGGTGCATGAGCTGGAAAGAGCGCTTGGCAGGAAAACGCCGCTAGTAGACAGATTGACTAAGTCAGGTTGGGGCAGTGACAGTGGGACTCCGAGACAGCGGCAATTACTTGGAGAACTCAATCAGTGGGGCTGGGAACCTGATGAGGCGCAAGAGAATAGCGAAGACGATGAAATCACCTCCCGTGAATCTCTTCTGGTAGATAAGCTCATGTCCCGTACAGTGGACACAGTACGGAAAGGCCTTCGTCGTCACGGTAATCGGGCGAGGATAGCAAATTTTCTCGTAGCAAGGGAGAAGACTGTACCTGGTGGGCAAATGGATACACTGAACAACGAGGGTCGCAAGGAAATCATCGCCGATGCCCTTGCGCTCTGGTATGAACTGGCGAACGGAAGAGAATGGAAAGATACAGAGGCCCTCGACTGGTGGAAGATACACATTGAACCGGAGTTGTCCGTCGAGGAATTGCCGGACATTGCGGGAACTGGCATTGCACCTAAGGAAAGGAAGAGAAAGAAGAAGGAACTTAAAGAGAAACTGAAACCAGTGGCAGAGAGATTACTTACTTCAGGCGCAAAAAAGTTGTCCGATCAGTGGTGTGAGCGGTGGAAACAAGACGATAAAGAATGGCAAAAGACGCTCCGCTGGCTTCGTGACTGGATACTGCCGAGGGGGGTCAGGGGAAAGAGCGAATTGATACGCAATGTCGGAGGGCTCTCGCTAGATCGTCTCACCACCATACAATCCCTCTATCAAGCGCAGAAGGCCTACTTCACCCGTATCACCCCAAAGGGCATACAGATGGATAAGGACAAGCCGCTCACCGCGGTTATGAACTTTGGTGGGCACATCCTTAACGATTTGGAAAACATGCGGGAGCAGCGTGTCAAGCAGCTTGCAAGCCGCATCGTGGAAGCGGCGCTTGGCGTGGGCCGTGTAAAGATTCCAAAGAAAAGCAAGGACCCCAAGCGCCATTATGAGCGAGTGGATGCACCCTGCCATGCCGTGGTGATAGAAAATCTTACCAATTATCGCCCTGAAGAGACTCGAACCCGACGTGAAAACCGTCAGCTGATGACATGGTGTTCAGGAAAGGTGAAGAAATATCTTTCCGAGAGCTGCAGCCTCCATGGTCTGTTTTTGTGGGAAGTTCCGCCTAGTTATACATCGAGGCAGGATTCCCGCACAGGCTCCCCGGGCATACGCTGCGAGGAAGTATCGGTGGAGAAGTTCTTCAAGACTCCTTTCCGGCAAAGAGAAGTTGCGCGTGCTGAAGAAAAGGACAGTAAAAACAAGGCTAGTGCCTATGAGCAATACCTTATCGATCTTAAGGAGAGATGGAAAAGCAGGGGTGAAGAGACAGCCCTCTTGCGCATTCCCCGGAAAGGCGGTGAGATATTCGTATCTGCCAATAGCAATTCTCCGGCCTCAAAGGGGCTCCAGGCTGATTTGAATGCGGCCGCCAACATCGGTCTCAAGGCGATTACCGATCCCGACTGGTCGGGTAGCTGGTGGTATGTGCCCTGCAGCTCCAAAGATTTCGTGCCTATCAAGGATAAGATTGGGGGCTCTCGGGCATTCGAGAATATCACAACGCCAATGCCTAATCCGGACGATGCGAAAGAAGCTACCGGCAAAAAAAGAAGTGGCAAAAAAGAAATAATCAATCTCTGGCGCAACCCAGCTTGCAGTCCCTTGGAAAGGGATGAGTGGGAGCGCACTGCAAAGTACTGGAACATGGTTGAGTACCACGTAATAAAGAGGTTGAAACGGCAAATGGGCTGATTTAGATGTCCGACGAGTATCTGTGGCCAGCCAGAAATGTTGCGGAGTTCGCCTACTGCCCCCGGCTTTTCTATCTGATGGAGGTGGAGGGTGTATATCTGCCAAACGCTGACACTGAGCAGGGCAAGCTCGTGCATCGCAGGGTACATCACCCGGGCAGCATCCCGAAAAAGGACGATTCAGAGTCCGACAGGGTTGTGCGCAGTTTAGCGCTCACGAGCCAAAAACTTGGCCTCACGGCCACCATGGACCTTGCCGAGATTTCGGGTAATACTGCTGTTCCCATTGAATATCGCAAGGGGCGGCCCAGGAAAGTGACAATGGCTCCGCCTCCAGAAAATCCTGATGAGCCCCCAAACCTGGATGTGATGCCGCTTTATTCATATGAAGCCTGGCCCACGGACAGGGTGCAGCTTGCCTTTCATGCAATCCTTCTCAAAGAAGCAGGATATGAAGTTGAAAGAGCAATACTGTACTATGCCTTCGAGAAACGCAGACTGGAAATAGATGTTAATGATGCCTTCATATCCGAGGCTCTCATAACGCTCGAAGCCGCGAAGTCCTGCGCCCAGGGGCCGCGTCCCATGCCGCTCTTAAACGACGCGCGGTGTCTCCGTTGCTCGCTCCAGCCTATATGCCTTCCCGACGAAGTGAACAATCAAAGGGCTCTGGAAGAAGCGGTAGAGATGAAGCCTCGGAAAATATGGCCTCCAAGAGACGATGGAATTCATGTTGTTGCACAGTCTAATGGAGCGAGAATAGGAATAAGGGGAAAAACCATGAAGGTTACCGATAAGGACGGCTTAACCATCAAGGAGGTGCCACTTCTAACAATGGAGAGCCTGTCTGTGCTGGGCTCGGTGCAGATATCCACGCAAGCCCTCCATGCCCTTGCAGACAGGTGCATACCGATTGCATATCTTTCTTCTGCCGGAAGGATGGTAGCAATGGTAGACCCCCTGGATTCCGTAAGCGCCGAGATTAGAAAGGCACAGATAAGGAAACTTGACGATACCAAGGTATGTATCGAGCTTTCCAGGGCGCTTGTGGCGGCGAAGATATTGAACCAGCGTTCTCTTCTTATGCGTAATCACGGACAGCTCTCTAAAGATGTTTTGGCGGGAATGAAGAGAAATGTAGAGCAAGTTCAAGGAGCAAACTCTATCGATAGTATCCGCGGATACGAGGGCCAGGCGGCCGCCGTATATTTTCAGCACTTCGCAGGCATGTTCAACGGCCAATCCGCGCTGGAGTTCAGCGCAAACGGCAGACAGCGCCGCCCTCCCCCCGATCCGATAAATGCATGCCTTTCCTTTGCATACACCATGCTTACACATGAGTGTGTCGCCGCACTGCGATTGGCCAGGCTGGAGCCTTCCATCGGGGCATATCATGTCTCCCGTCCAGGACGGCCTGCCCTGGCCTTGGATTTGATGGAGCCTTTCCGCCCCCTGGTTGGCGATTCTGTTGCCATCTCTGCGTTTAACCGCGGGGAACTGACTGAAGGGCATTTCATGAAATCTTCAGCAGGCTGTGCCCTTACAAATTCGGGCCGAAAGGCTTTCTTCAAGGCCTATGCCAGAAGAATGGATACACAGATAACCCATACGGTTTTCGGTTATCGCCTTAGTTACAGGAGGATGCTTGTACTTCATGCACGTATGATTGCAGCGTGGCTGATAGGAGAGGTGCCGACATTGGCCTTTCTAACCACGCGATAAGCAGGAGAATTGAAATGAGAGGCTCCTATCTGGTTTGTTATGACATACGGAACCCCAAACGGCTTCGACAGGTGTTCAGGTTAATGAAGGGATACGGCGAACACTGGCAGTACTCGATATTTTTCTGTGTTTTAAAAGATATAGACCGAGTGAGGCTTCAATCAGACATTGAAGAAGAGATAAACCTAAAGGAAGATCAGGTGTTGATAATAAGTATGGGTACGAACGAGAAGGCCGCAAGAGCGGCCACAACGGTTATAGGGCAGTCTCTCAATATGCAAAATGAGCGCATTGTTATCATCTAGCCTTGACAAAAAACTTGAGAGCATGTACATTTATCTTCAGTTCTATAGGAACTGTTTCTTTCACGGCATGTGTCTTCCCCTTCAATGGGCTTTTGGCACCGTGAAGTCAATTATTTTCGTATCAAGCGCTCTTTGACATTGCGAGTGCTGAGCTTGTGCATGGGGAGGCGGGGTGTGCTCGTAAACCTTTACTCTAAAGGACTTAGCCTAACTGAAATGAGCTTTGCGAGTAGTGCGAAGTGCTGTTTTGGTGGAAGGGCTCGCGAATCTGCCCTGAAAGACTGGGCAGCTAAGGAATTAGAAGCCCGGTATCACACCGCTTGAAATTGAGTTAATTGACTGACACCTTATGTCTTTAGTTGATTCGGCGTTGCGTAATTTATCACACCGCTTGAAATTGAGTTAATTGACTGACACGACCCTTGCCGGTGCTGCCTTTAATGTATGCCACATCATCACACCGCTTGAAATTGAGTTAATTGACTGACACCCAAGGACGGAATAAGGGGGACTGGATCGATGAGATCACACCGCTTGAAATTGAGTTAATTGACTGACACAATATTCATGTTTTTTTCCTTTTTCTTTCCCTCCTATCACACCGCTTGAAATTGAGTTAATTGACTGACACCGCTCCCTCATGTACACTTGGGTTCTTTCACCTTATCACACCGCTTGAAATTGAGTTAATTGACTGACACTGGCTGTTCCCGCCCCGTTGCCAATCGTGATCTCACCAATCACACCGCTTGAAATTGAGTTAATTGACTGACACTCTTTTAGCGGTGCGGCGGCGGTAAACTCGGGATATCACACCGCTTGAAATTGAGTTAATTGACTGACACAAAAGACTTGTTCTTTCTGCGGATCGTTTGTAGCCTATCACACCGCTTGAAATTGAGTTAATTGACTGACACACAAGTTTTGACGGGGAACCCTGAAAAAACACCATCGCACCGCTTGAAATTGAGTTAATTGACTGACACATAAGCAGTGCTAGGTGGGTGAGCTCACGAGACTCATCGCACCGCTTGAAATTGAGTTAATTGACTGACACATTTGTTGCTTTATTACTTCCAGCTGGCCTTTGGTTATCGCACCGCTTGAAATTGAGTTAATTGACTGACACTTAAGCTTCATGGTATATTATCGTTAACCACATTCATCACACCGCTTGAAATTGAGTTAATTGACTGACACTTCGTAAATCGGCCAGCCCTTTGCGGCGAGTGACCTATCACACCGCTTGAAATTGAGTTAATTGACTGACACACCTGCTAGAGTGCTTACCATCCCTTCTTTTGTGATATCACACCGCTTGAAATTGAGTTAATTGACTGACACTGACGCCGTTACTGGCGCGATAGCGGATATTATACCATCACACCGCTTGAAATTGAGTTAATTGACTGACACACGGGTGTTGTTATCCTTGCCTCTGGGCGTATTGTCATCACACCGCTTGAAATTGAGTTAATTGACTGACACGGGTATACCATATTCATCACAATTCACTAGGTAAGTATCACACCGCTTGAAATTGAGTTAATT
>Ga0209150_1000516_pt1 | contig 11432 bp, 10 predicted proteins | sample WorMetTyACAVOLI3_FD_187424 | JGI IMG/M metagenome (GOLD analysis project Ga0209150, IMG submission 187424) | Marine gutless worms symbiont microbial communities from Max Planck institute for Marine Microbiology, Germany - Olavius algarvensis... ... | reverse complement strand
CGGCACGCGTTCTCATCGGGAAATCGTGCTCTGAGATGATCGATATCCATAATATCTCCTCCTTAGTTTTTGAAGAAGATATTATCAGATCAGTGTGACAGATCCGGTCACACTGTAGCCTTTTTTTGGGTTATAGTTCCGAAAATATTTATTTCACCACGAAGGCCACGAAGTTCACGAAGAGATCATAAAATCTTTTATCGGATTTTATGCTTCGTGTTTTTCGTGTCCTTCGCGGTTTGAGCCAATCTTTGGTACCAATGAATTCAGGTTAGGCTATTGCCTGAATTTGTATGAGACTGATGTTGGCATGCGCCATTCAAGTACTATTCAAGATACAGATTCCACAGCCGGGTCCGATAGGCATCGTAATCGACGAAGCCTTTGAGGTTTTTCTTATAAGCCCCGGTATTGTTGATGTAAAAATTGATCATATAAGGCACATCTTCACAGGTGATTTTGTAGATCTCCCGGAAAAGGCGATTGCGCTCTTCCAGATCGACGGTATCATTCATTTTTGCGCGTAGTTCATCGATTTTGGCGTTCTTGTAACCGTAGAAATTACCCGAGCTCAAATTCCAGGTCTGGGCGACCGGGTTCATTCGGCCAATCATGGCGAAGGAGAGGATTTCGTGCTCAGCTTTTTTCCAGCGGGCCAGGTGGGTGGCCCAATCGACAATCTCGATCTCGGTGTTGATGCCCACGGCGGCCCACATGGCCTGGGCGGCGACAACCTGGTCGTACATGGGGGTGTAATTTTTGGAAGTCAGGATCTTGATCTTCTCCCCTTTGTAGTTGCTTTTTTTCAGGAATGCCTGGGCCTTCTCGGGATCATAGCTGGGGGCCATTTTTTCCAAATCCGGCGTATAGGCCGGCAAAGAGGGTGAGATAACCGAAAAGGTGGGGGTTCCGTATCCCCACACGGCGGCCTGGGTGATCTCGCCCCGATCCAGGGCATAGGCCATGGCCTTGCGAAAATTCACGTCGGCCAGGATAGGGTGGTTGAAGTTGACATAGTACATATACCAGACGGCATCCGGGGGCAGGGCGCTGTAAACTGTGACGTCATCGCGTTTCTTCAAATCGTCGATCATGTGGTAAGGCAGAATCGATGTAAAATCCACATCGCCTTTGTCTAGGGCCATGATGCGGGTGGCGGGTTCTTTCATGATGTAGTATTCCAATCGGTCGACGTACTGTTGCCTCTTGCCGAGCATCCCGTCCACCGGGCCGTCAGCCGACGAATACCCGTCAAAACGTTCCAGCACGACTTTGCTGTCTTTGACCCACTGGCGCCACATATACGGTCCGGTGCCGACGGGTTTGGCCACCTTGTTGTCATTGGTCTGGAGGTCCTTTTTATTCATAATGGCGATGGTTCCAACATCGGTAGCCAGGTAGTTGAGCAGGTTGGCCATCTTGGCTGAAAGAACGAGTTGGACCTGATACGGCCCTGTAATTTTGACTTCCGTAACCTTTTTCAGGTTGTTGACATGAAATCCGGGCAATTTGTCGTCGCGAACCCGATCCAGCGAGAACTTGACATCCTCGGCCGTCATCTCCTCGCCATTGTGAAACTTAACACCCTTTTTCAGGTTCAAGGTCACCAACAAACCATCGTTGCCGAACTCATAACTTTCGACCAAAAATGGTTTGATGTTATTTTTGCCGTCATAAGTAAAAAGGGTCTCATAGACAGTCATGCCCAGGACCGCGTTGTCGATCTCAGCCGATGTCTGGTGTAAATCGAGTTGGGTCAGATCGGTGGGCATGGTCATGCGCAACGCACCGCCGCGTTTGCCGGCGGCTTCAACAAGTCCTGAAATCGTAAGGACCAGAGCGGCAATCATGATCATAGAACAGGCTGCCAGGGCCCAGCGGTTTGCCAAAAGTTTTGATTTCGCACTCAACTGATTCATAGATATTCCTCCTTTTTGGGTGATGAACGTTCCTAGACTGAATCCTCTCAATCCAACAACAAATAACGAATAACCAATAAATCCAGTATGGCAACCTTGCAAACACGCCGTCTCTGCGACCGCGTAGTTTCTCGACGGTAGCCGAACTTTGGGGCTTATTCTAGCAGCCCGCACCAGCGCGCCAGAAAAAGAGCATACACTTTGGCCGTGTCGATCACGCTTTCGATTTTTACCCTTTCATTGGCGGCATGGATATTCTCTGCTTCCGGGCCGTAGCAGGTTGCTTGGGCTGTGGCGTAATGGTGATAGGCCCGCACATCCGTTGTCGCGGTGGATACCACATTCTCGGCATCCTGACCAAACATCTCCCGATGGCAGTCATTGAGGGCATTGAAGGCCGGCTGATCACGGTCAGCCACATGGCCATCGGATCGAAAACCGTAAAATTCGACTTGCGGCCGGTTTTCAGCCAGCCAGGGATCCTGCCGGGTCGCCTGTTCGATAGTATCGATGATCCTCTGACGGGTCTGATCGTAGGTTACCCCTGGAAAAAAAGATAGGCGGCCATGAAATTCGGCTGCCGCCGGCACAGTGGACGGCCAGTCTCCACCCTTGATAATGCCGATGTTTAAGTTTATCGGATGTCCGATGTCCTGGTAAAGGGGATGGGTCTCCTGATTTAACTCGGCTTCCAGTTTCCTTAGGGCGGCAATCAATGGAATACACTTTTCAATGGCATTGACGCCGGCCTGTGCTTCAAGCACATGCCGCGGAACCCCGGTCAGGCTGACCTTAAACCACATGACCCCCAGCTGGGCTTTTAAAATAGTCAATCCGAAAGGTTCGGGAATCAGGACGGCCTCGGCATCGTGGCCGGCGGCCACGCAGGCCAGCGCCCCGTTGCCGCCGCATTCTTCTTCGATTACCGCTTCGATCGTGACCGGGGCCTTGAAGCCGAACCCGGCTTTTTCCACTGCATGCACGGCATAAGTCATGGCCGCCACCCCCGATTTCATGTCACCGGCACCCCGGCCATAGAGCCAGCCGTCCCGCTCAACCGGATCGTAGGGATCCCGGTCCCACAGCATCAAGGGTTCGGGGCTGACCACATCCAAATGACCGTTGAAGATCACACTGCGTCCCCCTGCGGCAGCCGCTTCCCGGCGGCCGGCCACGTTGAAGCGCCCCTCATAGGACCAGGGCACCGGGGCAAACCCGGGATGCTGTGCAAGTTTGACCGGATCAATCGGAATGCGGAACGGCTCAAAGGCCAGCTTTTTCAATTCGGCTTCCATAACCTCCATGGCCGAGAACTCATTACCCAGGGTACTGGGTTCAGCCACCAGCCGGCTGGTAAAGTCAAGAATCTCGTCGGATAATTTATCGATGCCGTCGACAATTTGCTTTTCGATATTGTTCATTGATCATCCTCTCATACGATTATACCGGCTCATAATTTGTACTAACCGCTTGTGATCAATCGCTTTAAGCGTATAGCCGGCGGGTTTAACCGTGGACATGGATTCGGCGGCGATCAAGGCATTTACGACGGCCTCCTCGATGGCCTGAACGGCTGCGCGATAGATATCATCGAATAGGTGGTCGTTGATAAAATCCAGCGTGTAAGCCGGCGGCTGCTTTCCACGCCGACTGGGCCAATCAACGTCATTGGCGGTGGAAAAGGCCAGGAAGATATCGCCGGAAGAGTTCCCGCCGGGGGTGCCCGTGCGCCCGATGCCGATTGCCGCCCGTTTGGCGACCCGTCGCAGCTGATGCGGCAGCATGGGGATATCGGTGCCGATGATGACAATGATGGAACCCGTCTCATGTTGGTTGATCTCACTGATGGCCGCATCTTCCGGCCAATGTTTGCCGACCGGTACCCCCAGGATGGTAAGATCTTGCCGGGAGCCGAAATTGGACTGCACCAGAATACCAATAGTATACTCATCCGATCCGATGCTCACTTTGCGCGAAGCACTGCCGGTGCCGCCTTTGAATTCATACGTAATCATACCCGCTCCGCCGCCGACGTTGCCTTCTGCGACAGCACCCGCGGCGGCTGTATTGAGGGCTTGCCGCACATGGCCCTCATTGATATGCCGCCCGCAGATGTCATTGGTCAAGCCGTCATAGGTCTCGGCCACGACCGGCATGGCCCAGGCATGGTCATTGATGAAAAACTCCGGGTACTGGTCGATCATCCAGCCCACGGTTGCGTGGTGCACCATGCCGACCGAATGGGTGTTGGTAATGCAAACCGGGCTCAGAAAATAGCCGGCTTCATGAATCCAGTGGATCCCGGTCATCTCGCCGTTGCCGTTGAGGCTGTATTGGCCCGCCCAGATCGGACCGGGTTTATCCCGCTTGCCGCGCGGCAAGATGGCGGTCACCCCGGTGCGGATGGGACCATGACCGACTTCAACCGGGCCTTCGCCCTGGATCAGGGTCGTAAACCCAACCTCGACCCCGGCCACGTCGGTAATGGCGTTGAAGGTTCCGGGCACACCCTCGAACGGCAGGCCTAGATCTCGCGCCCGCGGTTTCACAGACTTTTCAGCCATTCAATTTACTCCCATAAATCCCCAAAAAGAAAACGACAATATTTTGGATTTCGGATTGCGGATTTTGGATTTAAGGTATTCTAACGATTTTATAAAATCGTCAGCTCAATTACTGTCAGTAGTAGCAGCGGGGTTTATCCCCGCCATTCGCCATTTCATCAATATTGGCGGGGATAAACCCCGCCGCCACTACGGCAAGAAATCCAGCATGTTCATCAAATAGATAGAGCGCAGCGATACCACCAATCCGAAATTCGTAATCAAAAATCCAAAATCTAAAAACGGCTGACATGCACCGGCGGTATCCTATCTTTCCACGGCATAGCCTCCTCAAAGGCGGCCGCAATCCGGATCAAAGCCGCCTCATCGCCAAAAGGCGCCGCAATCTGCACCCCGACGGGCAGACCCGATTCGCTCTGCCCTAACGGCAGGGATACCGAGGGCGTGCCCGTCACGTTGAACAGTCCCATGTGCTGAAATATCCTGAAATCATTTTCCCAGAACTCATGGGGCTCCAGATCGTCCCGTTTCGTGCTGAATTCCCCATGGGGTTGGGGCAATATGGACAGGCTGGGCGTTATCAGCAAATCATATTTCTGAAAAAACTGCCCCACGATATACCTGGTTTGCCGCATAATCTCAAAGGAGTTCATGGCCTCGGCGATGGTCAGGTTTTGGGCCCGTTCGATCATTTTAAGGGTGCCCGGCTCGAGATAATCCGGATTCAACGCCCGCCCCAGGGATTCGGCCTCATCGGCGAGACCCGCGTCGGCCAACCCGAACGCATTCATTACCGCCGTATTTACTTTTGCATAATCCAGCGCGGGTGAATCGGCTGATAGATCATGGCCCATCGCTTCGCAGACGGCGGCCGCTTTTTCCACAGCTTTGCGGATCTCCTTATCGACCGGATCAGGCCCCCAGGCTTCGGCGGTAAATGCAATTTTCATTTTTTCGAGGGGTGCTTCCAGCTCTTCGAGATACGGTCGATCGGGTTTAATAATAATAAAAGGGTCGCCCACTGCCGCGCCATGGACGGCATCCAGCATGGCGGCCGTATCCCGCACACTGCGGCTGACGACAAACTCGCGCGCCAGCCCGAACATGGGGTCCTGCCGGTCCGGACCGGCACTGATCCGCCCGCGCGACGGATTCAACCCGACCAGGCCGCAGCAGGAGGCCGGTATGCGAATGGACCCGCCGCCGTCACTGGCATGGGCCACAGGCACGATGCCGGCGGCAACACTGGCGGCCGCACCGCCGCTTGACCCGCCGGCCATGCGATCCGGGGCCCAGGGGTTGCCGGTGATTCCCTGCAAAATTGTCTCCGTCTGGCCGGAAATTCCCAGCTCCGGCACAGTAGAGCGTCCCAGGGTGGCCAGGCCGGCCTTTTTGAACCGGGTCATCAAAAAAGAATCATTATCCGGTACATAACCTTTGAATAGGCGGCTGCCCCACTCCTGCAGCCGGCCGCCTTCGGTGGCACCGAGGTCTTTTCTTAAAAACGGGACCCCGCAAAAGGGTCCTCCGATGCCGGCGGCGAACTTTGCGATATCCACAGCGTCATCGTACACTTCAATCACGGAGTTGATCTGCGGATTGACTTTTTTCACGGCCGCAATGAATAGTTCGGCGGCTTCGACCGGCTTAATATCTCCCTTGCGAATGATTTCGGCCAGCCCCAGACCATCGTATCGGGCATATTCATCGAGATTCATCGCGGGCACTTGCTCCTCATTGTGAGTATGATATTTTCGCGTCGAGATCAAGAAGGGTGTGCTGATCCCTCATAAAGTCGGCCGCGGCAACGGCATCGCCCTTTTCGATAAGCTCCATCAGGGTCAAATGTTCTTTGTGAATCACATGTTTTCGCCTCAGACTCCAATCCTTTTTGCCGAATTCAAATAATCGCTGACGGATGATGTTGATATGATTTAGAATCAGCTCATTGGCAGATAGATTCAGGTAAACATTGTGAAAATCGGTATTTAAGTTCCAGTAGCGGGGAAAATTCTGCTCGGCCAGATTTTTGCCCATCTCTTCATTGATCTGCTTCATTTGCTCTATTTCAGGTTTGCCGATTTTGTCAAAAACCGCCAGCAATACCCTGGAGTCCAGGGCGCCCAGCATTTCGTACATGTTTTCAATGTCCTTTTGCGTCAGCTCGTTAATGCGGATTCCCCGTTGCGGCAAAAAGGTCACAAAACCCTCGTTTTGCAATTGCAGCAGGGCATCTCGGAGAGGCGTCCGGCTGATTCCCAGATTGCTCATGAGTTCATTCATGCTGACCGACATGCCCGGTTTTAAATTTTCTTTTTTGAGCTCCCGGCGCAGGTACTCATAAACTCGGGTGCGCAGCAATGAAGGTCCGGGTTGGGTAGCCAGATCTTTAAACGATAAATCTTCCACTCTGATAATTCCTTAAATCCTTAAACCAGATGACAGGAAACCAGGCGGTCACCGATTTGCCTCAGCTCCGGTTCAACCTGGCGGCAGACGGATTGGGCCAGCGGGCAGCGGGGGTGAAAGCTGCAGCCCGGCGGCGGATCGGCCGGGGATGGGACATCGCCTTCAAGCAGGGTTCGCTTGCCTTTCGAGTTCGGATCGATTTTCGGGTTGGCCGACAGCAGGGCTTGGGTGTACGGGTGCAGGGGCTGCTCAAAAATATTATCTTTCAAACCTTTTTCGACTAATTTCCCCAGATACATCACCATCACCCGGTCGGCGATATGCCGCACCACGTTCAGGTCGTGGGTAATAAATAGATAAGTCAGGGCGTTGGCGGCCTGCAGCTTTTTGATCAAGTTCAGAACCTGGGCTTGCACCGATACATCCAGGGCGCTGGTCGGTTCGTCCAAGACTAGGAATTTCGGACCCAAAGCCAATGCGCGGGCAATCCCCAGACGTTGCCGCTGCCCCCCGGAAAACTGGTGCGGGTAGCGGTTGACCTGCTCCGGTTTGAGTCCGACCTGCTCCAGCAGACGAACGACTTCCTGTCGGAGCATCGCTCCTTTCAGTTTGTGGTGCACGGTCAGAGGCTCACCGACAATCTGCAGCACATTCATGCGGGGGTTCAGGGATGAATAGGGGTCCTGGAAAACAATCCCCATCTTGCGGCGCAGCGCCCGCCGCTCGGCCCGCGGCAGGTCGAAAATATTGCGGCCTTCGAACCGCAGCTGCCCGGCACTGGGTTCAAGCAGGTTCAAAATCACCCGGCCGATGGTGGACTTGCCGCAGCCGGACTCGCCCACCATTCCCACAGTCTCCCCGCTACTGATGGCAAAAGACACGTCATCCACGGCCTTCACCACCCGACCGTCCTGGGAGGGAAAATATTTTTTTATGTTCAAGGCTTCGATTAGGGCCATTGGTTCAATATGCTTCTTCCATCATCAATAAACTATTCACCTGGCTCCGATAGCCAGAAATCAGTAATCAGTGATCGGTGGTCAGTCGTCAGTTGTCAGTTGTCAGTTGTCAGTTGTCAGTTGTTAAAACCAAACATGCAGTATCCTGCAGTCGGCATCTAGTATTGATCGACATAGTTTCCCTGACCAAATAGCAGCATTCCTTTGCCGGTTGCCGAATGCCGAACGCCGAAAACCGAAAGCCTTAACCTTACACCCTATACCTTAAACCTTATACCGCTATATTCCCGGTATCCAGTATCAAGCATCGAGTATCCAGTCTCACCGAAAATGACAGGCCACAGCCTGGCCGTCATTCTTTTCAAGTAATTCAGGCACTTCCCGCTCACAAATTTCTTGCGCAATCGGACACCTGGGATGAAACCGGCAGCCGGTTGGTGGATGAATGAGATCCGGCACCAAACCCTCGATCGTCGTCAGTTCATCACCGGCATTTTGATGTCCGGGAAGGGAGGCCAGCAGTCCCTCGGTGTAAGGGTGCAGCGGTTCGTTGAAAATCGCCAGTGTCGAGCCCTGTTCCACGATCAAACCGGCATACATCACCGCCACCCGGTCACAGGTTTCGGCCACCACCCCCAGATCGTGGGTGATCATGATGATGGCCGTGCCGGTTTCTTCTTTTAGCTGCAGCATCAGTGACAGAATCTGGGCCTGGATGGTGACATCAAGTGCTGTGGTGGGCTCATCGGCAATCAGCACTTCCGGCCTGCAGGACAAGGCCATGGCAATCATCACCCGCTGCAGCATCCCGCCGCTCAGTTCGTGCGGATACTTCCCCAACAATCGTTCGGGATCCGGCAGGCGCACCAGATCGAAGACGTCTACCACCCGGCGGCGGGCCTCTTTTTTATTCAAATTCTGATGAATACTGATCACGTGACCCACCTGATTGCCGATGGTGAACACCGGGTTCAGCGAGGACAATGGGTTCTGAAAGATCATCGACATCCGGGCACCGCGGATCTGCCGCAGCTCGGTATCACTTTTGGCCAGCAGATTGTCGCCGTCCAACAAAACCCGCCCGGCGACAATCCGCCCCGGGTCGGGAACCAGGCCCATGGTGGACCGGACGGTCACCGACTTACCGCAGCCGGTTTCGCCCACGATGCCGACCACCTCGTTGCGATTGACGGTCAGATCAATCCCGTCCACAGCACGGACCACGCCGTTGTAAGTGAAAAAGTAGGTTTTGAGGCCCTGTATGTCTAATATCGGCTTCGTCATAAGGTCAGGCACCAAATGGGCGGGTGAAAATCATGTTTAATTTTTAAAGTTATTTTCAAGTAATAATCCCGCTATTGGATTTCATAAATTTGGGATTTTGGATTTTAGAATTCGGATTTAAGGTCCGCCTACGTTGGATCGATTTAAAACAATAAAGATAGAGCACAGCGATTCAACCAATCCGCAATCCGAAATTGCTCCTATCAATCCCTGACCTTGGGGTCGAGTATGTCTCGCAGGCCGTCGCCCACTAAATTGAAGGCCAGCACCGTCACAAAGATAGCCAGTCCCGGGAAGGTCACCGTCCACCAGAAGTCGAGAAAGTAGGCCCGGGCGTCGGTGATCATCAGGCCCCATTCCACTGTCGGTGGCCGGGCTCCCACGCCGATAAAAGACAGTCCGGCCGCAGTCAAAATCGTGTACCCCATGTCCATCGAGGCCTGGATGATAACGGGAGCCATTGAGTTGGGCAGCACATGCTTGGCCAGGATGCTGAAGCGGCTCACACCAATGGAGCGGGCCGCTTCGACATAAAGCTGTTCTTTAACCGTCAGCACCTGGGCCCGGACGATCCGGACATACCAGGGAAACCAGGCTACGGAAATGGCAATCATGGCGTTCGTGATCGACGGCCCCAGGGCGGCAGCGATGACCAGGGGCAGCAAGAGCGACGGGAAGGCCAGAAAGATGTCACTGATGCGCATAATGATATCGTCGATCCGGCCGCCGAAGTAGCCGGCCACGAGCCCCAGCGGCACCCCGATCATCAGAGCTATGGCCAGTACCGTCACCCCGATCTTGATCGACATCCGGGCCCCGAAGACGACCCGGGTGAAGATATCCCGGCCCAGGGCGTCGGTGCCGAAAAAGTGATCCAAGGACGGCGGCTTGAGCTTGGAGCCGAATTTGATGGAATATTTGGCGTCCTCCGGAAACGGGGTGATCCATGGTGCAAACACCGCCGCGACGACCAGAAGAACCACCACGCCCAGGCCAATTAAAAACAGCGGGTTTTTCCCGGCCAAATGAATGAAATAGCGCAGCCGTTCCCAGCGAGGATTGTTATGGACAGCAAGGATTTCAGCCATGGCTTAACCCCTGCGGCCCGGGTGTTTGATCCGGGGGTCGACGAAGAAGTAGATCAAATCGACAATTAGATTAATCGTCAGATAGGTGGCGGCGAATACCAGCGTCGAACCGACGATTCCCGGAAAATCGTTGCGGGTGATGGACAGCACGATGTAGCTGCCCAGACCCGGCCAGTCAAAGATCGATTCCACCATAACCGACCCGCCCAGCATCAGCCCATAGGCCAGACCGATGATAGTGATGGTCGGAATCAGCGCATTTTTCAGAGCATACTTGTATAAAATGGTCCTTCGGGTTACGCCGTAAGCCGTCGCGGTTTGGACATAATCCTCGCGCATGACCTCCAGCATGGATGAGCGGGTAATCCGGGTCACGATAGCCAGCGAGGCAAAGGACATCGTCAACGCCGGCAGAGCCATGTATTTGATCGAGCTCACAAAGGCCGGCCAATTGCCGGTCAACAATGCATCGATAATGTAAAACCCGGTGATGTTGGTTAGGGGATGATCGATCAGGATCATTGAACCGATCCGGCCCTGCAGTGGGAACCAGCCCAGATTGCCGTGCAGTGTTATCTGCAGAATCATACCCAGCCAGAAGACCGGCATGGCCACACCGGAAATGGAAAAAGCCCGGCTGCCGTGGTCAATGGGTTTGTCCTTGCGGATTGCAGAGATTACACCCAGAGGTATACCGAGGATCAGGGCGATCAATATAGACACGCTGACCAGCTCAAAGGTGGCGCCGTATCGCCGGCTGACCTCTTCGAGCACCGGCTGCTTGGTCCGGATGAACACTCCCAGATCACCTTTCAGCAGGTTGCCCATGTAACTCAGATACTGGATCATCAACGGCCGGTCCAGGCCGAGTTCCCTGCGGGCGGCATCTAACTGCCCCTGGGTGTGTTTGGGGCCGACCCACATGGTAGCGGGGTCTCCGGGAATGATCCTGGAAACGAAAAAGGTGATGGTGCAAACCCCAAACAAAACCAGCAGGGTATATGCCAGTCGTTTTCCGATGTACTTTTTCATTCGATCATTTGGAGATTAGGGATCTCGGTATTTAGATTTGAAGTTTGTCCACATTTTGATCAATCTTGCTAATGAGGTCATAATTGTTTAGACACGAGTTCACCGCCCGCTTCGCTCGAGATCGCAGAGCACGCAGAGGAGAAATCGCAAAGGTACAAGTAAAAATAAAGCTTTTCT
>Ga0209150_1000515_pt1 | contig 11458 bp, 10 predicted proteins | sample WorMetTyACAVOLI3_FD_187424 | JGI IMG/M metagenome (GOLD analysis project Ga0209150, IMG submission 187424) | Marine gutless worms symbiont microbial communities from Max Planck institute for Marine Microbiology, Germany - Olavius algarvensis... ... | reverse complement strand
GTCAATCTCTGACTGTCTCACCCAGCGGCGTAGCGTTTCTGCTGTACATCCTATTTTCGATGATATCGATTCAATGGTTGACCACTGGGACTCGTGCTCATGTTGATGCTCGAAAACCATACGAACCGCCCGTTCCCGGACTTCCGGGGAATATCTTTTGTTTGTCTTCATTACCCAATCCTCTCAAGAAATTGAGCCTCCGACAAACCCGGGGCGATTCACTCGAAGAAAATGGCGCCGCATACGTCGCATTACATGTGAATCCGGCCTTCAAAGACATCGACAAACAAATGCGTTTCGTATTTCAAAAGGATTTTATTTACTCTCTGCCGTTCGACCCGACGGTCAAGCATCAATATCAGTTTATTTACGCAAAATGCAATGTTCCATACGAGTCCTGCGGCCTTACGCCGCAAAGCGGCGGTGTGACGTGGTCAAACTTTTTGATACACCCCAGTTAAGCGGCATGCTTCGTTTCGAGTAGTCGTTTTTCATAATCATTCGGGCTGACATAATTCAGCGTCGAATGTAATCGATATGGGTTATACCAGCTGGATATGTACTGCAGAATATCCTGCTGTGCTTCATATCGAGTCTGATAATTTCGCCATTGCACCCGCTCCTGCTTCAGACTGCCAAAGAAGCTCTCGACCACCGCATTATCCCAACAGTCACCTTTACGGCTCATGCTGCCCTGGAACCCGTTGATTCTGAGTAATTTTCGGAATGCCTTGCTGGCATACTGAGACCCACGATCCGAGTGATGGATTAAACCTGCCTTGGGTCGGCGCTGCCAGGCGGCCATCTTCAAGGCATCACAGACCAACTGCGATTTCATCCGAGGGCTCATGCTCCAGCCCACAACCTTTCTCAAACACAGATCTATCACGACAGCCAGGTAAAGCCAGCCCTCCTGGGTCCATACATAAGTCACATCCGCTGCGTAGACCTGATCAGGCTGGGGCACATCAAATTGCCGCTGAAGCAGATTGTCGTACACCGGTTGTTTGTGATTGCTGTTCGTGGTCACCTTGAATTTCTTGCGATGACGTACCTGAACTCCGGCCTCCCGCATCAAATTCCGCGCCTTATTCCGGCTCACCGGATAACCCAGACAGTTCAGGGCCCGTTTCATACGTCGGCTGCCGTAGGTATGATCACTCGCATCATCAACCCGCTGAACCCACTCCAGCATTTCCTCATGCTCGGGATCAGGCGGTCTTGTGTCCATCTGGCGCCGGTAGTGGTAATAACATGACCGGTCCACACCCAGCACCTGACACATCAGGCGAACGGGAAAGGTATTCTTGTGTTGGGTGATAAACGAGTATTTCATTTCGTTTCTGCTGCAAAGAATACCGTCGCCTTTTTTAAGATTTCTTTCTCCATCTTCAGGCGTTTGATTTCAGCTTTAAGTCGACGGTTCTCTTCCTGATCCGGTGTCAGCTTGCCGTTCCCACGGAAAGCCTGGCCATCACCCGATTGTTCCTCTTGCACCCATCGGCACAGCATATTGGCATTGATGCCCAGGCTTCGCGCTGCTTCCGCCCGGCTGTAGCCCTGATCAGTTACCAGGCTCACTGCATCCAGTTTGAATTCTTTCGTATATTTCTTTCTCGTTGTCATCTATCGTTACCTCAGTTAAGTTTCATTATCTCTTAACTGGGTGGTATCAATCTATTGGACCATGTCACTCCTTTGGTTATAATTGTCGATTACGACATTAGGCCGGCTGCAAAGCCGGCCTTTTTTTTGTCCCCTGGCCTGCTGCGCTTGCGATTGCGGCGTTGGAGGTTTACGCGAAACGTTCGCGTATGCTCTGTACCGCTCGCGGCATTAATATTTGTCATCCCCGCGAAAGCGCACTGCTGTCCGGAATAAATTAAGTTGGTGTATTTGAAAGTGTTGCAGTGCCCGGGTTTTACGAATAAAACCATAAGCGACAACTTAATTTCAGGACACTGCAACATGTATACAAATACCCGATTTGGCGAACTTTTGAAAGTCCTTCCTAAAAATACTTTCAAACGCTGCGTTGAACAGCATCGGAGCGATAAACATAACAAGGGTTTCGACAGCTGGGGGCAGTTAATCAGTCTGATGTATGCTCAATTGTCCGGTTGTCGGAGCTTGCGCGAGTTGGAGGTGAGCTACAATAGTCATTCCGCGCATCACTATCACCTGGGCTGCGGTCCGATTAAGCGCTCGACTTTATCGGATGCCAATCGCCAACGAGATGCCGGGGTATTTGAATCATTCTGCCAGCAGCTGATGGGCCGGGCTCATCGGCGAGTACGCAATGAGATAAAGGACTTGCTCTATCTGTTGGACTCGACGCCGATCTGTCTGCGCGGCCGGGGTTATGAGTGGACGCAAGCGCGTAGTATGTCACGCATTCCGGGCCTGAAGATTCACCTGCTGTATTCCCCCGACAAGCAGTTGCCTTGTGACGCTCGGATCACGGCATCGACCCAGAACGATATTGAGTATGGACGCAATGTTGAAATCGAGAAGGGCGCTAAGTATGTGTTTGATAAGGGATATTGCGATTACAATTGGTGGCATCAAATCGACCAGGAGGGTGCTTTCTTTGTGACCCGGTTAAAGCGTAACGCATCGATCAGGGTGCTCAAAAGCCGCTCGACCGAAGGAGATATACTGTCGGATGAGGTCATTGAGTTTAAAAACAAATGGCCTGGCGGCGGCCGGAAAAACAACTACGTCAAACCGTTGCGGCGAATAGTGGTGCATCGAGAGGATCATGTGGACCCGCTGGTACTGGTAACCAACCTGATGGGGGTCCCGGTTGAAGAAGTTGCAGCGCTGTACAAGCAGCGTTGGGCGATCGAACTCTGGTTCAAGTGGGTCAAGCAGAACCTGAAAATCAAAAAGTTTCTCGGTCAAAGCGAGAATGCGGTCAAAATCCAGATACTGGTGGCATTGATCACGTATCTCATCGCCGATCTATACCGGCAACTTTGTGGATCGAGACGCGGTTTTTATCTGTGGCTGGCGGAACTCAAATCGACTCTATTCCAGCGACCCAGACTCGAATTCGAAGTACTTAAACGACGACGAAAATGGAAATCCGATTTCCAAATACATCAAGCACAGTTGGCATTATGATTTATTCCGGACAGCAGTGCGCGCAAGCGGGGACCTTGCACAGACGGCGCGTTATAAGATCCCGCCCCATAATGTCATCCCCGCGCAAGCGCACAGCTGTCCGGGGAAAGTTAATAGGAAAGAACATACTGTGTTTTCTCGATCAGTTCCGCGCGTTCTCGTCGTCTTCGTCGATACATCTGCTGTACCCCGGTTGGTAAACGAGTAAACAGGGTTTCTCGTATTTCCACCAACAGCAGGTGTAACGATGTATTCGGCGCACACCGACGTGATCGATAGAGCCATAACAACAGATAACTGATAATGGCCGCGTAAATTTGCAGGCTGACTGCATTCTGGCTTTTGCCCAGAAAGCGCTTTAGCTTCAAGTTTTGCTTGAGCCACTTGAAAAACAGCTCGATCTGCCAACGCTTGCGATAAAGTTCAGCAATATCCTTGGCTGAACTGTCCATATCGTTGGTCGCCAGGATGAGGGGTGACTTGCCTTCACGATACACGCTGATGCGGCGTAACCGCAGGCCGTGATAGCCATTTTTATGACCTGCTCGGTTACTGCGGTGGCGAAATTCGACCCATTCGTCAGACAGGATGACTTTGCCATCGCATGGATTCTGTGCCACTACCTGGATCGCCGCATTGCGCTTAAACCGGGTCACGAAAGTCGCCCCGGCCTCATCAATCTGTTGCCACCAGCCATAGTCGCAGTAGCCCTTATCAAAGACGTAGGTTGCATCCGCTTCCAATCGGAGGTGTCGGGCATCGACGACATCGTTCACTGTCGGTGAGGTGATATTGAGATAAACCGGTGTGTGACCCCGCTGTTCAATCATCAGGTGAACCTTGAGCCCCTGATTACGGGAAGTCGCGCTGGCTTCGGCCCAGTCAAATCCATGTCCCTTGAGCTGAATCGGAGTGGAATCCAGTAGATAGGTTAGCTCAGTTAGCTCGCGGCGCTGTTTGCCATGCATAAACGCCATCAATTGTTCTGTCACCGTCTTGAACAAAACCGGATTACGGCGTTGATTGGCATCCGACAGGGTGGAACGCCGGATCGGCCCCGTGCCTAAATGGTAATGATGGGCTGCCTGGGCGTTGAAACCCGTCTCGAGCTCTCTCAGGCTACGGACGCCTGAGATCTGGCCGTATAACAATGCCAATAGGTGGTCATAGGGCTTGAAGGATTTATCGTAACGGCCAGCCTGGAGGCTAGACGAAATTCGATCAATCAAATTACGCGGAAGGGCTTCTAAAAGTTGATGAAATCGAGTATTACTGTACACCTTGTTGTTCCTTTTGTTTTTGAGTTCGCACTCGGGGTTGTAACCCCAAACATTAGGAACAGCAAGACCTTTACTTCCTTCTTCAGTTTTTCCCCGGACAGCTATGCGCTTGCGCGGGGATGACATAGTGTGCGGGGATGGCATCGTGTGCGGGGATGACATTACTAGTAGGGATCATGGCTGAAGGCGGCCGCATCGTTAAACGGGGCTCTTTCTTGTTCTGTCCCCGGTTAACGCCAGCGCGAGCGATGTCGCTACTGCGCTTCATCGCTGACGATTTTTCCGTCCCGCATTTTAATCAGGCGGCGGGCGTAACTCATGACGCGCTTGTCGTGGGTGGCGATGACGAAGGTGATTTTGTGATTTTCATTGAGTTCGGAAAACAACCCCATCAAATGCGTCGAGGCAACGCTGTCGAGGTTGGCGGTCGGTTCGTCGGCCAGCACCAGATCGGGATGGGAGACGATGGCGCGCGCCACCGCGACCCGCTGCTGTTGGCCGCCGGATAACTGCGCCGGCCGGCGATCTTCCATTCCCTCGAGACCGACTTCGCGCAGGATATCGCATGCCTTGCGGTTGCGCTCCGCGGCCGGAATTCCCTGCACCTGCATTACGAATTCGACGTTTTCCTGTGCGGTTAACACCGGAATCAGGTTGTAGGCTTGGAATACGAAACCGATGTGATGCAAACGCATGTCGGCCAACGGCCCGCGTTCGAGCTCATCGATTCTGATATCGCCCATGCGAATTTCGCCGCTGTCCGGGGTGTCGAGCCCCCCGATGGCGTTCAATAAGGTGGTTTTGCCCGAACCCGACGGGCCCGACAGGCAGACAAATTCACCTTCTTCGATATCGATGTCGACGTGATCGAGGCCGGTGATGGTTGCTTCACCCTGGCGAAAGGTCTTGCATAATTGGTGACAGTGGATTGCGCTCATATTGTTCGTATCAGGTTGAATTCAGGGCCCGCACCGGGTCCAGATGGGCGGCGCGCCAGGCCGGCAATATGCTGGTCAATATGCCGAGCACAATGACGACGCTATTGGCCAGCAGCATATCGTCCAGCGTCAGCTTCGGATAAAGCACGCTGCCCACCCCCATCATTGCCATGCCCTCGGCGACTGCCGAAACGTCGAGCCCGCTTTCAAGTGGCTTGACCGTGATCAGCGCCAGCCCGTTGCCAATCAAGAGGCCGATCAGCAGCAGCATCAGCGACTCCAGCAGTATCTGGTAGACGATTAGCTGCGGGCGCATGCCGAGCGCCTGGATTAGGCCGATTTCGCGCACGCGCTCGAATACGGCCATTACCAGCGTATTCACCAGGCCGAAGGACAGCGCCAGAAAAATGATGATGACCCATACCAGCACGAAGCCGTCCATCATATTGAACATGGCCGCGAGGTAGCTATCGATTTCATACCAGGGTTTGATATCGAGCGTGGCGGGTGTTACCCGTTCGATGCGGCGATATAGCGTATCGATGTCACGGTAGTCTTCGTCGACCAGGATAACCTGCGATACCCGGCCCTCGATGCGCAGCAGTTTTTGCAGTGAGCCGAGCGCCGCGTAAACGTTGTATTCCTCGAGTCCGGGCATTTCCGCGCGGTAAATTCCGACTACTCTGAAGCCGCGTTCGCTGATATTGTTGTCCGGATCCTGACTCATTACGACGACGCGTTTGCCCAGCCGCGTCTCGAGGCGCTGCGCCAGCTTGGCGCCGATGACGACACCCTTGTCGTGGTTCGATTCGAGGAAGCGGCCCGCGCTGATCTGCGCCGGAATCCCGCTAATATCGGATTCGGCCTCCGCCTCGACCCCGATCAGATTGATGCCGCGGCTTTCGCGCTCGCTGGCGATGACCGCCGGCACCTTGATGCGGCTTGCCCAGCGTTTCGCACCGGGCTGGTTCAGCGCAATCAATAACTCGCCGTCGGGCTCGTCCATGCTGTTGACCACGCTCGGATCGTCGAGGAATTCAGGGTGTTGGATCTGAATATGCCCCGGCAAATTGCGAATGCCTTGATTGAGCATGTCGTCGACCATGCCGCGCATCAACGCGGTCATGAAGATCATCGCCCAGACGCCGACTGAAATGGCGCCGAGCATGATGTAGGTGCGGCGGTGATTGCGCCACAGGTTGCGCCAGGAAAGCCGCAGCAGCATGCCGAATTTCAGTCTGAAGCCGCGCATTTAAACTGCCCGCATCGCTTCGATGGGCAGCAGCCGATAAAGCCGTGTCGCCGGGTAAATCGCCGCCAGCAGGCTGGCGATAGCAACGATGCTCGGACCCATTGTAAGCGTGAACAGTGAAATCTCCGGGTACATACGATCCGGCAGATTGAATTTAAGCGCCATTTCCTCCATGCCTGGATAGGAAAATCCGACCCGACTCAAATACAGGTTAAGCAGGAGACCGCAAGTAATACCGAGCATGAGACCGAGGCCGGTCATGAGTGCGGTTTCAAGCATTACCAGCCGCGACAGGCGCGAGGGTTTCAAGCCCAGCGCCATCATCGTGCCGAACTCGCGGGTGCGTTCGAGCACCGACATTAACTGCGTATTGAGGACGCTGAACGCGACCAGTACGATCAGCACGATGTACATGAACGAGTTGCTGGTCAAATCAGCCTGAATCGCCTGCCGTAAACCCGGTTGCAGGTCATCCCAGTGGCGCAGCGCAAGTTGGTCGCCGGTCATCCCGATCGATTGGATTTTCATCATCAACTGCTCGACGTCATCGATGTGCTCGGCGCGAATGACGATGCTGTGGCCATGCCCCCGCATCGCAAAAACTTCCTGGAAATAACCCAGGTTGATCTGTGCCATGGATCGATCCAGGTCGGCCACGCCCGACTCGAACACCCCGACGATCTGGACCACTCCGGCCGCGAAAGAATCGTCGAAGCCGCTGCCGAGGAAAGTCAGTTCGTCGCCGGGACCGACCTTGAGGTTGCGCGCCAACACCGCTCCGATGACGATTTCCGCCGCCGCCCCGGATTCGAGGTAGCGCCCCTGCTTGACCAGGCCGGGCAGGGTAGAGACCAGCGGTTCGTGCGCCGCGTCGACGCCGATAATTTGTAAACCATAAGAGCGTTCCTCGCTCGAAGCGAGCGCGAAACCGGCGGCGCGTGCGCTGATGCTCGCCAGGCCGAGTTCGTCACGCAGCCTTTGTGCGCCGGATTCGACCGAGGGCAGTGCGTAACGCATTTTGGGTTCGTCGAGATAGCGTTGGTGCTGTAGCTGAATATGACCGGAGTAGGCCTGCAGGGTATTGTCGATCATCATATCGTAGCTGCCGAACTGCAGCGAAATCGCGAAGATCAGCAAACTGTTGGAAAAGATCATCGCACCGACGGTCAACCAAGTACGGCGGCCGTGCCGCCATAAATTGCGCCAGGCCAGCAGCAGGCTGACATTAGCCCGCATTCTTCATCGTCCTGCAGCCGCGGCCGACAATCCGGTTGCCGCCGGGATCTGCGCGCTGCCACCGCCCTGATGCGGCAATGATTGCGCCGGCGCCGAGCGGCGCGGCGTAACTCCCGTCGCAGCGATATATCGCCGGCCTCGCGGCGGATGGCGGGGAGAAACGCGGGCGGCTCACCGGCGTGGATTCCGCAGGTTGGAAAGGGTAAACAAGTTGGCCGGGATATCGATATCGAAATCGATCGCATCGATCGCCATTTCGGTCCATTCTCCGGGGGTTTCGATTTTTTGCATGCGCACGCGCGCCGCAACCGTGCGGCCGTCCATTTGCGCCAGCTCGGTGGCTTCCATCTCCTTGACCAGGATGTCGTCCTGGTCCCAGAATTCCTGGCGTAACATGACGAAATCGTCGCGGATTACCACGATTTCCTTGCCCCAGACGACCGCGGCCTCTTCATGCGGAATCGATTCGATGGTGTACAGCGAATGCCCGTCCTCGCGTTCGGTAGCCAGCAACCGATGATCGTATTGGTCGATTATGTCGGTCGACTTGCTGATGTCCTTGTTGGAGAAATCGCTGCCCATCCAGCTTTGACTCATCATCGAAGACGGTAGCTTGAGGATGCGATTGATCTTGGGCGAAAAGGTCCACATGTCCTGGTCTTTTACCAGGGTGCCGTTACCCGCGTCGCGCTTCGGCTCGAGCACGCGCACCAACGACAGTTTGTCGCCTTCGGTCCAGGCCTGCATTGAAAAACTGCGTTGCCAGTCGCTGCGATGGATGATCATGGTCATTTCGGAATAGGAGGTAAGACCGCGCCAGTGATCCATGGCGGCGCGGATCAGATCGCGCGGGTCGGGCGAGGCGAGCTCGCGCGCCATCGATGCGGGCGGCATGGCTGCCAGGCCGAACAGCAGCGCTGCCAGGGAAAACAGTCTAAATCTGAATAATATCTGTCTTATCGCCATTAAAGCCATCCCGCCAGCAATGGTATCAGTCTAAGCATTGATTGTTTGCCGAAGCTGAATCGCGCTTCATACTATGCAGCTTTAGCGCCGCCGATCCTTGAGCCAGGTCAATTCATTCATGCCGGGCTACTGCTAGATTTTACGGTCTGCGGGAGTATATTGGTAACTTCACCAACCGAGGACAACATCGAGATGAGCAACGACGTCAAACAGAATCTGCAGAGCCAGTCGACCTGGGTGCGCGGGTTGTACATGCTGTTGTATATTTTTTTTCACGCATCGCCGAAGTGGTGCTGGGCGTAGTAGTCCTGTTCCAGTTTTTGCTCAAACTGTTGACCGGTGACACCAACGAATGTCTGCTGAAGCTGGGGCAGGGACTCAGTACCTACCTTTATCAGGTTTTTCAGTTTCTCAGCTACAATACCGAATATCGCCCTTATCCGTTCGGCGCCTGGCCGAAGGGCGAACCCAAACCCGCTAAAATTAGCGATCAGAGCGAAACCGACGCCGGCTAATCGCTGTCTTGGCCTGTGCCTGGTTGATAGGGCGGTCGATGGCGTTGCCGGTTGCCGTGGTCGCGAATATGAGCGTCGGCGGGCCTTTTTTGCGGTGCGCGATTCCCGCGAGTCGGTAGGCCTGTCGCTAAGGCCGGTACATCCTGCGTTGTTGCTTGAATTTCTCGCCCGGCGCAATTCTCATCCCGGCCGGCACGCAGGCCCAGCCTGCCGCAAGATCTGGCGCCTAATCGGTTGCCCTAGTTAGCAAGCTTGATAAATCAGTCGTTGAACAGAGCCCCGGAAAATTAGCCCGTCCGAAGCCTGCCCGCACAGCTGTTAAATTGGTATCAAAATCCCTAAACACAAAAAACTGAGCTATTCTCGAATGGTCCTCGAAGCAATCTTAAAAAGATTATCCGTTGATGTTGCGCCATCACTCGGTTGGACATTGGTTGATAAGGGAAATCGCATTGAATTTAACGACAAAAATAAACCTGATACTGGCCGCAACATTTTTCGTCGGGCTTTCGCTGGCGGCTGTCAATGCTTACTTGCTGACCGAAGACAATGCCTTGCAGCAGGTCACCGATCAGGCTGAACTGATCATGCAGGAGGCGCTCGCGGTACGCAGTTATACGGTCAACGAGGTGCGGCCGTTGCTGAACCAGGCCAATGACGGCAAGTTTCATCCGCAAACGATACCGGCCTACTCGGCGACCCAAACCGCCAACCTGGTGCGGCAGGCGCGCCCGAATTACAGTTACAAAGAGGCAGTTTTCAATCCGACCAATCCGCGCGACAAGGCGACTCCGGCGGAGGAACGGATTATTCGTCAGTTCATTGCCGACCCTTCCCTCGACAAGTTGGTCGGCAGCCAGGAAATCGACGGTGTCAAATCGTTTTATATTGCTTATCCGATCCGCATTACCAATCCCAGATGCCTGGCCTGCCACAGTAAACCGAAAAATGCGCCCGCCGGAATGCGCGCTATCTACGGCGATGAAGGCGGGTTCGGCTGGCAGCTCAACGAAATCGTCGGCACACAAATGGTGGTAGTGCCCTACACCTTGCCGACCGAACTGGCGCGTAAAACTTTTCTCAGTTTCATCATATCGATGGTGGCAATGTTTTTGGTGCTGTTCCTGGTGATAAACATCATCATTCGCAAGCTGGTGTTGAAGCCGGTTGCGCAGATCACCCGAATGGCGGACGAGACCAGTGAAGGAAACTTGCGCAAGCCCGAAATCAAGGTCACCGGCAACGACGAAATAGCCGATATGTTGCGCGCGTTTAACCGCATGCGTCGCAGCATAATCAAGATTGTACAAATGATGAAGAAAATGCAGGCGCAGGCTAAACGCAACCTTAAGTCTTGACATGCACGATGTCCGACTGTAGTTATCATTAGCCCGGCGACCTTGTCGCGTTTGATGCTTGCAATACACCAGCATCGATAAAAAATAAACTTTCAAAATTCCGCGTAAGCGGTGTCACTTGGTTTTACCTGACAAATCCGGGGTAAGACCGCATGAATGAAGGCTTTGATAATCTATTGACGGGAGGCGCGGGCTGATGGCGACGCCCAGCTCGGCCGACCTGCCCGCAATTCTCGGCAGAATACAGAATCGCCGCGAGTTTTTACGCATGTTTGGCCGCGGACTCGGATATGGCGCCCTGGTTTCCGCGTTGCCGGCATGCGGCGGCAGCGATTCGGACGATGGCGATGGTGATCCGCCGCCGCCAACGCCGCCGATTCCCAGGCCGAGCGCCGAGTATTCCGTGCTCAAACGCACCAGTTTCGGCCTGCACCGCGATGAGCTGAGATCGATTCAAACCCTCGGCATCGACAATTACCTGGCCGCGCAGATGGACCATTCGAATATCAACGACGGTAGCCTGGAAGCAGATATTCAGGCCTTGTTCCCGCTGACCCTGCAGACCCCGGAACAGCTGATCTCAGGCTTTCCGGATAATATTTTTGACATCGCGACGCAAATGATCGCGGCAACTCAGTACCGCCAGATGTTCAGTAAACGTCAGCATATTGGCATTGATGCCCAGGCTTCGCGCTGCTTCCGCCCGGCTGTAGCCCTGATCAGTTACCAGGCTCACTGCATCCAGTTTGAATTCTTTCGTATATTTCTTTCTCGTTGTCATCTATCG
>Ga0209150_1000514_pt1 | contig 11514 bp, 10 predicted proteins | sample WorMetTyACAVOLI3_FD_187424 | JGI IMG/M metagenome (GOLD analysis project Ga0209150, IMG submission 187424) | Marine gutless worms symbiont microbial communities from Max Planck institute for Marine Microbiology, Germany - Olavius algarvensis... ... | reverse complement strand
ATCGGCACAGCATATTGGCATTGATGCCCAGGCTTCGCGCTGCTTCCGCCCGGCTGTAGCCCTGATCAGTTACCAGGCTCACTGCATCCAGTTTGAATTCTTTCGTATATTTCTTTCTCGTTGTCACCTATCGTTACCTCAGTTAAGTTTCATTATCTCTTAACTGGGTGGTATCAATCTATTGGACCATGTCAAACCCGTAGATGCGGCGCGATTTGTTCAAAAAGGTAAAGTTTAGCCCGAGTTCGTCTTCGAGCTGGTTGTCCCAGCCCTGCGGATCGGTATTGTCGAATACCGAGTGAACCGCTTCCTGGGTCTCCTCGCCAAGCGAACTGGGACCGACTATGCCGATGGTAAGCAACAACATATTCAGGCGGTCTCGATCGCCGCGGTCCCGGTAGACGTGCCCGATGCCGGTATTCAGATATAGCCAGCTGGCATAAGGACGGTCGTCCTCGATGAGTGCGGTTGCCTCGATATCCTCGGGCGTAAATATCGCCTGCCCGATTTCAAAGCCATGCCTTTCGATCGGACCTTTTTTGTAAAAAGGCAGGAGCTCGGTCAGGCGCGTCAAAAATTCGGGTGCGGGTTCGTTCGTGGCCCAGCTGAATTTACTGCCATGCGTATAAAAACGATCGTCGTTGCTACCCCAAAGATCGTTTTCCAGCTGCAGGCTAATAAAACTGTCATAATTTTCCTCGGCGCGGCAATCGATGCCTGTCACCAGCAGGCTTAGCAGCAGCACTCTGAAAACCCGCTTCGACACGAATGGAATCTGGTCGTTGATACTGGTGGACCTTTTCTTTTTCTCAGCTGCCAGCGAGCAATTGCTCTCAACCGTTGCTCGCTGACGCGAATAGCACTTACTTAGCGACAAAATCGTCATTCCTGCACGGGCGGAAATCTCGGAACAGCTGCGAAGCGTTTGATGCGAGATTCCGATACGTCGGAGCCCGCCGCGCCGGCAGGATTGCGCGGGAATGACTTCTTATTTATACGCCGTTGCTCTCTCGCACCTATTTACTTTATGTGATTTTTCGGTGTCTTTAACAGGTCTTGTTAAAGCGCAGTAGCCAGCCCTTTTTGTACAGCCTCTCTTGCCCGAATCGCCTGCGCCCAGCGCAATACATGCTGGTACGATGCGGTATCCAAAAACTCGGCTGCCGCGTAAACTTCGCCCATCGCCAGGCGCCCGTACCAGGCCCAGATCGCAATATCCGCGATCGAGTAACCGCTAGCACACATATATTCGCGCTCGGTCAAATGACGATCCAAAACATCCAATTGACGCTTGGTTTCCATGGTGTAGCGGTTAATCGGGTATTCCATTGGATAAGGAGCATATTTGTAGAAGTGCCCGAAGCCGCCGCCCAGGAATGATGCACTGCTTTCTTGCCAGAACAGCCAGAACAGCCAGGAAAGGCATTCCATGCGGTCTGCCTCATCCGCCGGCAGCAAGGTTCCATACTTTTCCGCCAAATAATACAGAATCGCGCAAGATTCGAATATGGATTGTGCAGGAGATTTTGATTGATCGAGCAGTACCGGAATTTTCGAGTTCGGGTTGAGCTTGACGAAGTCGGAACCGAATTGCTCGCCTTCGCCGATATCGATGATGTGAAGGTCGTAGGCGGCATCTGTCTTACCATCCGCCAGCAGTTCTTCCAGCATTACCGTAATTTTGACGCCATTGGGCGTACCCAGCGAGTACAGTTGTAAGGGTTTATCGCCGACTGGCAAGACTTTCTCATGGGTGGGGCCGGCGATCGGGCGGTTGACGCCGGCCCATTTGCCGCCGCTTTCACTGTCCCATGTCCAGACTTCCGGTGGCATGTAATCGTTATCGTTCATTTTGAGGTTCTCGGGTTTTGGTGTTTTCAGTGGCGGGAATTCAGCGCACAGTATACCTAATAGCTGCGAAGCAATATCGTAGTTCGATGAATCTATTCATTTACATGGAGGTAGATAATGGCCCGTATGCCCGGAGTCGTTGCCCCTGCTATCCACCTGAATTGGCGGATTTCAGTCTTGTCTGGAGTAATTCCTCCTGCTCGAAGCAGCTCGGTACGGGGCGACGCCCCGTGCCGAGCTTATCCAGAATGCAGCTTAGCGGCCGCCGACGGTGCCGTCGCGGCGTTTGTCGGCGCCGCCGATCAAGACCTTTCTGGGTCGCCACCACCAGTGGCGGTGGTAACCGTCGTCGCCATCGTCGTAATAGTAATGGTGGTGCCACTTGCGCGGCCGCTTGCGTTTTACCTGAATCACCGACAGGCCGCTGGTTTGCGTGCGAATATTGACGTTATGCCCGCGTGTCGTAAGCGCCGCCGCCAGTGCGTCGGCGTCGTAGTCGAGCGTCACTCCCGGAATCGGTGTTTCCAGGTCGCTGGTCAAGCCATTGCGGTTCATGTAATGGGGCACATTGATCGCTTCCTGCGGGTCGAGGCCGAAGTCGACGAGGTTAATGATCGACTGCGCGGTATAGCCGATGATGCGCGAGCCGCCGGGAGAACCGGTCACGATTTCCACCCGGCCGTGGGGGTCGAACACGATAGTCGGCGACATCGAGCTGCGCGGGCGTTTGTTCGCTTCGACTCGGTTGGCGATCGCCATGCCGGTGGAATCGGTGGCGGCAAAGGAAAAATCGGTGAGCTCGTTATTGAGCAAAAAACCGTTAACCATAACCCCATTGCCGAACGAGCTTTCGATGGTTGTCGTCATCGACAGCGCGTTGCCGTAGCGATCGATGATCGAGATGTGACTGGTGCCCGAATCCTTGCTGCGGTTGTGCGGCGCCAGCGGGTCGAATTCGCCGGGCGGCTCGCCGGGTTCGACCCTCCCCAGGTCCATATCGGTGATCAGCGCCGCGCGGCTCGCCAAGTAATTCTTGTCCAGCATGCCTTCCACCGGCACCGTTACGAAGTCGCTGTCGGCGACGTAACGACCGCGGTCGGCAAACGCCAGGCGCCCGGCTTGGGTGAACAAGTGTACGGTATCGACATCCAGCGGCGCGCCCGCGCCGAGATCGAAATTTTCCAAGACACCGAGGATCTGACCCACCGCCAGCGCGCCCGACGACGGCGGACCCATACCGCATACGTCGTGCCCGCGATAATTCAGGCATACCGGCGCGCGCTCAACTACTTCGTAGTTGGCCAGATCCTGGGCCGTCATGTCGCCGCCAATAGCCGGGTCCTTCTGTACCGCGGCGGCGATGTTGTCGGCGATTTCACCGAAATAAAACGCATCGGCGCCGTGGCGCGCCAACCGTTGCAGGGTTTTGGCGTAATCGGGATTGGTGATAATCGTCCCGGCCGCTTTGGCGGTGCAATCGGGGTTGGCGAAATACTCGAATGCCGTCGGATCGCGGAAGAATAGACGATTATCGCAATCCGGGTTGCGCGCCAGCAACCCCGCCACCTGATCGCTGGTGCGCTGGGTCAGGGGAAAGCCGCGTTTGGCGAGCCTGGCCGCGGGGCGGAACAGTTTACGCCAGCTCAGTATGCCGAAGTGGCGGTGCATGTATTCCATCAGCCGCGGCGTGCCGGGCACACCCACCGACAGGCCGCTTTGCCAGGCGTCGAAAAACCCGAGGCCCTGGAAGCGGTCTTCGGTGGCCGATGCGGGCGCTTTTTCGCGCCCGTCGACGGTGATCGTGTTGCCGCTCCAGGCGTTGTAATAGACCACAAACGCACCGCCGCCGAGACCGCTGGATTGCGGTTCGACCAGGCCGAGTACGGTTTGCGCGGCAATCATGGCGTCGGCCGCGGTGCCGCCCCGCCTGAGTATCTTGGCCGCGGCCGCGGTTGCCAGGGGATTGGCGGTAACCACCATTTCCCTTTTTGCGGTAACGGCTTGCGGTAATTCTTGCGCCTGCGCCGGCAAGCCGGCGATAAATGCCAGTAAGGCGATACCGAAGACATGTCGTAGATTCATGGTAGTGACCCCCTTGGTTGGTGAAATTTTTGTTTTGCGAGATCATTTTCCCACAACTGAATTGCAACTGTGTAGTAAAACCGCAAACAATTCGCGCGCCATCGCTTTTTGGGGGCCAAACTGGATGGAACCGGCAGCGGCCTAAACCCGGATACATTCGTGTACCGTATTAATTGGAGAACTCGGTATTAGGGTCATGGTCGGGTATTCGGATCACCCATTAGGCATTAAAATCGTCATTTAATGCCCGAAACCACCGGCTATGCCGGTAGTAGGTGAGTTCCACGCCTACTTCGAAATGAGCGTTGCGCGGCTTGTTGCCGCAAATTGAAGTAATATCCTGCGGGCAGGCAGACAGGCATATCACCAAATCCATCTCCGCGCGCAGCACAATAAAATCGCCTTTTTTAGTTACGGGAGGATTGGGTTTAATCCTGCCGTCGGGTTCAACCGGTGTATTTTGCCAAAGATTAAATGGCGCTGGCAGCTCTACGGGTTTGTATCCGGCTTCAACCATCGCTTCCCAAAAATTATCGGTGCAATTTCGGTGATAATCTTTACATCCCAGCAATTCATAGCGGTAGCGATCACAGGCGGCTAACAAAGTGTCATGGGTTCCGCCGGCCGAATCTTCGATAATTTTCAGTATCGGTCGCCGCCGATTGGTAACCATCGTATCGCCTTTGCGCGGGATTACGCTTTCCAGCGAAACGCGACAATGTTCCATGGACATAAACTCCGTCATGTTATCGGCATTCAATGCCCAGCAATCGACTACCTGCGTGCCATGGGCATTGATGACTTTAATGTGCTGGCGCTTTGTTACGAATGCCGCTTTGGCATGCCTCGCGGGTATGGTTATTTTACCGACGTCGTTTTTGGTTTTTACTTGGGTCATTTTTCTATTCGCCGTTATTTACTATTAATCTTCGAATTCCCATCATGATTAGTCCAATTAAAACGGATTTGAAATGAAACGAAAGAACCTGAATGGGTGATCCTCAAATCCCAGCGGAGAACCAACCTGCCTTCGATTTGCCGAAGTTTCGTTCGTCATTCTTTTGCGGGGCTAGTGCCCGGCTTTTGGCGCGGGCCTAGTCGCTTTACCAGAAATCCGTAAAAATCGCGCAGGGTGCCTTCGAAATCATCGGGTGCCAGCGGCCCGGACACGGCATGACGCGAGTGCAGAGCGGTCTGCAGCCGGGCCAGTTTGTTCCTGTCTTCGGCATTGATGGCTTGCCAGAGCTCTATTCGTGAACGAATTTCCGCCGCCGGCATGTCGCTATCGTAAAGCGCCATTCCCCAGCGAATGCGCACCCGATCGGCACCCTCCGGTTGCAATAACAGGTAGACCAGAACATCCGACGCCTGCGACGCGACCATCGCCGGGAAAACCGAAAACAGAGTGGAGCAGCTTTTTTCCAGATCCGTCAGGTCTGCATGACATTTGCCACGCAACGGCGCGCCTTCGGGATAGTGCGCGCGATATCCGGTATAGGTCTCTCCGCCGGGGAGTTTCTCGCAGAGTTGCGTCGGCGTTCGACCGCCCAGCGTTTGCGGGTGCACCCGGGAGAGATGGTAGCCTTCCATGAAGTTCTCCAGCAGGCATTTCCAATTTGCTTCCCAGGTTTCCTCGGTAACGAAAACATGTCGCATTTCCTCGCCGTGGAAATTTTTTAATATGTCGTCCAGCCCGGACAGGCGCGGCGCCAGGGGCGCTGCCTGCCCGTCCGGATTCATAAACAGGAAACCTTGCCAGACCTCAGATTTCAATTCGGGCAGCGCGCAGTCCGCGGGATCGACTTGCTGCTCCAGGTAGGGTGCGCGCAGCAATTGCCCGTCGTTGCGGTAACTCCAGGCATGGTAGGGACAAACGAAACGCTTACAGTTGCCGCGGCCCTCGGCGACCGGCATGTTGCGATGGCGGCAGATATTGGCCAGCACCCGCAGCCGCCCATCGTCGCCGCGCACGACCAAGATCGGTTCGCCCAGCACGTCTATGGTGAAATAGTCCCCGGGATTGCGCACTTCGTCGACTCGCCCAAGGCATAGCCACTCGCGCTTCAGCAAGGTTTCGATTTCGAAGTCGAGCCACCCGGCGTCGGTGTAAAACGCTGGTGGCAGGGAATACCGGTATTCCGGGTCCCAATAGGGCTCCAACTCTTGTTGCAGCGCCTTTACCCCGTGCGTCGTCATCCCCGACTCCGGAGCGCAATCCTGCAGTACCGCGCAGCGATATCGCGCCGCTCGAGTCGTCGCGTCGCATCTGTGCGTAACCGCACCGGAAGACTATAGGTGAGTTGTCGCATGACGCGCTTCGCCTCTTGGTTGAAAGTTAAACACCGCTACAGCTGCGCTATATTAGAATTTTTCCGGCGATTGTGTAAGCCTTGCCTAAACCGGCGGTGTCGGTTATTCGGGATAACGTATTCGAACCCCGGCCATGGCAAGTTATGACATCAATGCAAAAACTGAAACGAGGTGAGTGTGGCACAGGCTAACAACCAGCAAGATCGGAGTATATTGATCACCGGCTGCTCCAGCGGCATCGGCGAATGCGTCGCGTACGGACTGCATGAGCGCGGCTACCGCGTGTTCGCCAGCGTTCGCAACCCCAAAGATCGGGCGACATTTTTAGCGGCCGGCATGGAATGCCTGGTGCTCGACTATTGCGACTCGGAGAGTATAAAAGCCGCGGTTGAACAGTTGCTGGAAAAAACGGACGGGCGCTTGTACGCCTTGTTCAATAACGGCGCCTATGGTCAACCGGGTGCCTGCGAGGACCTCAGCCGTGAGGCGATACGCCGGCAATTCGAAACCAACGTATTCGGCTGGATGGAGCTTACCAACCGCGTGGTCCCGGTGATGCGCGCACAAGGCTACGGCCGAATTATTCAAAACAGTTCGATACTCGGGTTTACCGCGATGTCGATGCGCGGCGCCTATAACGCCAGTAAATATGCCATCGAGGGATTCAGCGACACCATGCGCCTCGAACTTGCCGGCACCGATATTCATGTGAGCCTGATTGAACCGGGCCCGGTGGAAAGTAAGTTTCGAACAAACGCCTACCGCGCATTTCAGCAACACATTGCGGTGGACGACAGCGTTCATCGCGAACGCTACCGAAAAATGATCCAGCGTTTCGAAGCCTCGGGAAATGTACAGCCATTTACGCTGCCGCCGGAGGCCGTGCTCAAACGCGTGCTGCACGCGCTCGACAGCAAGCGACCCCGGATACGTTATCCGGTCACTGTTCCGACCTATCTGTTTGCCGGTTTAAAGCGGCTGCTGAGCGACCGCATGCTGGATCGGATATTGAAGCGGGTCGGTTGAAGCAAGTAATAAATATGGGCTCGGGTGTCAAAACCGAATGGCACTTTAAGTCATTTAATGCCCGAAACCACCGGCTATGCCGGCGTGAATAACCAGGGCATTGCCGAGTAAGCATTGAATCGGAACGAAAGAATGACGCCGGGACTTTAAAAAGACTCAAACTTTCGAGTCGGAACAACTCGCAACCCATAGTCATCCCCGCGCAAGCCTGCGCGGGAATGACATCAAAAGCGCCGTACGTGTCAGAGCCTAATTTTAGACATTGAATTATCGGCACAGCCTGAAATTGCGGATTTCAACCGACTTGGCTTTTAAACTAATCGGCCAGCGCAAAGCCGAAAATCGTTGCCTCGAAATTCGGAATATCAGATGCGCGACTGGCTAGCCGTTTGCGGTCTTGGCAGCCGTACCGTGCCAGCGCTCGACAACCCCACGCAACTCAAAGCAGCGTTCGAGCAGGGCCAGATCGGATTCCCCGAGGCCTGCGTCGGTCATGTAGTCGCGCCAGGTTGCCGTTACTTCGAGCACCGCGCCGGCGATTTCATGGGCGAGTTCATCGGCCACACCCATGCGCTTCGCCGCGGCCTGGATATTGTCGGCTGTCGGGGTGCTGCCGAAAGGGCCGATGGCGATGGCATGCGACCCCTGCAGGCTGATTTGGGGCACGATATCGTAGCCGGGTGAAAACGAATAGTCCGCCGCCGAAGCTCGTTTCATGAAGGCGTGGTTACGCAGGTGGTCGTCGGTATTGCCGATTGCGACGTTGAGCAGCATGCGGCGAAACACGTCCGCGCCGAGGTCGCTGGTCAGATGCCCGATGCGCTTGCCGAGCTGGGTCAGGCCGGGATAGGACATCGTCGATTCGTCGATCTCGGTGATATCGAATTTGTTGATCAGGCTCGCCACCGAGACCAGATGATGCTGCTCGTCGGGGGATTGGTCGAAGCGTTCCACCAATAGCACCGGTCCGCGATCGGTTTCCGTGAGGTCCACGTCCGGCACCTCGATGCCGGCATCGCGCGCCATGCGCATCGATGCGAGCTCGACCCGGCACATGTCGACCAGGTCCGAGTCGCGGTTGAACTTCGCGATCCATTCGCGGCCGTCGTGTTCGATCAGCGACTTGGGCCGCGCGCCGCCGATACCGCTGCCGTGGAAGAAGAAAGGCTCCAACGCGCGGTCCACTTCCTTGCCGGACTCGATATCTGAGGCAATGTGCTGCAAGTGCACCAGGCCCTCGAACGGGCGTTCGGGCGGCGGCCGCACCGGTTCGTCGAGATTCGCCGTGAAGTGTAATGCGCCCACGCCTTCGCCCGACGCGGCGAGCAAGAATTCGATTTGCGTGACCGGTGGCGGTTGGCGGGTTTTGGTGAGCCAGCGCCGGCCCCACTCGTCGGGTCCCGCGTCGATCAGAACCCCGAACATCGCGGGCGTGTCGCGGGTGCGTTGTTTGACGTGGATGTCGGTGTTCAAGGGCAGGTTGATCGGGTCGAGGGCAAATGCCCCGGGATGGTCGATATAGGCATTCGCATATTTGAAACGGCCTTGCCTGTCATCGACGATCAATTGGCCGGCGAGCACGGTCGTGCCGTCGCCGAGATCTGCGTGGATGTAAAGTTTCTCCGGCATCAGATGTCGAACCCGTCGGCATCCGACGCGCCCGGTGCACGCGCACGCTTACGTATGGCGTTACGGCCGAGCGCCTCGCCCAGGGTATCGTCGCCCCGGGCGATGACCCGATCGAACGCCCACGGCAATCCGAACACGTCGAGCAGCGCAAGGTAAGCGCCGACCGTGATGTGCGGCGAGCCGGCCTCGACTTTTCGGATCGAGCTCTCGGACAGCCCGGCCTTGGCCGCGGCGTCCGCCTGGGTCCAGTTTCTGAGCAGGCGGGCCTCTTTAAAGCGCGCACCCAGAGCGACCAATGAGCCCAGGGCTGCATCGCTGATCAAGTCATAGGAGAGTGAGCTTCTCGGCATGGTGTAAATCGTGAATTAAACTAGTTATATAGTCTGTCAATTCCGATTTATCAAGTTATATAGCTGGAAATTCGTAAGTCGGCCCATGTGCTGATCATATCATAGGGGAGTGGATTTCCGGGGCGGCGCGAATTGGGTTTAAATCAAGCTATATAAATTGTTAATAATCGATTAACAATTTATATAAACGAAATCTTAAGGCATGGTCCACGTTGCTGATCGAGCTATCGGCGAGAGAGTTTATCGGTATGGTGCAAATTTTGCTTAATAAAAGTTATATAACATTCTAATATACTTTTATTGTTCTATATAAATGCATCTCTATGAACCGGGAAAGGCGATATAGAGCAATTTAAGAGATGTAAATCGTTATTTCAGTTTATATAGCTATGTATTGGATTTTAAATTAGTTATATAACACTTTAGTTGATTGTGGCACAAAGGTAAAAATGGTCCAGCACCAGAGTACACTTCGAAGGAAGGGGCAGGATAGTTAGGTATTTTGTCTCCGGTATTGATTTAAATTTGGCTTTATCCGAACTAATTGAAATTGATCAACCGGCGAAATTTGATCTTTAACACTGCTATGAAACTCGCCGGTCAGATGTGGTGAGTGAACTCACCGCGCTCGGCCGGCGCCATCAACTCGTGAAACTGCACACCATTCATCCGCGCCAAACTTAGGTGGTCACCCGCCTCAAAGAAGACTTCATCTTGTGTACCAAGGCTCGATTTCGGGTCCCAAATTGTCTTTATCCCGTAGGCCATACCGATGGGCGGCACTGCTCCCAGTTCACAGTCGGTGAATACCTCCCCCAGGGTGGCTTCACCCATCATCGCCACCTCCTGCCCCAGCAACTTGTGCAGGGAGTCGAGTTCGATGTGGTAGTCGGCAGGCAAAACTACTAAAAGGTAGCCGTCGTCATCCTTTACCAGCACTCCCTTGGCCAAGGAATCACCGGGAACATGGGCCTTTTCGGCAGTCCCCATGCTGTATTCACTGTGCGGATGAGTCACCAGCTTGTACTTAACATCCCGCTGTTGCAGATAATTTTTCAATTTCGTCGCGATTGTCATGATACCTCCTGATTCCGTGTTGCGAATATGTCGAACATCTACCAAAACAATTTAACTGATTAATAAGACTACTGGGTAATTCCTATATGATCTTGATATAGATCAGAGGAGATTGAATTCTATATTATTACTAGGCGTCCGTATCCGGCAGAATTTAGAGGCTCATCTTGCGAAAATGGAGGTTTCCTTTTCACTTGCGACTATGTGAGCAAGTGGAATTCCGAAAATAGTGGCGCCTAGGAGACCAGGCCCCAGGAATTGGAAAGGAGGTATACTGTCCCCGGGATTGCGGGCAGTGAGATCGCGAGTGTCTGTGTCGCCGCCCATAAGTCGTGGTTATTTTTTATTGAAACAAGCCAGGCAACTAAGCCATGTCATCACTACAGGAACAATTACTCAAGGCCGGCCTCATCGACGAAAGCCGGGCGAAACAGGCAACTAAGGAAAGGCAGAAACGCGCCAACCAGGCGCGCAAATCCGCCGGCAAGTCCGCGACCGGGAAAGTCGATCCAAAGAAAGCCGCCGCAGAGAAGCGCCATAGCGAACGGGTCGCGCGTGACCGTGCGCTCGACGAGAAAAGAAAACTGGCGCGCGAGCGGAAAGCGATAACCGCCCAGGTAAAACAGTTAATCGAAACCAACAAAGTGGATCGCAGTAAGGGTGAAATTCCCTACAGTTTCGTCTATCGCAAAAAGATCAAGAAAGTCATGGTTGGCGAAACCGAAAAAAAACTGCTTGCTGGGGGACGCCTCGCCATCGTCACCATGGTGATTAACGATGAGGGGCGCAGGTTCGAACTTGTCCCGATAGAAGTGGCGCGCAAGATCGCCCAACGCGATGCCGAAGCAGTAATCGAGTTAAATGACGCGGACGCCAATCCCAGTGCCGAGAACGATCCCTATGCGGATTACAAGATTCCCGATGACCTGACTTGGTAGGGTAACCCGGAAACCTACAATTTTGATCAATAATTGATTTGAGTCAGATTTTAGTTCGAATAGTATTTCAAATAAGTTTGAATCGCCCCGGGATTTCCGGAGGCTGTTTTGTGTGAGTCATGCTGCCTCGAATGACTCTTCCAGTTGCTGATAATACATCAGCTCATACTCGACCGGCGGTATATCGCCGATCGATTCGAGTAATCGTCGATGGTTAAACCAGTCCACCCATTCCAGCGTGGCGTATTCGA
>Ga0209150_1000509_pt1 | contig 11613 bp, 7 predicted proteins | sample WorMetTyACAVOLI3_FD_187424 | JGI IMG/M metagenome (GOLD analysis project Ga0209150, IMG submission 187424) | Marine gutless worms symbiont microbial communities from Max Planck institute for Marine Microbiology, Germany - Olavius algarvensis... ... | reverse complement strand
CAAAGAGTAACCGCATCCGATGTGCAAAAGCAGCGTTCTTAAGTAATTTTCGACATCTTTATCTTTACGCAATTTTTTAAGGACATCGGTTTCGGCAGCTAACTCAACCCAATTACTTGGAAAAAAGGAAAGTAAAAGCGACCAATCCTCTGACATTTTTTTTACCTCCACCAGGTATTTTGATGGAAGCATATGTTAATATTAATAAAAAGTCAAGAAAAATAACTTAGCGCTTATGGGGATAAACCCCGCCACTACATTGTCGGTCAAACCCCTCGACATTTTCATACAAGGTTTCAGATGTCAGTAAAACCGACCTGAGTCCAGTATCCTGCTTGGGTTGAAGCTCCAACTCACCGGCGGTTGAGCAAAGTCCAAATCATAGTCAACTGCTATCTATCGGTTTTTCTCCAGTTGCTGACAACTGAAACCAGCAGGTATAAGTTGCCATCCTCATAACGCCTCTGGGATGCACCAACGCCAAGTCTCCCGAGCCCGGGTCCTTATTTCTTTTTCAGCCGCTTAAGATCCTCCCAGGCATCCGTCAGCATGGGGTTGGGGATGTAGCCGTGGACATAATCCCGGTAGGCCCGGACGCTGATCTGTTGATACAGCGGTATACCGATAGATTCCTCGTACCAGAGGTGCTGCAGCCTGGTGTAGACCTGCTCGCGCTTGGCCGGATCAACCGTGGCGATGCCGGACTCGCACAAGCGGTCGATCTCCTTGTTTTTATATGCCAGAAACCGGCCATAAACACCGCCCGAATGCATGAAGGTGTAGAGAAAATTATGGGGATCGGCATAATCAGCGGCCCAGCCGGTGATAAAGATCGGATACATATAATTGCGGTACTGAACCAGATAATCCTTCCAGTCCACGTTGCGCACTTCAATCTTAAATTTCGGATTCAAGGACATAATATTTTCGGCCAGCATCCAGGCGGCGGCTTCCCGCATTTCATTGCCGGTATTGTGGGCAATCACCATCTTAAATCCCTTTTGCCAGACCCTACCATTTATGGCTTTCTTCAGGTATTGCTTTGACTTCCCCAGATCGAATTCGTATACGGGAACATCCGTGTGATACGGCAGGCCCTCGATATTGGGACTCGTCGGCAGAATGACCTGGCCGTTGAATACATCCTCCCGGTAGGTTCGTCGATCGAAGGCATGCAGGAAGGCTTTGCGGATGTCGGCATCGGCAAAAAAGTCGGGCGGGATGCCGCGGCCGTCCAGTTGGGCACTGCCGATATTCGGGTTGCCGTTCGGATTTAGCCTGCGGCAGAAAAGGGCGGCGGTCAGGGACAGCTGGGGTGTTTTAAAAAGGGTTAACCCCGGCAGGGCCTCCACTTCCGGGACATAGGGCGTATCCACCGTGACGCGGTCGGCATCGGCGTTTTGCAGCATGAGCTTGCGGGTGCTCCACTCCTTGACGTACTTGACAATTGCGGTTTTGAGGGCCGGCTGCGGTCCCCAATAGTCCTCGAAGCGTTCGAATACAAACTGTTTTGACGGCTGCCAGAGTTTCAGACGATAGGCACCCGTGCCGTTGGCAACTTTTTGCAGGGGTTCATGACCGGGCGCCGGATTGTTGTATTGGGCCGCATTTTTAATGTTGCCGTCCCAGCAGCCCATGGAAATCGCCCATTCCCGGTCTAATATGACTGCGGAAGAATTGGCCAGGATACCCATCAAGGGCGGAAAGGGCCGCGGCAGGCGAAAAATGACCCGGTTCACATCAGCGATCACCGCCTTGTCGATGATTTCAAATATCCCGGGAATGATTTTGCCGTCACTGTCCCGGGTGGAGCCATGCCCGGTTAACGCTTCGAGCAGCATCCACATGGGGCCGCCGTCGGGGTCGACGATCAAGGCGCGTTTAACGGAGTAGGCGACGTCTCCAGGTGATAATTGCTGGCCGGCATGAAATTTTACGCCGCGGCGGATCACAAAGGTATAGATTTTGCCGTCCGCCGAGATGCCGCCATTGGCAAGCGTCGGGACCTGTTCCGCTAGAACCGGAACGAACTTATCCGTGCTGGCGCCATCAAAGAATATCAAGGTTTCATACAGGTTCCAAATCCGTTGTGAGCCGCTGTCGTCATAGCTGACCGCCGGGTCCAGGGTACGCAGGGTGCCGTAGTTGGCCAGGATAAAGGTATCCGGGTTTTTAATACCCGCGCCGGCGGATGGTGACACGGTAAAATACACTAAACAAAAATTTAGGAACAAAATGGTTTTTTTCATAGCAAGCCTTTGGGTCATTAATCAGTTCCTTTATTACTTTGCTCGATTGTATTCGAACACCTATTCAAAAATGATAATCATAAAAGTTCCAAGCACCAAATAACAAATCTCAAACAAATTCCAATAATTCAAATTCAAAATTCGAAACGGATGAACTCGTCGCAAGTCATACTATTTATCCCTTTTCAGTTTTACCCAATAGCAGAAAGGCTTGCAGACATTGGATTGCGAAGCGGAGCGTTATCTATGTTCTTAATGTTTTGGTCATTGAATATTGAAATTTGTAATTTATTTGTGATTTGGTGTTTGTAATTTGGGATTTCATTGGTTTAACTCGCTTTTGATGAAACAGGTTTAGACATCACTTCGATGCTTTATGCTCCGCCAGGCCATAATAGCTGGCTTGACACGATTTGGTGAGTTGTCTATAATATATTGATAAGAATAGAAATATTCAACGTATATTTCAAAAAAAACAGAACGTCTAAATCTATCCTATGGTCCAATCCCTGTCCTGCCGCGATCTGAGCTGTCCGAATTCTCGGGACCCGTGATACTGAGAACCACCTATGAAGCTATGCCAGAAATGCGATCAGCCGGTGGCTGAAGAAATAACCACCTGTCCGTCATGCGGCAGTGCGATTCTCGGTGGCCGGAAGTACATTGATGACTATCGCATTGTCGATGTGCTGCATGAAGGACATTCGAGTTTTCTTTGCCGGGCAATTCGCGAGCGGACCCAGGAACTGGTCATGATCCGCTTGTTTACACCCGAGTCCGGGGTGGACGAACAGGTGGCCCGCCGGTTAAAACGTGAACTCGAGCAAATCCGGAAGCTGCCGGCTGATGGATTTGTGCGTCACCATGCCATCCGCCGATCGTCTGACGGATTGTGGTACCGCATCAGCGAATGGATAAATACCGAAAACTGGGGCTCTCTGTTGGCCGCCGGGCGCCTGCAGGACTCCGGGGTGCTGATCGATTTATTTCATCAAACGGCCTCCATCCTCGCTGAGCTCCACGATCAGGGGCACTTCATTCCGCACCTCATATTAAACGACATCATTGTCGTTAAAAACGAACGGAATGAACTCAAGATTAAAATCGACTACAAGCTTTCGCGTTTCTTTGATCCCAAATTGGACCGGCCCGGTGCCATGCTGAAAAATCTAATGGACAGCCATCCGGATATTGTCGATCAGCGACCGCTTGACTTTCGCAGCGACATCTGGTCGCTGGGGAAGATTTTTGTCGAACTGCTGACAGCAGATCTCGAGGCACGTGACTTTCTCGCCAAAGTAGACGAGCTGGACCTGCCGGATGAGTTGGCGGTTCTTTTAAAAGTCATGCTGGCGGAAGATCCTGACATGCGCCCGCGGTCCATGGCTGAAATTGCCGACTCGCTGGCCCGAATTCAGCGAAGTCGTCATGGAAAAAGCCCGGCAGAAACAGCCATCGGTCAGCGCGTACCGCCGCGTGCGGTTAGCAGGCTCCGGACCATCGTCAAATTGCTGGCCGCCGCTGTCTTCGTGCTCGTGGTCGCGGGGTTTGTTTTCTGGTTTCAAATGGGCCAGCGACAGGAGGATGACGCCGCCGGCCTCAAAAAATATGCCAACAAGTATGCGGACTCGGTGGCCTTTTTAGTGACCGAATACTGGCTGGAGGCCGGCGACGTCAGATATTATCACAACCTGACGGAAGGGACCGCTTTTCTCGTCGACCCGGATGGCTACATGCTGACCGGCCGCCACGTGGCCTGCCCCTGGCTGGAAGACACCACGCTTTTTGCCACCGCCGAATATCTTAAATTAAGTAATTTGACGCCGCATTTCGGCTACCGGATATTTCTGTGGTTTGATGGTGAAAAAGCCTTCAACCGGGTAGCCAGTATGATGCAAAACCCGGAATTGACGGATGTTTACTTCACCGATATCGCCTACAGCACGGAAGAGACACCGCGTTTGAAAATCGCGGCTGTTGCCAAAACACCTTCCCAAACCCGGCAATTGCTGAGCTCTCCGCTCAGAGATGATTTTGCGGTCCTTAAAATTGACAGCGTTCCGCCAGGGCTTACCCCCTTGCCCCTGGAGCTGGCAATGGATCCGCAGAATATCTCCAAGCTGGCGCCGGTGATTGCCCTGGGATTTCCCCTGGGCCGCCGGACCCAGGAAGATACGGTCAACGTCAGCGTGACCAGCGGCCATGTGCGACGCACATTTAAAAACCTTATTCAGGTGGATGCCTCCGTTCACGGCGGCAACAGCGGCGGTCCGATAATCGACACCCGTGGGAAGGTGATCGGGATCGTTGCGGGCGTTGCCATGGATACCAGCCAGGGAGTCATGCAGCCGGCGGCCCCGATGTGGGATATCGGAATGGTGTTGCCCATCGGCAAGGCGGTGGAACTGCTCATCGAGCTAAAGGCCGGTCGGACCGAGTGGAACGGGGTGCTGGACTTTTCGGTAGAAAACGCCATGCAGCAAATCCGCGAGAAAGCCGTTGCCGGAAAATGGGCCGAAGCGATGAAGACGGCCGATGAAAAACTGGCGCAAAGTCCCCAGCCGACCCTGGTGACGGCCGCCGGGATGATGCATTTTTGCGCCGCCGACTATCAGGGAGCCAAACAACTCTTTTCCCAGACGCTTTCAATGGACGCCGACGATTACCAGGCCCGCTGGATGCTGTATCTAATTGACTGGCTGGTCGATGACAGCGCGGCGAGTGTGCACCGGCGGATATTGCTGGATTTTGACTGGCAGTCCGATGCTGAATTCCAGAGTTACCTGGCGCGGGTGCTGGAAAAACTGATCGATGAGGAATCGGCTCTGCAAAGCTGGTATAATTTTTCTGAAAAAAGCTGGCTGAACCTGGTGGTCGGCCTACTACACATCCGCCGCGATGAATGGACGGCAGCCGAAAATCTGATGCGCGAGGCCATGCTTGTCGCCGATCCCGACGCCTGGGAATATTTTCTGGCACGAGCCCAACTTGATGAATTGCAAAGACGACGGCGTGCGACCCTGAATACCGAATCCCAATGGAACCGGTATAATTCCGAGATAAAGGATTTCGAAAAGGCATTCGAAGATGCGAAAACAGGCAAGTTAGCCCGGCGGGAAAAACTGGTCGCACTGTATACCAAAATTGCGGACGGTGCAGTCGACCTCAAAGAAAAGCTGGCGATCATGGCGCAAACCCATGAGGTCATACCTGATAACCGCAACATTTTGGCGGCATTGGCCTATTACAGTGCGGCCGGCGAAGATTGGAGCGACTCCCTGGGGTTTATCAAGAAGTTTTTGCAGACCCGGGTGCGTCAAAATGCCAGAAGCATGAGCATGGGACTGCTTGAGGCCTGTGTGCTGAATTATCAGGGCAACGATGAAGCGGCCCAAAAAATCCTGGAAAATTACGGAAGCCGGATTCGGAATCCCTGGTTCCTGGACATTCATGATTATCTGCGGGGTAAACTGACGGAACAATCATTGAAAAAAAAGGCCGGAGAGGCCCCTGAAAAACTTTTGACAGCCTATACGTTCATGGGATTTTGGGAAGAAGGCTCCGGACGGCCTGAAGTCGCCATCAAGCATTACAAAGAAGCTCTGGAGTCTTTCCTGGACGATTGGTTGGAGTATGATTTTGCCAGGGAGCGAATTAAAAAGCTCAAAAAAGCCGCCGGTGCCGATAGGTAAAGATTCTGGCCCGGGGGACCGGATTGCCAATTCTACAAAAACCGGCCTGCAGGGCCGTTTATTCACCCTGACGGTCAGGCTTTCAGCGAAATATGCAGTTCCGGGATTTATTTATTTTCAGAATCAATGCTGCTGTAAAGCTGCTGCCAGCGGGCAAAAGGGATTGACTTCAACTCTTGCAGATCCGAAACCGGAATCTTGCCGATCGTGGTATTGGGCGCATAGTAGCATTGCAGACCTTTGTGGGGCCCTTCATCGATAATCCAACCCTCCTGGATGGGAAGTCTTTTGCCCACAAAACCAGCGGCTTCGGTATTATACTCCTTTTTATCGGCCGGGTTGAAAATAGCTTCAAAATACATAACATATCTCCTTAAAAAATTAAGCAGGGACAAAACTGTCCCTGCCATTGCGAGCTGACGAGCGTAGAACTGCAATATTACGCATTATTAAAATAATGTCAAGCCTGAGTAAATATTGACTATGCAGGCAGCTGCGCGTGAAACGAAATACCTCCTTTAATCCGCTAAGGAAATCCTGATCCGACCGAATATGTATTTTGCTATACGCTCGATCTCCTTCATGAAATTTTTTCGCGGTTTTATAATTCATGGCCAGAATGCGGGACCACCATCTTTTTATCCACCAATTCATGCATTATGTTTAGTTTTAAGCCAATTGAAAATTCATAGGAGATTTACGATGAAAATTCGATATAGTCTAGTCATCATGTTATTGTCATTCGGACTGTCGGCCGGGAGTGTTTATGCCGGCGAACTCAATTATTTCGGGACCTACACACCGGAGCAGTTTCGGGAATACTGGTACAACCATGGCGCCGAGATCTCGCGCTTTACCCTGCAGCAGATGCGCTACGGTGAAATCCATGACGGCGATGCCGTGCTGGTTTTCGTTACTGAGGAGTTGAATCCTGCTATTCAGGTCAAAGCAGATGATCGTCGTCCGGACAATGTTCCCATATTAAAGTTGAATGCCGTGCGAAAATTCTTTACCGGAATCTATCCCTATTCGGTCATGACATCCGTTTTTACGCCGGTGGATATTCTTAAATATCCGCTGCCCCTGAAAGTCACGGCTTCGACCCAGGAATGGTGCGGTCAGGTCTATACCCAGATGAACCTGGCCGGTGATGAATACCGTATCAGGGTTCATTCCTATTTCGAGAAAGAAGGCGACCGGGATTACAAGATAAAAAATTATGTGCCGGAAGATGCAATCTGGACCAAACTGAGAATCGCTCCGAACGCTCTGCCCCAGGGAGAGTTTTTTATGATTCCCGGCACGGTCTATGCGCGCCTGGCGCACCGGCCCCTGAAACCTCAGAAAGCCATTGCCGCTTTAAAGCCGGTCTCCGCCAAAAGCCTTGAAGGAAATCCCATGATGCGCTACGAGATAGATTTTCCCATGCAAGAGCGGACCCTGCGAATATTTTTGGAGAAAGAATTTCCCTATCGCATTCAACAATGGGAGGAGTCTTACCGTGGTCTGGGCGGCACCGGGGCAAAAGTAATGACGACCCGCGCCACCCGGACCCACATTATTATGGATGCCTACTGGCGGCATCACGGCAACCGGGACCGGGCGCTTTTGAAAAAGCTGGGGCTGGGCGCACGTGAAATGCAAGCCGAGTAGGACATGGCGCACGATATTCGGCATTCGGCTTTCGGTGTTCGGTATTCGGCGCACGAGGCACGATATGGGGTTTGGGTATAGGGTATATGGTTTAAGGTATAAGGTGAAGGATATATTGTATCAGAAAAGAAACTTTTGGGAATCGGTTCCGAAATCGGCTGTTGTTGGGTTTCGCATTTCGTGATAGCACCGCAAAAATGTAGGTTGGGTTGAGTGTAACGAAACCCAACAATGCCTGGAGTTGGCTCAACCCAACCTACAATTGCAGCGTAGCTTAAGATGGAATCAACTCCAGCAATTAAATTGTAGCTTCATAAGTGCGCGGCCTCCGGCTAATGGACAGTCGATCTGATCACAAAAGAAACAAAAAAAATCAAATTTTAGATTTTGGAATGCGGAATTTGGATTTAAGGTATTCTGCCTGTCGTGAGCTTTTCGTCGAACGGTCTATTTAAAACGACTGAGCGAAGCGATTCCATCATTCGTCATTTGTCATTATTCATTAGTCATTCCCTGAAGTTTCATAAGAGGGCTTTAATCTTATGATTAAAATCGGTCCGGCCGGCTCCGACGGGTTGGGGAATCTGAAAGGTGTGCAGAAGGTTGCCGAGATGGGGCTGGACTGCATGGAGGTGGCGTTCACCTATGGTGTACGCATGGACCTGAAAGCGGCCAAATCCGTGGGTGCCTTGGCCAGAGAACTGGGTATAATTCTGTCCGTGCATGCGCCCTACTATATTAATCTGGCCTCTGACGAGAAAGAAAAATATGACGCCAGCTGCCGGCGGATCCTGGATTCCTGTGAGAGGGCGCATGCCATGGGAGCGCGGAATGTGGTTTTCCATGCCGGCTTTTATCAGAAACGATCCGCCGGGCAAACCTACAAGTTGATTAAAAAAGCGATCAGCGCTTTAAAGAACAGCATCGTGCGTGCCGGCTGGCAGGTTGAATTGTGTCCGGAAATTACCGGCAAACCATCCCAGTTCGGATCACTTTCCGAAATATTGAAGCTAAAGCAGGAAACCGGCTGCGGGATAACCGTCGACTTTTCCCACTTGTATGCCAGGCACCAGGGGGATATCGATTATGCGAAAATCCTGGGGAGATTACCTAAAAAGTTTCATGCGCACTTCTCCGGCATAGAATACGGCGATAAGGGCGAACGCAAGCATATCCGGACCACCAGGCAGTTTTTCGAACCCCTGGCCCGGGCCTTAATCCAACATCGGGCCGACATTACTTTAATCAGCGAATCGCCCAAGCCATACGAAGATGCGATCATGATGATAAAGTTGATCAAAAACCTGGAGCCTGACATCTCGCCCCATCCGCGGTGATTTTGATCCTAGATAGTGTTTTGATATAGCGCAGCCGAAATCCTGGTCCAGACCGCCAGCCTGATCTTATTCCGCTTTCTTTCACCTGACGAACCAATCCTCAATATGCCGCTTTTAAGCTTCATTAGTTTGAACCACATCAATCTTACACCGTTTAAGATTACGGGCCGCACACAGGCGGGACCATGGCGATTCAAATAATCATCCAGCGGACCACCCTGAAAATAACGGCGCAAGAATTCTCTTACCCCATATTATTGAATTGAGGGCCATGCCGTCAAACAGCCCGGCTACATTTCAGGTGAAACCTTGTTTAACCTGGAACATATGCAGGAATGTCTAATCATAAGTCGGTGGACCAAGCTCGAGCACTGTCAGGATTGGTTGAAAAACCCACTGCGGGTCGATCTGAATACGAAAATCGAAAAACTTCTTGCTACCAAATCCGAGGATAACATCTATAGCGTGAGCCTCAGGTAGTGCCTGAAATTCGCCCTCCGCCCCCCCAACATCGGCCTCGAGGTTATAATTCCCGGTTTTTGAGCCTTTTACTTTGACATACCGTCAGCTATATTCTAAGAGAGCTAATTCCCCATCCCGGACAAGCCGGAGTTGAAGATTGCAAAGTACATCGCTTTGCGCTGATTTTTGCGATATGGTTACGAGCGCCGCCGTTGGCCTAAATTAGCGGCCAGTCAAATCAAACAAGAAAAAACGCGAACGTCGAACATCGATCACGTGAACGTCCAACATCGAATATTGTATCCTGTCATTTTATAAATAAATTGGGCAATGCCAATCTGTCCTTCGTTTCGTACTCGTCCTCGTGCTCGTCCTCGTTCTCGAAGCTTTTGATCCGCTTTCAGTATCGAGCACGATTTAAACATCATGTGCTGGGTTTAAACTTGTGAAGTTTCATATCACGATTTAAAAATTTGATCCCCTGAGCCTGTTACTATCAGGGCAAATTATTTCGGACTGCTGATGATTAACTTTGTTTTATACGCCACGGCGACCTTGATCTGGGGGTCGACCTGGTTGGGCATCAAATTGCAATTGAGCCAGGTGCCGCCGATTTTATCCGTGGGCTACCGATTTTGTCTGGCGTCTCTCATCCTGCTGGTGTTCTGCCTGGTTACGAATAAAAGACTTGTGTTTTCGCGGCGTGATCATTTATTTCTGGCGCTCCAGGGAATTTCGCTCTTCGGCTTGGGTTATATCATGAGCTATTTGGCTACGTCCTATCTGACCAGCGGACTGGTGGCGGTTATTTTTTCCACGATATTGATGTGGAACATTCTGAACCTGAGGCTGTTCATGGGCCAACCCGTTGCCTGGCGGGCCTTCTGCGGCGGCATGCTGGGCTTGGCAGGGATCTGCATTGTTTTCTGGCATGACCTTTCAGCCTTTGCCGCGACGCGCGGGTTAATTGGACTGATTATAGCAATGCTGGGGGCCTATCTGGCCTCGATCGGTAATGTAGTGGGCTCGCGCAACGCCCAGAGCGGGGTGCCCGTCACCCAGGCCAATGTTTACGGCATGGCATATGGCGCCGCGCTGTGCATTGCCATCCATTTCGGGGTGGGCGGCGAGCTTACCATGGATTGGTCGGTTGGCTATCTGGGGCCGATGCTGTATTTAACGGTTTTCGGTTCGGTGGTCGCATTTGGCTGCTATATGCTGCTGATCGGCCGCATCGGGGCCGATCATGCCGCTTATGTTATGCTGCTGATGCCGGTGGTGGCATTAATCATATCGACCTTTTTTGAGTCATATCAATGGTCCACCAGCGCCGTGCTCGGCGTCGTTGTCGTTTTGCTGGGAAATTTGATAATATTGACGCCTGCGGATACACTGGAAAAAGCATCTCACCATATTTTGAAAAAGTAGATCAGTCTTGGGATTTTTCAGCATCTTTTGGTTTGGAAGCATTGGCCGTCCGCGCTTCCGTCAATTTTTTTTTAAATCCTTCGTATTGTTCCTGATCGTACGTTCCGAGTTCTTTTGAATGCATGCGCCAGGTCTGGAGGCAGATGTTTGCGTCATAGAAAAAATTTTCCTCGATAAATTCCTCAAAACATTTCAAGGAATCCTCGATAGATTTTTCATACAATTGAGCTTTGTAATTATCATATTGCGCCTGGTCGAATGTGCCGGCATCAATGGCTGTGCTGCGCCACACATTGAGGGCCACGCGGCCGCTGTAAAATCCTTCTTTGGACAGCCTCAATTTGAATCGATACAGCGCATTGGCTGCTTCTCGTTTTAGCCAACGCTGCTTCGCCTTTTCATCCAAATTCTTTTTGGCCTCATCCTGCGGTCTGGCTGAAGGTGCCAGCAGCAGAACCAGAAGAAGTGCAGCCGTTGTCGCAAAAAATTTGTATTGCGGACTTGCCATTATAAATAGTTATCATTTATATTAGGGGTTTAGGTAGCGAGTGATTGCGGGATTAAAGGATAAAATAAAAAGAGATCGTTCGACAAAAAAAGCTCAGGACGGCTAAAATTCCTTCAATTCCTGAATTCCTAAATCCCTCAATTCCTGAATTATATCCTATAGAGTGGACGCATAAACGTAAAAATTCTCATTATATCAGCATGATAAGATAAAATACTACTTGACTTTTTTTGATATAAGTACTACTAAAATCACTCCTTTTATAGGCCTAGTTCCCTAAAACT
>Ga0209150_1000507_pt1 | contig 11622 bp, 8 predicted proteins | sample WorMetTyACAVOLI3_FD_187424 | JGI IMG/M metagenome (GOLD analysis project Ga0209150, IMG submission 187424) | Marine gutless worms symbiont microbial communities from Max Planck institute for Marine Microbiology, Germany - Olavius algarvensis... ... | reverse complement strand
CGGCCCGGCCCGGCCGGGGCACGCAAAAATTGCCCTATATACCACTGCAGTTGAGTTTGATCAATTTTCTCTTTACAGTACCGGTACAATGGCCAGGTATGATAGACTCAGCCTCTAGCGACTTTACAGTGTGCATTAAAGGGCCAAACATTGGCTCCTTTTAATTTAGGCTGAATACTTCCCTTTAAGATGTTTAGGATCGAAACAGACGTATAAAATCCGTGAATGAATCGAAATCCATATGATTCGCATACGTTAGTCTACGTTAAGTTATCATAGCAAGTGTTGAAATTTTAGTTTAGAGTCTTTTTAACCACGTATGACAAAGTTTATATGCCCCGGCCGGGCCGGGCCAGGCCGGTTTTTAGGCATGACCATGTTTCTCGACTTTAAACGAACGAAATGATTAGTCAAATTCTAAAGACTTCAACAGCAATGGGCCGACGTCTACCTGCAAAGTGCAAATGGATAATTATCGAATGCAAATATACGAAAAAAAACTTACCTCAGAAAGAGACAGACATCGCCAACGTAAGCGTTTGTGGGTTCGATGCATCAAAATGTACCGGGGGAAATTATCAATAAATCTACTACTCTCGTTAATATAAGGCGAATAAAAACTGATTAGATAGAAATATAACATTCACTATAGCTCATCTCTCTCGGCTAATAAATAAGTAATATCTCTGACACCTGGGTCACGTGACCTTCTTAAATTCTGGGGCGTATTTAAATTAACAGCTCACCGGACCGGTAGAATAGGCCGGTGGCCGGACCATTGGGCCGGCTTATGTTAGACCGGTCAGCTGTTGGACGGCTTTTATCGTTATCAGTAGAACAAAATGGCAGCGATTGCAGGCAGGCGATACACTATACGTATTTGACAATACCCGTAGATTCCTTACTACCAGCGTTAGCCTACTTAACATACCTTTTAGATCAGAACCTTGACCTTCAACTACACAACTACACACGTTACGTGTGTAGTTGAAGGTCAAGGTTCTGATCTAAAAGGTATGTTAAGTAGGCTAACGCTGGTAGTAAGGAATCTGTTGTCAAATACGTAGTGTATCGCCTGCCTGCAATCGCTGCCATTTTGTTCTACTGATAACGATAAAAGCCGTCCACACGTTATAAATACTTTTCAATTCACAAATAGCTCTCGTACAACCAAACAACATCAATGTAAACACGACGTTACGTCACCTGCAGCTCGTGTGGATCGGCATTAAAATTTGATCCATCAAAAATGGCCCGGGCTTTAGCCGGAGCGTGTCCAACAGCTGACCGTTCCAGAACAATGGCTCAAAACGTGGACTCGTGAGCTGTTGAATACGCCCGTTGGATCTTTATTTTTGAAATCGATGAATATACAGAAGCAGTTCAAATTTCGCACAGAAATTGACTACTGGAAGTCCGAGCCAATGAATAAACTATTCGTCTGAGTCATTTCAGTCATGTGCTGCTAAGTATTATGATTTTTTCGAGTTTGGCTGTATTCGAAGTGTCATGACGCCGTAAACTTGAGTGATACAGTATCATGTTTATGCATTGCTTTATTATCTCGCCATAGCGTAGCGTTTGGCGTGATATTAAGTTTGCTGTTTTTGTTTGTTTGTTTGTTTGTTTGTTTGTTTGTTTGTACGGTTGAGGATATCTCAACGCAGGATGGTGCGATCGGCGTGAAATTTTGGCTCAGGATAGAGCAAACACCAGGGACGGGAACGAGGTAGTTTGGGGGTTGGCGGCCCCCGGCGGGCGGAAAAAGAGGAAAAAGAGGCAAATGTCGAAAAAAGCTTTATATCTCCCCTATCCAACTGTCGCATGTGTTTGGACCCATCGGTCACGTGGTTCTGCAAGGTGGGCCAAAAATGAGTGACACAAAACCTGTTTCCTCGATTTCGCCTATAGTACTTCAGCCAGCTATCGTTCCTGTTTCTTCTCAGCGTCGTGAAGTGCGGTCGAATATGTAGGGCAGAGACCTGCGCACATTCTGGCATAGAGCCTTCCACTTTGGCCAAGGGGTTACAGGGTTGGCCAAAAAATCGAATTTTTTGACCATTTCTAGCCTTTACGTCCCCTATATCTCAGCGACCGCTAAAAATAGAGGCTTACAAGCAGCGTATGTAGCTTTTTGACCCTCCCTGTAGAAACACTGTGAAATCTGTCCCCCGTGGAAAAGCTGTTTGGAATGCGAATGGCGGGTTTGTGTCAGTTCTACTGACGCACTTGTTGGTCATAGCTGGGCGTATGGCGAGATATGCGTCTTGCTGATGCACTAGTTGTCTGTTAGAACAATACTAAGCAGTTACACGTAAAATTCTGAGACATTGTTGGAAGTGGTAGATCCTTGGACAATATATTACATTTTGAAAATGTATGAGTGTTATTATAGAATAATATTGCATTATGAGTTTATTACATATTGCATCCAGTTGTATGAGGCGTAAACCATTCAGGTATAGGGGGCGAGTCCCCAAAAGTTGGAGTAGGGCATACGTTACTGAAATTGCTCCTGCCCAGATTTTGACATTTTTTATACATTTCCCGTTATTTGGAGCAGTAGGCCTACATTGTAAACATACTATCATATTAGTTCAGAATTTAACTACAAAACATAAAAAGTGCTATAAGCTTCAGGAGAACTTTGTCTCTTGGCTCCCTACCGAGGCTACGTATCTGGACCCAAATGGGGGACTGCCGCCCCCATATCTCAACTTGCAGAACGTCCCCAGATTTTATACGAGGTTTACGCCAATAACTTATCATATTGACTGGTTTTTTGTAATGTTATAATAGCGTTATCGTAACTTTTACGCTTTATAGATTTTTATGACTTTATATATATATTTGCAAGTAAGCCTAATGTTTTAACCATAGACTTTGCTATTAGACTTCTGATGTGGTGGTGCTTGCATTGTGTGAGCAGGTTTAACATTCCATTCAGCAGTCAGCACATAACAGTTCATTTTAATAACTCTCTCTCCGTGACCTCAAATGGCGCCATTGACACTGTTTTAATACGCACCCGTCCCATTACTGTTGACACAAAATGCGCTTTATATTCCGAGTCGGAAGGCGTACGAAATGCACGAAGACCCGCATCACCGACAAGCGCCATGTCAAGAGGTGTGGCCGTCGGGTTCGGCCAATGCGGATGCCCACGCCTGCGTGCAATAATCCAGCTAGAGTTTTGCTTTCCAAAGTTATGAGCAGGCACAGACTAGACAGAGAGACGGCGTGACCTTATAACCTTGACCTTTGAATTGGATGTCACGGCGGTTGTCGGTGATTCGGCTCTTTTCGCTTCATCCGTGTATCAACTTGGAAGTTTCTAGGCCTTTCCGTTCGGAAGGCATGCGTATTTTTACCGCGCGTTAGCATACTGACGCGCGATATAGCAAATATGTCTGTACGTCCGTTACGTTCCGGTACGGCTTAACATATCGTCATAGTTTGTCACCATATGGTAGCCCAATCATTCTGTTTTTATCAGCGTCAAACATATTCACGGAATTCCGACGAGGTCACCTCCTGCGGGGGGCGTTAAATACAGGTGGGGTGTAAAAATTTCGCGATTTTCTACCAATAAGTCGCTATATCTCGCAAACGATGCAAGATATTGCCATAGTTGCTATGGAAGGCGAATAGGAACTAGTATGCGATCTATCAAATGGTGCCATTTCCAATGACCTTGAACGAACCCTAACCCTGTTTTCAAGGTCACACCACTCTTTAACGCTAAATGTCTCACAAACAGCTACAGATAAGATACGGCCATAGTTACTATAGAAGGCGAATAGGAAACCGCACCTAAGCTTTTGAATGGCACCAATTTCAATGACTTTGAGTGACCTCTAACTCAGATTTCAAGGTCACGATGTTATTCAACGTCAAATAACTCGAAAATGGTACATTAAGCTATATTTACAATGGCCGACCAATAGAAAGTCGCACGCATGTGGTCTATCGAACGGCGTCGTTTTCAATGACCTTGACCCCGAACCTGGTTTTCAAGGTAACGCCATACTTTGACATTGAATATCTCACAAACGGCTACATATACGGCCACGGTTACTATAGAAGACGAATAGGAAACTGCACCCAAGCTTTCGAATGGCACCAGTTTCAATGATATTGAGTGACCTCTAATCCCCATTTCAAGGTCACGATATTATTCAACGTCAAAAAAACTCGAAAATGGTACAATATAGAGCTATATTTACAATGGCCGACCAATAGAAAGCCGCATATGTTCTATCGAACGGCGCCATTTTCAATGACCTTGAACGACCCCGAACCTGGTTTTCAAGGTCACGCCATTGTTTGACACTGAATATCTCCGAAATGGCTAAAGATACGGCCATAGTTACCATGGAAGGCGAATAGGAAACCGTACCAAAGCTTTCACATATGGTACCACTTTCAATAACCGTCAGTGATCTCTGACCTACATTTCAAGGTCATGATAATATTCAACGTGCAATAACTCGATTACTACTAAGTTGTGTATGATCTGTCCAGTGGTTCCATTTAAAGTGATCTTGAGTGACCCTTAACCTAGCTTTCAAGGTCACGGGGTAATTAGGCCTATAAATGCCCTCGACGTGTTGTGTGCGCAACTAACGCGCGATCTGTTTGCCATAGCTAAATTCTTGTTGTATCAGCATTAATCGGCTTGGTGACCTGAACCTTTGAACTTTTGACCTTGAAACTGGTGCACAATACTGGGAGTGTCATGTGAAACCTTCCTACAAAATTTGCTGTTTCTACGGCTATTCGTTCTCGAGTTATGGACCAACACGCGTCAGGCGGATCACGTAACCTATTGAGCTTGCCTGCTCATAACTTTGGAAAGAAAACCTCTAGCTGGATTATTGCACGCGGGCGTGGACATGCCGCGTTGGCCGAACCCAACGGCCACACCTCTTGACATGGCGCTTGTCGATGATGCGGATCTTCGTGCATTTCGTACGCCTTCCGACTCGGAATATAAAGCGCATTTTGTGTCAACATTAATGGGACGGGTGACCTCGACCTATCGTCTTCTGACCCTGAAAGTTGTGCACGTTATTGACCGAATCATGCGGAAGCTTCCTACTAATTTTGGTGTTTCTTCAGCTATTCGTTTTCGAGTTATTGGCCAACACGCGTCAGACGAACAACGTGCCTAATTATGACCTTGGCATTTGACCTTAGAGGTCCTAGCGTTGTCGCTGATGCGGCACTTCGTGGTCCATCCGTAAACCAAGTTTGAATTCGTAGGCCTTTCGGTTCGAAAGATATGGCACATTTTTGTGCCAGCATTAATCGGTCTGTGACCTTGAACTTCGGCCTTTTGACTTTGAAACTGGTGTGCAAAACTGCGTGTGTCATGTGGAACTATTCTACCAATTTTGGTGTTTCTACGAATATTCGTTTTCGAGTTATCGGGCAATGCGTCACACAAATTAACCACGTGCCTCATGACCTTGACATTTGACCTTGGAGGTCATGGCGGTTGTCAGTGATGCGGCTTTTCGTGGTCCATCCGTAAACCGAGTTTGAAGTTCGTAGGCTTTTCAGTTCAAAAGATATGGTACATTTTTTGTCAGCATTAATCAACCTGTGACCTTGATCTTTGATCTTTGACCTTGAAACTGGTGCGCAATTGCGAGTGTTGCGAATGTCATGTGGAACGTTCCTACTAATTTTGGTGTTTCTACGACTTTCTCGAGTTCTGGTCCAACACGAGTCAGACAGATCATGTGACCTCATGACCTTGACCTTTACCTTGGAGATCATGGCGCTTGTGTGTGGTGCGGGTGTTCGCGCTCCATCATTGTACCAAGTTTGAAGCTCGTAGGACGTCCCGTTCGGAAGATATGGAGCATTTTGTGTGTGTGTCAGCATTAATCGCCTAGTAACGTACTTGACCTTTAACCTTTGACCTCTAATTTGGTTTACGAGTCACCCGTGTCATGGACTTCCATCCTGCCAATTTTTTGGGCTTCCTATAGACCTTTGTATGCGTTCTTGACTTAGGCCGAGGCACGTGACGAGCGGACGGACAGACAGACGGACGAACACCGGCCATCATTTTATAATCCCCCTCCCCTACGGCATAACAATGATGAAGTGAAACGCAGTTGTAGTTGTGTGTGTGTGTGTATGTGTATGTGTATGTGACATAATGGGGATGTTCTGGTGACAGTTAACGCAATAAAAACGATAGTGATATACATGTAACTTGACTTTTGTGAGGTGGTTGATTGACAGTCATGCGTACATATACGAGTATGTTGTGTGTACATACGCATTATAATTTTTTGAGTTTTGTTAACTTTCCTGAGATATAATGGTATAAATCAGTTAAAATATCAAATTCCAAACAAATAATTGTTGTTTTGTTAGAAGTAGCTTGTCGCTATACGAGCTGCATATTGTTATTAGGCCTATTTTCAAACTGCTATAAATGACATATCTGGCTTCTTGTGTTTACCTGTGTTTACATTTTGTTGATGCAGAAATGCACAAATGTTGAAAATCGAGTGTTAACAGTTGAAATAACCGCGCGACACTGCCACATCATTTACAACCGAGTTATTGACCTTGCAATACAAATTGTGGTCATTTGGGATCGTTTTTTTTACGTTTTTTGGTGCATTTCACTCAAAGTTGGATCGTTCTGAATCATTCCACGTCGAAAAATAAGATGACCCTGAAATGACCTTGAAAAAGTCATGCAGTCGTACCATCGTGTAGCCCGTGTGTGGTTTCCTATTAGTCGTCTGTAGTGACTTTGTCTCTATCTCGCACGGTTTACGAGCTACAGGGGCATTTTTGTCCGAAATCGAAATACCTACCGCTTCCATTTGACGCCCCCAGTGAGGGGGACCCCCTAGAGCTATCGGGTTCTTGTTTATAATGGGGAAACTAGATTGGCTGGGCTACCACGTGGTATAGATTGCATGATGATTGGCTCAGCCGTTTTGACATAGTCGACGAGTGTGACAGACAGACGGACGGACATTCCGACGATGGCAAGGGCCGCGCTAGCATAGCGTCGCGCGGCATAAATGGCCTTTGCAAAAAGTGTTTTTAAAATTTGAAACATGATTTCAGAACACAGAATTTTCAGTAGTGACTAAATAAAGTTAAAACAAAATGCAGTTAAATTCTTTAGTGTGCATGTAAAGCAAGGGACCATTACAGAGCAATCTAATGATTGGCTCATTGGCCCTTGATATTACATTTTGTGCAGTAAAGAAAGATTGAGCCGGTTTGCATCCCACCTAGTCCCCTTTTTACTGTACCAAGTGTAACAACCCATGCATTAAGGGCCAGTATGGTATGGTATAGTAGAGTTTAACGTCCCACTCGACACATTATAGGTCATTTCGGAGACGGTTTTACGGGTCACATGACCCAACCAACAGTGTCATAGCACTGAAGGACGATGGTTAGTCAACCAGGTCAAGGGCCAATCCCACCAGGCTTAGCTCACTAAAAGGTAAAGAAAAGGATGTAAGCAAAAAAAAATTAGTATCTATACAGCACCATTAAGACCAAAGACACAGAGGCGCTTGGCAGATAGAGAGCTAAACCAAGCAAGATCAAAGCCCGATACAGTCGACCGACCTGTAAGAACTGCTCGTATCTTTGTGCACCATTATAAGAATTAGAATTAAGGGCCAGTATTCCAACTTCATTATAAGGCAATAGGCTACTAGAGATGCACGATGAAATATTTCACTTTGAAATATTTAAAAATTTCGTGAAAATTTTGAAATATTGAAGACCCCTCATTTGAAATATTTCATGAAACTTTTTTAATTTTCAATATTAAGTGACTTAAAACTTTAAAAAACATGATTAAAGTATATCAAGTTAGTAGGAGATACATGCATAAAGACAAAATACTTACCTTTAACTGGTTTACTTACTTTGTTGCAGTGAACTATACATAATACAGCCTGCGTAGTCCTTCATCGGGCAAAATATTTCGATATCTATGGTGTGAAAACTGAAATGACTTAAACAAGCAAACCAAGCAAGTAGGCCTGCAGATTGTCTTAGGGAGCTGCAGTATGCATAAATGAATGAAAGGTAATGTTTGACGTATAAAAAAATGTTAAACGGTTGAGTGTAAAGCCGAAAAAAACATCGTGAAATTTTTTAAAAATATTTCAGAAATATTTCATGAAATATTTCAGGGCAAAAAAATTTTGAAATTTTACATCACTAGGCAATACGATATGATAATTACCACTGCATTGTACAGGGTTAACATTTTGTTTGTGACATTATTGATGTGCAACTATATGCCTTTTATATTCTTTAGCACCGGCAATAGTCACACACCACGTGCAACTGATCATCATCAGTTGCACGTGGTAACAAATAATAACGAGGAAACAAACTTTACATGTTGATAGCGTCACAAACCGTATGCGGTAACAAAAACAACAGCAACAACAGCAGCAACAACAACAACAAGAAGAATATTTAAAGAAACCTCTTAAACACAATAAACGAAAATGAAATGCAGCTTTTATTACATGTAGGCTTTCGCGTTTGGTTATGATGACAATTGACAAAAATATAGAAACGGTCTCTTGCCCATGCAATACGTGTTTTTGATACGCTCGAGCTCTATGATGGCTGTAAGAAATACGTCGCGAGGCGCAGCCGAGTGACGTATTTCTTACAACCAGTGCGACAGCGTATCAAAAAGACGTATTGCATGGGCAAGAGACCGTTTCTATTTTTATTGCTAATTTACATGCGATTTTTAACGATATTTCACGCAAAAACCACGGGACTCTCCTTTATTGCGGACGTGGTGCGGCATTATGACAGTTAGGCAGTCTGTCATGGGACGCGTGTACTTAAATTCATTCAGACCGATGGGATCGACTCAGTTTAAGTTACGCATTTCTATTTTGAGTGATTTTCTGTCATATTACGCTTGAACGCTCATGAGTTATTGACTTTTGTTTACATTTTTGTTCAATGTACGTTGCACCTATCGAACCGAGTCCTTCATAAGCACAAACTAATGGATGTAATCGATCGTCACTTGATGATTTTTCTGACGACTCAGAACGACACCAATGGCTGACGTTAAACTGACGTCATTAGTTACTGACACTCCGATTGTGTATAGCACGGTTAAAACTAAAAAAATAATAGATAAAAAAATTAATAATAACAGTTGAGGGAAAAATGGAGAAATGTCTGAGAAGATAGGTTGGCGTTGGAAGTCAAGGTCATTGAAAATGGCGCCGTTCGATAGACAACATACGACTTTCTATATGTCCGCCATTGTAAGTATAGCTCTATCTTGTACCATTCGAGTTATTTAACGTTGAATAATACCGTGACCTGAAATCTGGCTTAGAGGTCACTCAAAATCATTGAAACCGGTACCATTCGAAAGCTTGGGTGCGGTTTCCTATTCGCCTTCTATAATAACTACGGCCGTATCTGTAGCCGTATGTGTGAGTGAGATATTCAGCGTCAAAGAATGATGCGACCTTGAAAACAGGGTTAGGGTTCGCTCAAGGTCATTGAAAATGACACCATATGATAGATCGCATACGAATTTCTATTAGCGTTCCGTAGTAACTATGGCGCTATCTTGTATCGTTTTCGAGATATAGCGAGTTATTGGTCGAAAATCGCTAAATTCTTATACCCCACCTGTATTTAGCGTTTCCGTAAGGGGTGAACCGTCGGAATTTTGCCAATATGTTTGTTACTCATAAAATTAGAAGGATTGGGCTACAGTGCGGTGAAGAAACTACACTGTGTTCCAAAAAAACATGTGACCACATTTTCGATGATAAGTTTAAGTAGAATTATCCGTCTACAAAGATTTTTGGCACACTTATTGCCAAATGTATAGGCCATCAACTGGTATATTTAGTTTCTCACCTCAGTGATTTCGTGCATCTAATTTGAAGTAGAACTGTCCGTTTAGAAAGATTTTTTGGCACACTTATTACTAAGTTCTCTGTGAGCTAATTCTGTCTACGCATTACGAGGAGGGTCGTATCGTAATGCATATTTCTTATCTTACGAGTCGGAACATTTTTAGAACAAGTGCTTCAGTAGAACTGACACAAACCCGCCATTCGCATTCGACATAGCTTTTTCACGGGCACAGGTTTCACGGGGTTTCTACAGGGGTACAGAGACTGTACGCTGCTTGTACGGCTCTATTTTTAGCGGTTGCTGAGATACAGGGGACGTAAAGGCTAGAAATGCTCGAAAAAGATGTAAATTTCTCGAAGTTTTTTTATCTTCCGTGTGGAAACTATACTTGGCCAACCTGGATGGCTCTGTGCCGCAATGTGCGCATGTCTGTGCCCTACATATTCGACTGCACTTGACGACGCTCAGAACAAAGAGAAACGGTAGTTGGCTTAGTTGCTATAGCCGTAATGCGCAAAATTGGTATTGTGTCACTAACTTTTTGACCCAGCCTGTAGAACGCTGTGGCAGATAGCCGATATAGATGCGACGGGTGGATAGGGGAGATACTGAGATTTTTTCCTGACTTGAATCATGTGCCTCTAGTTGTAACTGTTGCTGAGATATAGGGACGTAAAATCTCGAAATGCTCCCACCCTGTAGAAACCCTTGGCCAACGTGGATTGCTCTATGGCAGAATGTGCGCAGGTCTGTGCCCTACATACGCGACCGCATTTGACGACGCTAAGGAAAACAGAAACGGTAGACGGCTCAGTTGCTCTATAGGCGTAATCCGCAAAACTGGTATTACGTCACTCAATTTTTGGCCCACCCTGTAGAACCCCGTGAGCGATGGGTCCACACACATGCGACAGTTGGATAGGGAGGGATAAAGTTTTTTCGGTACGCTGCTTACATGCCTCTATTTCTAATCGTTTCTGAGATATATTGATGCAAAGTCTCGAAATGATGAAAACTTCGAAATTTTTTCGAACTTTTTGGCCCACCCTGTAGAATCGCCTTGGCCGATCTTGACGATTCTATACCAGAATGTGCGCAGGTCTGTGCTCTACATATTGAACCGCATTTGAAAGCGCTAAGAAAAATAGAAATGATAGCTGTCCACTGCACGAATGAGACCACACCCATTTTTTGAGTTTTTAACTCCCCTCCACCCGCCCTCCAGGGGCCGATGAACCCCAGAGGGGGAAGAGGCACATCGGCAGACATTGTCCCTACACAGATAAAATTTGGTGTGGATCCGATTTGGTGAGATATCGCTCAAAAACCACCAAAATGCAAAAATTCCCCATTGATTTCTATATTAACGAAAATTTCATTTCCCCCTCCCCGGGGGCCGCTAACCCCCAAAAGGGGAGAAGACACATCTGGAACAAGAGTACGCCCGCATGCAAACTTTGGGGTGAATCGGCCCGCAGGTTGTCGAGAAATCGTTGACCGAACAGAAAAAAAACAAAAAACCAAACAAAAAACATACAGTAAAAATATCTCGCGAGCCCTTCGCTCTAACGAATGAATCATCATCATCATCAGGATCGCGTAGTCATGAACGACCGTTGCGTCATTCTGCCATGGCCACGACGGGTAGATGCGTCCCAGTAGCTGCGCGCTGACATATGTACATCCTCTTGAATCTGTGAGATC
>Ga0209150_1000506_pt1 | contig 11627 bp, 8 predicted proteins | sample WorMetTyACAVOLI3_FD_187424 | JGI IMG/M metagenome (GOLD analysis project Ga0209150, IMG submission 187424) | Marine gutless worms symbiont microbial communities from Max Planck institute for Marine Microbiology, Germany - Olavius algarvensis... ... | reverse complement strand
CCATCCTTGAAATCTAGGTTAAGGGTCACTCACCCTGCGAATTTATGCATGCTAGGTACATCCTTGAAGTCTACCAGATGTGGGACTATTATTTTGCCATTTATAGTATGGGTCTGTTTTCATTCACTTCAACACTCATAGCGAGCTCTGGAAAAGCTATATAGGGTAAGGTGATGCATTACGGTCGTTCAATGACATTTAATGTCATCAAAATTTATACCAATCAAAAGCTCGTACGTTGTTTCCATTAGTCTTCTATTGTAAGTTATAACTATATGCCTATCCTCTATTGTTTCCGAGGTATAACGATTTAGCAGCAGAAAATCTGCAGTTTTTCGCCATTTATACCTACCCAGTGTAGTTTGAAGTATTCACAAGTGATGTTACCCTGTGACTTGGGGTGTGAAATTTGGTTTCAAACAACTAGAGTTCAGTTGTTAAAACTACATACCTGGTAATCGTATCGTAATCAGTTTTGATGCATTGGCAGAATATGATGGACAGACATGCCAACTGAAACTGAAAAGCAGTATCTGTAACAGTAAAACCATAAGTGAAATTTCAATGTGTCTGCTTTTCTGTAGTCTGTCTGTCTATCTTTATACCCAAATCCTGATAACTGAGTTTGATTACTTGTAAGACTTTATAATTTTTGACATATTATTTTGCAAAATACGTGAATGCAAGTGGTGCCATATTTTCTGTATAAAACATACTGTCTGTACTGCAAACAGTGCTCAAATCAGCTATTGGAATATTGGTCTATGTGGGAAACGGTTTCGTATAGTCATTGTCAAAGCTTGTACCCTTGCTGAATGAATACTCATGCATATGTACAGCATGCAGATACAAAATAGTAATGATAGTTGTAATAATAATGATATGTGTTGTATTGCTAGAAAATAGAATTACAGATAACAGCTCAACTGGAAAATGTAACTAGTTTGAAAGCTGGTGGTGAAGATTTCCGGTGGTATTTGAAGGTAAATATGTAGTGTATTTCTTTCTTCTTCTGCTCTAATCTCTTCTCTATGGGGCAGACAGCTGTTAAACTGTCTGGCGCTGAGGCCGCCGATCGGGCCCAATGCACTGCTCCTGATTAACCAATTGGTTATTGAAATCTCTTAGTGGTTTTTGCAAACCTCAAGAGTGATCCAGTGTGCCTGTTTTAAGTCTCTAGGTTCCAGAAAAGGATCTCCGAAATGCAACCTACGTATATTGGCTGTGTCGCAGCATTTACCATGGAAATGTAGACTTGTTTCCTCTTCTTCCTTGCAGAGAGGACACAATGGGTCGTTAATCCTCCGCATTATAGTAAGATGTCAGTTGAGGGTGTTATGTCCGGTAAGGAGATCTACCAGTGTTCTACATAGTCATAAGGCAAATTGTGTAAGTCCTGGTGTGACTTGTTCTTTAGCCTGTCAGCAACCTTCAGTATTAAGCCAGTGTTTATTATGCTCATTATGAGCCCACTGCCATAGTACTTTGCTTCGAACAGCAATAGTAGAAAACCCCAAAGCTGGTTCAGGTCCTACGTACTCTGCAGCAGCAGCTTGTTTTGCTAGTTTGTCAGCTTCTTTGTTGCCTACAATATCACTGTGACCTATGTAGTGTATTAGTCGTTGTAATTTTGTAAACAAGAACTTAGCTATCACAAACAGATCGTGCATCAGCTGCGCACACAATACGTCTATGGCATCTATGATAATTGATAACCCCATGACCTTGAAATCTAGGTTAAGGGTCACTCAAGGTCACTGGAAACGGAACCATTGGGTAGATCCTACAGGACTTACTATCAGTCGAGTTATTTGACGTTGAATATTATCGTGACCTCGAAATGTGGGTCAGAGGTCACTCAAGGTCGTTGAAATTGTTGCCATTCGAAAGCTTGGATGCAGTTTACTATTTACCTTCTATAGTAACTATGGCCGTATCTGTAGCTGTTTGTGAGATATTCAGTATCAAAGAATGGCATGAACTTGAAAACCAGGTTAGGGGTCGTTCAAGGTCACTGAAAATGGCGCCGTTCTATAGACCATGTACGACTTTCTATTGGTCGGCCATTGTAAATATAACTCTATCTTGTACCATTTTTGAGTTATTTGATGTTGAATAATATCGTGACTTTATCTTGTATCGTCTGCGAGATATAGCGACTTATTGGTAGAAAATCATGAAATATTTATACCCCACCTGTATTTAGCGCCCCCACGGGGGGCGCTAAATACAGGTGGGATATAAAAATGGGATATGTTAAGCTGTTTTTATCTGATACCGGAACGTTATGGACAGACGGATGGACAGACGGACAGAATTGCTATATCAGTATCATGCGTCAGTGTGCTGAAGTGCGATAAAAATTGATTTTAAGTGATCCAGTTGTTAAAAAGATGTGAACTTCTATTCCTTTTAGCTGAATGTTACGAATGTTGTTATCGCAATTCTGTCTGCCATCTATAACGTTAGTGTATCCTGCTCACAGCATTGAGTTTTTCCACAGTATTTTTTACGCACGATATTGATACAGCAAATCTGTCTGTCCGGTATCAGATGAAAACGGCTTAACATATCGTCATAGTTTTTTCACCATACGGTAGCCCAATCATTCTAGTTTTATCAGCATCAACTATCTTCCCAAAATTCTGACGGGGTCACTCCCTGGGGTATAAAAATTTTGCGATTTTCTACCAATAAGTCGCTCTATCTCGCAAACAATACAAGATAGCGCTATAGTTACTATGGAAGGCGAATAGGAAGGTCAGACCATTCTTTGATGCTGAGTATCTCCGAAATGGCTAAAGATACGACAATAGTTACTACGGAAGGCGAATAGGAAAATGTACCAAAGGTTTCAATTGCTACCACTTTCAATGACCTTGAGTGACCTCTAATCCACATTTCAATACACGCTAATATTCAGCGTCAAATAACTCAACTAATAGTGAGTCGTGTATGATCTATCCAATGGTTCTGTTACCAGTGACCTTGAGTGACCCATAACCTAGATTTCAAGGTCACGGTGTAATATTTAGGCCTATAGATGCGCTCAACGTATTGTGTGCGCAGCTGACGCACGATCTGTTTGCGAAAGCTAAGTTTTTGTTACGTATACTGTAGACTTTAAGTTATGACCGGATTAACAGTGTGATTAAAGTTGGTTTGGTCATCCACTTTTCAGTGTATCTTAAAATATGAAACTTGCATAATCTTGAATATCTTTTACAGTTGTAAGTCTATTGCAATGAAATTCAGCATGTATCCTGATGACCTTAGCTATTAAACGCATAGATAATGTGCCACCTCACCGTAGTTATGTTTCTACACTACCTGACATTACACAAAACCGAAACACGACACTGATGAGCTGAAGCAGAGGCTTATTGACACTTGCGACCGTATTCCTCAGAGCATCATCGATGAAGCCAGTGGCAAACATAACTGCATGCGTGTGTAAAGGCAAAGGGACGTCGCTTCGAACAGCTACTGTGATCAGCCACACAACCGGCTCAGAGCCACTTCAGACACACTAAAATAAGTTCTTTTCAGAGCCACTCACACTACTGAGAGGAAGACAACATAACTCTGCCGTTTTTGTGTGATGTCAGGTAGTGTAGAAACAACTCATTTTTGGGACACAGTGTAGTGGAAGTACTGTGTAATGGATGCCTGAAGCCATTGTGTTTAATTGTTCGATGTTGTAATTATGTGTTACAGCTGAGCTGTGTACAGTGTGGCACTGAAACGCCCGAGTTTGTGTACATGGATTTGCTGGTAGAATATCACATTTGCTGTTACTGTCTTGAGGTTTATATGTGAATGAAACGCTCCATAATGGTAACACTTGATGAGTGTTAAGTTGCCAGAGAGTTTAATAGCCAGTCTCTAGTGCCAGTTTGCAAAATTTGTCTCAAGTCTGTGCGCTTAAGTTGTAAGTTGAAATGCTCCAGTTCACTTGGGTCATGAGATAGGAAAAAAATTGCTGGAGAATTTGCACTTGTTGCGTTAGCTTGCCTATACACTTCAGTGATGTCAGCTAAGCAGTAAACCTCGAGGCCAAGTCCAAGATGAAACCACTGAACTTCACAACCAAGACCAAGGCTAAGACACATAATAACGAGACATTTTATCGACTGAAAGCTCGTCTGTGATTTCTGTTAGTCTTCCGATAGGAACTCATATGCGATCTATCGAATGGTGCTATTTCCACATTTTCCAGTGCTCTAGTTCACTTGGGGTTCACCTGGATGTTAGCGCATTAGAGCCTTTAGAGGTTTCACGATGATGCGCTATATAAATTGACTTTTTACTTACTTACTTATCAGTGACATTGAGTGATCGCTAGGTAACCCGCATTTTTCAAGATCACGATAGACCATATACGATTCGTAAATGGTTCGATAGACCATAGACGACTTCCTATTGGTTGGCCATTGTAAGTATAGCTCAGTCTTGTACCATTTTCGGGTTATTTGATGTTGAATAATTATTCAAAGTCAGATAACTCGAAATGGTATAAACGAGAGCTGTACTTACAGTGGTGCACCAATAATAAGTCGTATATGGTCTGTCATGTGGCGCCATGTTCAATGACCTTAGTGACCTCTAACTCAGATTTCAAGGTCACACCATTATTCAGTGCTGAATATCTCAAACGGTACGAGATACAGGCATAGTTACAATGAAATACTAATACTTAAGGGTAAGCAAGCAAGCAAAGCAAGTAGCCTTTAATAGTCACCAATGACAATTGCACTAGTGTTACAATATAGCAATAAAGGAGCACAAATGAAATTGCACAATTACACAAACTAATTACACTAGAACAAATACCACATATCAGAGTAAAAAAACAGTAACTATATACACGTAATAAAATAGCAATTAAAAATTAGATATAATGTTGAACAGTAAAAACGCAGCAAGGTTATACACACAAGGGTGTCAGTTCGAATAAGTGACCTCGAGTGACTGGGCAAAATATTCAGTGACATGAAGCATTGCGGAGTCTCTGCAAAAGCTGAGCTTCTTGTTTTGTAGTAGTAATGGTAGTAGTAGTGGTTGTGGAAGTAGTGCTAGTAGTAGTAGTGGTAGTAGTGGTACTTTTTTAGTTGTGTGCATGCATATGTGTATATGTGCTAATTCTAGAACAGTCATCATCTAAAAGGAGGACGTGGTTCTGCCAGTCTTGTGATAAAATGTAAACTATGCGGACGGGAAAACTCGATCGGTCTGTTATGTCTGTTTTATCACTTAGTTCTGTTGCTGTCGTGTATTGTGTCAAAACCAGTAAACATATTCTAACACTTCTTTCGCGATTGCTTAGCAACTATTCTAGTTTTGTTGTATCAAACCTTAGGGCAATATTCCGACAAGTATTATCCTAACAGGGGCACTGAATGCAATGGGTACGAAACAATAGCACTTTTTGACCAACATCTCGTTTTATCTAGGACGTGATACAAGATACGGCCATTGTTACTTTGAAACTGCAATGGGAACTCGTATGCAATCTATCGAGTGGTGCCATTTCCGATGACCTTGAATCACCTGTAACCCAGATTTTATGGTTATGCCATTATTTGATGTTGAATATCTCAGAAACAGTACAAGATAGACATAGTTACAGCAGAATAATAACGGGGACTTACACATGCCCTACTCGAGGATGTGATGCAACTGTTGTAAACAGATCGCGTGTGATATGCGCACACAATATGTCAAGGGCATCTACAGTAACTCTGTGAACTTGAAATCTAGGTTAGGGTTACTCAAGGTCCTTGAGAATGGCAGCATTCGAAGTTCCTATTAGTGTTCTATAGTAATTCTGGTGCTGTCTTGTTTCGTTTGCGAGATATAGTGAGTATAAAGTGTGGTGTGGCTACAGACCCAACATAGATCAGGTGGCTGCTGAGCTAGGCAGTTCAGGGCAGCAGTGTTTTTCATCCAAGGTGCAGGTCTTCAAGTGTTGTGAAGGTGAGATGCTTGTAGAGGAGTTTAAAGCTATATATAAATGTATAATGTGCAATCTGTGCACTGTTACAACATTGTATGTAGTTGTGGTTTGTGTTACAGACATTATTAAAGAGTCTCTTTGTGCATACTGTGCTGATGATATGCCACTGTTCAAGACAATCGTTGCATTCGACTGCCGTGGAGTACAGCCAACTGACTTTGAACCTCGTGTTTGTTTGTTTTATATGGAAATATTTAAATAAACTTAAATGATATTTAAATTTAAGTTATGGGTGTGCAGAAAACCGAAAATTGTTTCGGATTTGTTTTTTTTTAAATGGAACTGTCCAAAAATTTGACATCCATTCATATGGTTTTCCAACATAACGGCATGCAATCTGCAATTTAAATTAAAAGTGACGATAAGTAACTTTACTTGCTCTCAGTGTGCAGATAGGAGTGCTTTAAAACACTACCAAAACAGAGCATAGCATATAGATGGCACACAATGCTAGGTATTGTTACAGTTTATAGTTATCTTTATTTCGCCATATAAGGCAGCCAATAAAAACTAAACACATAAACACAAAACTACGCCTACTGTAACACAAAGCTACACACATAAAACAGCAAAATACAAGGAAACACATTCATAAAATCATAAAAAGGAAAGGAATTTTGCAGACAGTACATTCAAAAGAACATGTGGCAATATACGAGCTTTCTTCAGGAATTTCAACCGTCTCTCATCACACAGCAACTCGACATCATATAAACCCAAATAATGTCGAATCTCATGTATATCATTATTGCTTGATACGTTGAATATTCTATAGACAGCCCTGTTAATCATATTGTTGAAAGTAGCAAATGTTGATTTCTTAGGAACCGTAGCTTCTAAACCATATAACACAATTGGCATACAAAACGACTTCATAAGTTCCACTGACACAAGTTCAGAATCAGAAGCCTTACTTCTACTGTACAGAGCATTGAACTGACTATAAAACCTATACTTCACATGCTCATAAGAGCAAGAAAACATTTTCCCGGTTTTCAGGTAAATACCAAGATATTTCAAACTATCTACAAACTTCAGCCTTGATGGACCAAGATCAAAACCAACACATGGTCTGTCCCAACGAGGACCAACACGCATAATGACTGACTTTGAAGAATTAAACTGCAAATCTAAAGCAGTAATCTCATCATAACATATGTCTAGCATATGCTGCAAAGCAAATGAAGTGTGTGCTAACAGTATTATATCATCTGCATAAAGAATGCACCCAGCAAAAAGACCGTGAATTTTGCACCCAAGGCCACTGCTTTCAAGTTTCCTTATAACGCCATCAATATACACTGCAAATAACAGCGGTGATAAAACTCCTCCTTGACGAACACCAGCAAGGATCCGAAAGGAGTGAGAGATGGCACTCTGCCATCTAACTACAGCTTTACATTTACCATACCAGTTCATTAGGACATGAATCAAACATATCGGAACATCTCTGTCCAGTAGTTTGTTAAACAAGACATAATGGTTAACCTTATCAAATGCCTTTGAAATGTCCAGAGCAGCCATAGTAACAGTTGTGTGCTGCTTGTTAAAATAACTGAGAACTTCTTTAACAATAAAAATTGCATGCGTACATGAAAACTTCTCTTTAAAACCAAACTGAAGCTCAGATGATGTTAAGAAGTCTGAGACACGTAATAACAGACACAATTCAAACAACTTAGATAAAATAGGACTGAGGGTTATGCCTCTATAGTTATCAGCAGAGCCAGCATTACCATCAACATTTTTGATTAATGGAATAATAACACCCATGCCAAAAGCATCAGGAACATAACCGGTGCGAAGCATACAATTGAATAAGCACGCAATCTGAACAACAAGAACTGGATGACAGTTGGTAATATGTTCAATACTTAAACCATCAAAACCTGGAGCTTTGCCATGTTTAAGCTTTCTGATACATTGCTCAATCTCAAAAACAGAAAAAGGTGCTACTGCTGACGTTGAAACATGACTTTTAATCCTGCTATTAAAATTTGAAACATAAGCTGCATTTATGGAAATATTATTAGGCCTGCTAACAGCTTCAAACATATCTGCAAATTTTCCTGCAATATCTTGTGGATTTATAAGTCCTTCAATAACCTTTGCAGGTTTTTTACCACCAAACTTACTATGCCATGATTTCCAGAATGATACCATATCCTTATTAAGTAAGCATTCATGTAACTCATTTGTGAATTCGTCTTGATGAGACTCTTTTTTCCGTTTTACAGCCAATTTATAGTTATAATGACTAATACGCTTGGCCTCATACACTGGACCATGTCTGGGTTTACCAGCCTGTTTCCATATATTGTGGGAGTCCATAGACATTTCCTTCAATTTATCTAGTTCAAAGTCCCACCAGAATTTATAAAACGTTTGTCTCTTGCATGGAACCGTCTTCAAGGCTGCCATTTTGAGACTATCTACTATAGCCTGATAGCAATATTCCACACCTGCAGGTCCACTGTCCAAACATCGTACATCAATACTGGAAAGAAGATTATAAGAACACTGGTAGTAGGATATTAAATCCGCTTTATCCCATCTAAGATGGAAACAGTCAGCAACAGTATCTGACAAGACTGCTGCATTCGTGTCAGAACACATCACTGCCGAGGTCACATTACACACCAATGACACAGGTAAATGATCTGACAGGTTTGAGCCATCGTCAACTATTTTAACAGACTGTACACAGTTCAGCATATGACGAGATACAATAAAATGATCAATATGTGAGCTGGCTCCTGTGACATGCTGGCAATAGGTATAAACTGCATCATTGCCTGTTATAAGATGATCAGTCAAATCAAGATCACAATCAGTCATAAAATCTCGGATTATCGGCCATAAAACACGCTCTGACGGAGCTAATTCACAGTTAAAATCACCACCAATTAAAATGTCACAATTAGAGTTAGAGTTGCAATAGTTATAAACACAGGCAAGTACCTCAGCAAACACATCAGAGTAATTATCTACTGACTTGCATGGCATATAAAGATTTACCAAAATCAGATTATCTAAACGTAACATAATACAACGTTCCATTTTGCAAATACATTTCACTTTACTAGCTATATTATTCCTAACAAGGATGGCAACACCACCAAAGGGCCGACCTTTGAGAATGTCACTCTGAACAGCATGTGTCATAGCAGATGAAGCAAACGATGTAAATTCAGAACTAATGGTATCTAGTTTAAATAAATCAAATGGAGGTAACCAATGTTCCTGTATCATAATAATATCAGAATGACTACACAGGCTGCAAAGCAATGGATAACCCTGATTAAAGCCATGTAAATTGTAGGTTGTACAAGACAGTTCGAGTCCCACAGCCATCATGCAGAGTTAGATGGTATGGTTTTAAATTTCCACGGTCGAATCACGACCCCAGCTGGCCAACGGTTAGCATTCATAAATTTGTCCCTGTCGGAGGCAAAAATACAAACACGCATGGCAAGACAGTCACCCTTCATCCACGACTTAACCAAGAAACACGTGTGAACATCTACACCAATCTTATGCAGAAATCGCACAACATCATCTACAGAGTGACTACAGTCTATATTATCAACCTGAAAAACAAGCTTTCTAGCCTTTATGACTTTAGCTGACTTCAAAGCAGCAGAGTTGGCTCTGCCTACAATATTAGTGCGAGATGATTTCATGTTCTTGAACCAATCTTTCTTTGCAGCCGTGGAGGCATCCTGCCTCAGTTGACCTGCAAAGGACAACAATGGACGCTGCTCCCCACTCAAACTGTCAACTTGAGCAGTAACATTGTCAGTGACAGACTGATAGTCGCCAGGTCCTACGCCAATGACCGCGTCAATCTCACCGTCACCATGAGTTCCAGCCGGCGACTGCACAACCGGGCGCCCCTCCTCCAAGGCAGCAACACGCGACTCCAACACTGCGAAGCCACCGTCCGACATCACCGACCTCACAGTTTATACATTATTAAACTAAAGGCAGCAGCTGACGCAGCATCAATCATCATCAAGAGCATCAGCAGCAGCGGCCCGTAGCCGACGTACATCTACATGTACAATACATGTTGTATAGCGAATATTGTGTTATAAGGGTGTTAGGATGCGTATAACGTATTATACACGTTGACGCAATAATAAATCAACCAGATGACGGCACAGCTTGAGCAGCGGCATAATGTGATCGATGAGCAAATCTGTGCGTCATGCAGGCCTATCTGTGATGCAGACAGGCTGACATTGTTCTATTCGACGGTGAAACCACATCATGGAAAACCCGCGAAGGTCCTTCATACGTCCACTCAATAATGATGAATACTTTGACCAGAATATTTTCGGTACCGGATCTAAAATGTAGGATAAGTTTGGCGCAGGGGTACGCAGCTACCGATGCATAGGCCTATGTATGCATAGAGCTGCGCACATTTAAGTTACTCCAGCAGTCGCTAGATGCCGTCACCGACTACACTTTGACAGCTTGTTGACTGGTTTGATAGGCCTGTGTACTGCACGGCATTGCTTTCCAAACAGACAGAGGCCAGACAAACGGTTTCTTGCAGTAACCTCGTCTGCCGTTTTATCATGCAATTGCAAGTTCACAGTTTATGCGCCACCCTCCCAGAACGAGGCCTCATTATGCATTGCTTTTCGTTTGTGCACGACGTCTGTCGTTGTTACTGGCGAATGGCGATCCATCGTGCTTGACATTGACGGTTCAGTCCGCGATAGCTGGCGAGTAGGCCTACATTCAGCCTACCTTCAATTCATCAGCACCCCGCCATTGACAGGGACAGCTGCAGTCGATCGCCACCGCTATTTATATTGAACATTTAATTAAACTAGGACGGTGCTGTTCAGTAGGGTTATGTGCATCTGGCTACTTCTACAGACGAGTCTTGCCTCGACGTGACGCTGAAGCCTCAGATCTCGCATGTCAAACAGTCTAGCCAGCCTATTGGTAACACTTTCTGAAGTTCAACGTTAAGAGTAGCATGTCATGTGTCTAACAGTTGCAATTGTTGTCTTTAACTCTTTCGTGCGCGTGTTTTAGGCGAACGTTAGGCTTACTACCTTACGTTCGCATTCTGTCATCGCAATTCCGTCTGTGTCTGTCGTCTGTGACGTTGGTGAACTTTTCGTCAATACTTTTGCACCACGTCGTTGTAGCATGATAGGCCCCTATCATCTGGCGGTCTTGATGCCATAAATTACGATCGTGTTCGAACGCCTCCACCTTAACCGGGGCGTAGAATGCAGGTGAGGTATGAAAACGCGGTTTCGACTAATATCTTGATTTATCTCGGAAACAATGCACGATAGGGACTATGGAACGCGAATAGGAAATCGTACACCATCTATTGAATGGTACCATTTTCAATGACCTTCGACAATCTTCTACGACTTAGCCAAATTTTCAACGATACGACGCATCAGGCGGCCTCAGACAGCTGAGCTTCTTGTTTAGGCACTGCTAGGCACATCTGCATTACCGGAAAACTTTACCACCCCATGTTTTCCTTACTTGAAAACGTTCATTAGGTTGGTAGTTTAAATACTAAAATAATATTCTTTGACACAACCTGTAATTTATACCTAAATTAGTTGCG
>Ga0209150_1000503_pt1 | contig 11697 bp, 10 predicted proteins | sample WorMetTyACAVOLI3_FD_187424 | JGI IMG/M metagenome (GOLD analysis project Ga0209150, IMG submission 187424) | Marine gutless worms symbiont microbial communities from Max Planck institute for Marine Microbiology, Germany - Olavius algarvensis... ... | reverse complement strand
AAACTCGTAAAACAATGCGTTCTGCTGCGCCGGTAGTTGTCCCATCATGGGAGACTTCCTAATGAAGTGGATACCGAACTCGATTATCTCATGGCCGAGTCATAATCGAGAGTTTTTCAACAGAATCGACAAGTAACGGACTTAGCGAAGCCGGCATTGATTGCCCCGCTAGCGGCAGTCGGCTGGACAACGGGTCTGAAACAGCCGTATTGTCTTCCGGTCGGGCAGTATGGCTGTTGACTCGGTCCCGCTGTATTTATCGTCGGCAGCTGCGATACCGAATATCCCGGACTCGAGACGAAGATCGATGGCAGAACGAATAGCGCGGCAACGGCAATTAAGGTGTAATTTTTCATTTTTTTCCCTGGTATCTATAGCTCATTAAGAATATAGATGCATATATAGGGTGGCGCTGTGAAAAATTGGTGAAAAAAACAAGAACAATAGGGGACAGACCACGGTTTTCCAGGCGCCAAATAGCAATTGGCCGATTTATTTCTATCAAAGGTTTTGAACGGCGTCTCGAATTGCAGATCTTTACATTGAAGCAGCGGTGAAAGCCGGGTGTCTACGCATCCCGACCGTCCGGTCTCCGGATATTGCGCGGTTATTGTTGCGGGATGGGCCTGTCGCCAACGCCGATGTGAGCCTGCCCGTCTGAATCGACAACGATGTAGGCATATTTCTGCGGCAGGTGTTGAGCCGGTAACTCCCAGTAGTGGACCTTGTCCAGTCCGTCGCTCCGGGTGCCGAGATACTTTAAATCGCTGGCCTTTAATGCATCACGATCGCCGACAAACTGGCCGATTTGCTTTCGCAAGTACCTTGGCAAGGAACGTTCGATTTGCTCCGGTAACCCGGTTTTGCCAAACCAGTCGGCAACCTCCAGATAAGTCTGCTCGGTGATGGGTTTTTGTTTATTCGAAATCGCTTCGAATTCTTTTTGCTGCAGCTGCATTTTATAATCGGTCGACTGTCCACCTGCGGCAACCCCGCCCTGGATTGCCGCCAGCAACGCAAAAACCGTACCCTGTCCTATTGTCCTGATCATGGCTCTTCCTCAATTCTGTTCGCCTCGCACTGCCGGCAGGCGGGCGACATCGGCCGGCTGGTCGCCGGTTAAGGTTTTCAGGAATGCGGCCAGTTGTTCGACCTGGTCTGGGACGAGCACGATAGCGTTCAATTCCTGGTGACCCGCACGGCCGATCGGTGCTTGCCGGTAATGCTCGATCACCTCGATCAGCGTTTCAAAGCGGCCGTCGTGCATATAGGGCGCAGTCATTGCAATGTTTCGTAAACTGGGAACCTTGAAAGCACCTAACAGTTCCACGCCTTTGGTCTTGATAAACCGGAGTTCGGCACAATCCTGTGCCCGCGCATCGCTGAATTCACCCAGGCAATTATACGGATCCTGCAATACTTTCGGAATACCCTGTATGCGGCCGAAATCGTATACGGAGACGCCGCGTTTTAGTTCGACCAGGCCAATATTGTGAAATCCAAAATTACTGAACAAGGGGCCATTATGGCATCGCGTGCATTGCGCCTTATCGCTAATAAATAGCTTTAAGCCGGCAACTTCCTGCGCGGTGAGCGGTTGTGCCTGCCGGGGACCGCCAAATAATTCGGCCACATAGTCATCAAAGCGCGACGGGCCGGGTTGCAGGCTGCGTTCGAATGCGGCAATGGATTTGCCGATATTGGCGAAAGCCCGGTTCAGCGCATCGCCCTGCATCCGACCGGGATCGGGATCTACGCCGAACAGGTCCAGGTAACTGCGGCGATAATAGTCATCGTCGGTAACGACCTGTAACACCCGCTGGCGATCAAAACCGTGTTCGGCGGGTGTTTCGAGCGGCACCAGCGCCTGTGCCCATTGGCTGTCGCGCCGTCCATCCCAGTAAAACCAGGGGCTATAGGCGGCTCCGAGCAAACTCGGAGCATTGCGTTTAACCTCTGATATACCGCGTGACACGGGCAGATTGTCGGTGAAATATCGCTCGGGCTGGTGGCAATTGGCGCAGGCAACCCGTTGATTCGAACTCAGCCGCCGATCAAAGAACAAGCGCCGCCCGAGGGCCAACGCGCGCGCGTCGTCGGCATAGCGGTTGGACGGGTCAGCGGCGAGCGGCGGCAGGTTATTCAGCCACAAGGTAGACAAAACTTTTAACTCGCCGCTTGACCAGGCATCAGGCGCTTTGGGCATTATTCCGCAACTGGAAACGGCCAGTCCGAACAACGCGATCGCGAAGACCAACCGTATATTTTTTCGCGTCATTGGCATAGAGCTCCGGGATCGATGCCACCCGCGGTAAGACAGACCGATAACGGCTGGCAAGTGATTGGCCGGCGCAGGTTTTCTATCTGGATTCGGCGACTTTGACACGACAGGTACTGCCTCAGGGCTCGATCAGCAGGTTAAAACGCACGGTATCGATGTTTTCGGCGGTTTTGATGGCAATAGCGAACTGCCACCATCCCAACATGCTGAACTTGATCCCGTCCAGACGATACACCCCCTGTTCCGAGCCGGCGCTTATCGTGGGACTGGTTGGAAAACCATGGTTGTGCAAGGGCATGCCGCCATAAAATTCGAGCTCCGGCCGATAGGTCGCTTTAACATCTACCGGTTCTACCTTTACCAGCCAACTGTGAATCTGATTGAATGGCGGCGCCGGCGAACCCGTTTCCGAATCGAGGGCGGTTTCCGGCTTAACCGACACTCGATAAAGACCCCTGTCTGACAACTTGTTGATGCGGGTGTCGGTACCGGGTTCCAGTCCTCGCTCATCGAGCTCTACCTGGTTGGCGAAATAACGATCGTTCAATTCCTTCCAGCTGCGATAAAATCCATAGTCGTCGATCAAGGTTTGTGCCAAGCATATAGGGCTGGCGAGTAGCATCGCCAGCAACTGCGCGAGGTAAATCGGTCTGGCCATACTAGATCAATAGCTAAATTGGCGTAGACAGGCGGAGCGATCCGTGCTCCATCTGTTTAAGCACAAGCTTATCGAACCTTAATATTTAATCGTCGTCGTCATCCCCATCATCATCATCATCATCGTCATCGTCATCGTCATCGTCGTCATCGATCCGGAGGGCCAGCAGGTAGAGCCCGCGATCCATGCTGCTGACCGCGATTAGCTTCCGCTGCCTGAAATAGGCGTAGTTACTCCAGGTGCCGCCCTCGAATGAAGCGTTGTCGTTTTCGGGGTACATGTCAAAAAAAGCTAACTCCCGGTACTCGCCATCATCAATATCGTCGATATCGAAAATACGTAAACCGGAGGTGTAGTTGGAAGCGATACTCAAGTCTCCGCGGGTGTAAATATTGTGATCGATCGAAGTCGTACCGTTGGTGGTTTCCGCGATAATATTTGGATCAGTCAGGCGTTCAACATTCCAGATACGAGTCGTTGTACTGGTCACCGATCCGAAGAATTCATCCAACTCGTCGCCATGCATGTAATGACTTTGATCGGGCGTCAACCAGCCCTGATGGCTGTAACCGATACCATCACCATAGTTGACCCGGGCGAGGCTGCGCAAATCGGACTTGTCGGTGACATCGACGATAGACAGCGTATTCGCCACGGGAAATTCCACCGCCGAATTAAAGCAGATTTCCCGGCCCCTGAAACGCCTGTCGTCACCTTTGTAGATCACGCACTGGGTATCGTGCACGTAACCGTGTTGTTCGAAACAGGCTGCCGGTTGCGGATCCGCGGGTGTGCGGATGTCGATAATTTCGAGTCCGCCCAGACAGGTGTTGGCGCCAACTACATAAGCGAACCCTGTATCTTCGTTGATCGCGATATTATGCGAGGAGGAAAACCCGTCGTACTGCGCGGCCTGCTCCAATACCACCGGTGCGTTGCGGCGTTTAATTTTGCGCAACTGCCGCAAATCGAGTACCTGCATGCCGTGATCGTCATGTTCGGAAACGATAAATGCATGATCACGATAGACCTTGATATCCCGCCAGAAAACACCGCCCTCTTCCGACGCGGTAGGTAACATGCCAAGTACCACGGGCCGGCGCGGGCGGGTGACGTCGATCGCGATAGTGCCCTCGGACGCACCGAGCAAGGCGTAATCCCGGCCGGTTTTCGGGTCAGTCCAGCCCCAGATGTCGTTGACAAAGCTGACCCCGAGGGTGCCGATATCGACGTGGCTGAGCATATCGATGTTCTTGCAAGGATAAAGGCCGGCGGCGAAACCCAGCTTGCAGCGCGCGGCGTTTTTCGGTTGCGCCCTCAGCAAGGAGGCGCGTTGTTTAGCGGTATCTGCGATCTGCTGGAAAAAAAACAGACTTGCCCGCATCGTACATTCTTTCCTGATGCGCAGAGACAGCTCCGGATAGCGCGACAGCGCCAGCCAGTAATGCCGTGTATATTGATTTCATGAAGACTCCCTGGTGCTATTTTTTTGGTTTAACTGCGAAAATATCGCGACAATGAACCACCGGTGAGTCAACAACTACTGCGCATAATCCGATTCACAGGGATTAATCGGGCGAACTGTAGGCGGGCTATCATAGCAAAAAAAATCTCAAAAAAGAACTTGCCAAAAAAGTCGTCGACTATCATCGGGCGGTTATATATATCATGGCTCATTCTGGCCGGGTTTAATGATCCCGAAAACAGGGGCCGGAGACGAGAAATCGAGGTCTGGCGATCCTCGCGGATATCGGATCTTACCGCCGGGGGATGGTTTACTGGGCGATTATTACCGCCGAATACCTTATGACAGGCATGACGATGCCGCGGTATCCGGCTAATTGGGCTGTTTTAACTCCAACAGAGCCGGTAACCAGTCTCCCGGCTTGAAGCGGCGATAGGCGTCCGCATGCAACTCCAGCACGAATCTCGTATCGACGCCGGCGCCGTAGCTCGGACAAGGATCGACGGCGCACGGCGAGAGTAACTCCAGCCTGAGAATACGCGCCTCGTCGTCGAGCCAGGCCACCGTCAGCGGTATCAGTGTATTTTTCATCCAGATTTGACGATCGCCGGCATGCGGGTAAAGAAACAACATGCCTGCGTCCGGTTCCAGCGACGGGCGATTCATCAATCCGATAGCCCTGCGTCGAGGCGTATCGGCTAATTCGATCAGGTAGTAAACATTATGTAGTTTCAGTTTTACTATCGGGTTACCGCGCTCGGCGGCAACCGTTGCGGCGTTATACAGGGCGGACCACAACAGCACACAAATAGCGAAACGGATTAAGTCTTTGCCGGTCATGTTAAATCGATTCTCAATTAGATGACAAATTCCAAAATTTTTGCAAGCCGCTGCCTATTAACCCGGCGACAACATAGGTCGCATTCACCCATCGCGTGTCTGCTCACAGCAAGGCATCAGAACGCAGCTGTTGTTATTCTACAGCAAGTTCTGATAACGCCGTCTGTGGGCAGACACGCGATGGCCTCTCTTGTTTAATATCAATTAGTTAGGGGGCCCAAGAAAGCGCCAGCTCCGCGTTGCAACTCTTGCCCATGGAATAACCAGGGCCGGCCCCATGAGCGCAGCGAATGCCTCGGGTCTTGGCGGCGAGTCGCGCCTTGATCTGACGCTTTCTTGGGCCCCTGAATACGAAATCTAATGCGCTTACTGCCGGTTCGATCTCCGCGAAAACAGGTGTCAGAGTGGAATGGCCCTGACTTAAGAAAAAACAAGCATTCCCGCGCAAGCCCGCGCGGCTTTAGGCCCCATGGATCCCGCCGGGCAGGCTTACGCAGGTATGACTCCTAAAAGTATGTGCCATTCTTTTCTGACAGCTTTTACAGTTGCACTTATCTAACAATTGCCGACAATAAGGGTAGCCGCAATCTATGGAGGCCTGCCTTGAAAGCGAAAGCCATCACGAGACAAAGCCGTCGTCGTTTTTTACAGGTTGCCATGGCCGCATGGATGCTCATGGGACTGCCACTCACGGCGCGCGCTACAAAAGCCGGCAAAATGAAGATTGGCATCGTCGGCTCGGGCAGAGTCGGCGGCGCGCTCGGCGGCGTGTGGGTGAAAGCCGGACACGAAGTCATGTTTTCGTCGCGCCACATCGAGCACGATAAAGCGCTCGCCGCCAAGCTCGGAACCAATGCCCATGCCGGAACGCCCCGCCAAGCCGCCGCATTTGGCGAAGTGCTGATGATCTCGGTTCCTTACGGCTCGCTGCCCGCCGTCGGCAAAGATCTGGCGGCGCTAATCGAGGGCAAGATAGTGATCGATACCTGCAATCCGTTCGTCTGGCGAGACGGTGACATCGCGACCTGGGCGCGCAAGAAAGGCGCCGGTCTTGCCTCGGCGGAATTGCTTCCTGGCGCGCGCATCGTCCGCGCCTTCAATGCCATCGGCGCCGCGCGCATGGGTGCGGCGCACGAAGAGCCGGGGCGCGTCGCAATGCCGATCGCGGGCGACGATGCCCAAGCTCTCGAAGTCGCCGCACAGCTGATCCGCGACATCGGCTACGAGCCGGTCCCGATCGGCGGGCTCGCCATGGGAAAATATTTGATGCCCGGAACCCCGCTCGCGGGTGAACACCGGCCGGAGGAAATCCGGAAAATCGTCGCCACGCTCAATTAGCGGCGGCAATGCCGATCAAGGTGATAGTTAAGATTGGTGGCTACTTGAGAAATCATTCCCGCTGGCGGGCGACTGACAATCACATTGCTAAATAACTGTCGCCATTTCTCAGCGGGCAACGTCCGTAACCGGTTTGGCTGCACGGCTAAAACTCAGCGCCGCCATAATCAGCGCGGGCAGGAAGGTCAGCGTCACGATCGCCGTACCGACCAGCCCAAACAGTACGATAACCCCCAGGCCCCGATACAGCTCCGTGCCCTCGCCGGGGATCAACACCAGCGGCGCGAGACCGCAAACCGTCGTCAGGGTCGTCATCGCGATGGGCCGCAAGCGGATCGCGACCGCCTCGTGCACGGCCTGCCGCGCCGCCATGCCAAGCTCACGGAAGTTAACCATGGCCTGGTGCACAATCAGTATCGGATTGTTGACCACAGTTCCCATCAGAATCAGGAATCCCAGCATCGTAATCATATCGAAGGACTGGCTAATCGCCGGCAAACCGATAGCCGGCAGCCAGGCGCCGACCTGGTTCATGAACCAGAGCCCGACGATACCTGAAGCGATTCCTAGCGGAATGGTGGTCATGATCAGCAACGGATATCCCCAGTGAGACAGGATCGCAACCAGTATCAGGAAAATTATGAACAACGCGACCAGGTAGTTGGCGCTTAGGGAGTCACGGGTGTTCTGCAACTGGTCGGTGGCGCCCGAGATTCGAATCTTGATACTACTGGGGATGACGCCGCTGTCTTGCAGGGTTCGAACGATGTCGCGCTTGACTATTTCCAGTCCACTTTCGAGCGCAATCTTTTCCGGCGGAATGATGCTCAGGGTAATGGTGCGATTGCCGTCCACGCGGCGGATATCGCTGGTGTCGACCGACTCGACGATATCGGCCAACGAGGCCAGCGGAACCACCGCCTTGGCGGGTGTGTAAACCGGCAGCTAGTGCAGGGATTCGAGCGCGGTGTCGCTGCCGGCGCTGCTGAACAGGTAAATATCGATCTTGTCATCATCGATAAAAAACTCGTCGACGAAAGCGCCGTCGGTCAACGCGGCCACGGTAAATCCCATATCGGAATTGGTCAGCCCGGTTTGCGCCAGGCGATCCCAGCGGGGCCTGATTTCGACCATCGGTTGCGACAGCGTCAACGATGAAGGTCTCGATCTGATGCGCGGCTGGTCGAATACTTCGCGCGCGCGGGATTCGGTCAGCTCGGCAACCTGGTAAATGCTTTGCAGGTCGGGCCCGGAAATATCGAGGTTGATGCTGCGCGTGCCCCCGCTATTGCTGGTGATGATCGAACCGCGAGCAACAAAGGAACGCATGCCGATGTAACTGCGAAACTTGCGATCGATGGCGTCCATCATCGGCTTGATGTCGTTCGGGTCCCTGGGCTGGGCGATGACGAACAGCCGGGTGGCCTGCACGCTCAGGTTGAAATACGCCATCGCCGGCATCTCGGTTTCACCGCGTTGAAATTGCCCGGGGTCGTGCGCAAGGTATGGCAACAGGTAATCCTGAATTTCTTCACCGATACCGATCATGGTTTCGAGATTGTAACCGGTCGGCGGACTCATGCTGGCAAACATCTTCGGCTCTTCGCCCTCGGGGAGGTATTCCGCTGCCGGCGTCAGGTAAACGATGATGGCGCCGCACACGCCGACCACCGCCGCAATCACGCCGAGTTGCCGCGCGCGCGAGCCGGTCATCCAGTCCACTCGGCGGATGACAAAATTACGCCAGCGCGCCTCGTTGGGTTTACGCTCGCCGTTGGTATCACCGAAGACTTGAGCCGCCGCCGGGATGACCGCGATCGCGACCAGCATCGAAGCGACGATCGACGCCGAAATCGCGATCGCCACATCGGAATACAATTGCCCGGCCTCTTCGGCGATAAACGCGATCGGCACGAATACCAGTACCGTGGTCAGGGTCGACGCCAGCACCGCGGGCCAGACCTTGCGCACGCCGTCGACGGCGGCCTTCCAGCGGTCGAGCCCGCCGCGCCAGGAATTCTCGATGCTCTCGAGCACGACGATACTGTTGTCGAGCGTCATGCCGATCGCAAAGGCGACGCCGGCCAGCGAAATAACATTGATCGTGCGCCCTGCGAGAATCAACCCCAGGAACGCGGCGATGGTGCAAATGGGAATCCCCATGACGCCGATCAGGGTTGCCTTGGCGGTGCGCAGAAACAGGAACATGACGAGGCTTGCCAGCACGGCACCGATCGCCAGATTGGTCCAGACGTTGTAGATCGAGGCTTCGACATAACCCACGTCGTCGGCAACCAGGAACATTTGCATGCCGGCCGGTTTGAGCACTTCTTCGTTAATCGCATCGATTTTAGGCATCATTGCCCGCTTGATGTCGATGACGTTGGAACCGGCCTGGCGCCGCACCGACATACCGATCGCCGGGCTGCCGTTGGTAAAGGAATAGCGGTTAATTTCAAAGTGGCCAAGGCTCACGTCGGCAATTTCGCCCAGCCGCGTCAAGGCGTCGCCGCTGTGATCGACAATGACTTCGCGCAAATCCTCGACGTCGCGAAAACGTCCGATGGTGCGCAACAGGTAGCGCCTTTTGCCGGATTCGATTTCACCGCCCGACACATCGCGATTGCGCAGCTGGATCGCCCGCCGGACCTGCCCCATGGTCAGGTTGCGCTCGGCGAGACGCACCGGATCGACGCGAATCTGGATTTGCCGTTCGGCGCCGCCGTATACCGAGACACTGGATACGCCGGGCACCGTCTCCATGCGCGCGGCCACGTGGTCGCTGATAAAATCCTGCATCGGCACCATGTCGAGATTACGCGGATTTCCCGGCAAGGTCGTGACGCGAAAATACATGAACGAATTGGAGGAAAACGACGTTGCGTAGACGCGCGGCTCATTGACATTATTGGGATAGGAAGCAACCCGGTTGAGGGCATTGAGGACGTCGATCAGGGTCTGGTTCAGGTTAATTCCGAACGGAAATTCCAGTTCGATCCAGGCGCGGCCGAACGACGCGGTAGAGACGATCCGCTGCAGGCCGCGCACACTACGCAAATGCTCTTCCTGCTCGATCAAGATTTCCTTTTCGACGTCCTGCGGGGTGGCGCCCGGCCAGCTGGTGCGAATCGAGATCGTGCGTACCTCGAGGTCGGGGATCATTTGCACCGGGATTTTCAGCGCGGCGACGATACCGAGCAAGGCGACGATGAGCGTGCCCACGGCGATCAAGATACCGTGCCTGACCATTGCTTCGAACATTACATTTGCCCGGGAATCCTAGCCTGCATATGTCACCGTTTTACGTCACGAGGGCGCCGCAAAGACGCTGTTGCGGGTCGCACAATCCGATGCGCATGCCTGCGCATCGGGCCGAGGTCCGCGATGGCATAGTTTAACATCAGGTCGAGCGGACCGTCGGGAGTACGGCCCGCCATAGTGCGCTTGGCGGCTGCAGTAGCAGGAAGTCGGCGATAAATGCAGGCTAATCAGCATGACGTACAACCACCTTTTGCCGGTCGCGCAGCGACTCGTTGCCCTGCACCACCACCAGGGTACTCGGCTCAAGTCCGCCGGATACGGCGACCTTACCGTTAAAAGTCAGCCCGGTTTGCACCGGGTGCTCGGTCACCAGGGTCTGGTCGCCATCCTGGATGACGACCCAGACCGTGATTCGGCCGTCCGGATAGCGGATCAACGCATCGCGATGAACCACGACACCCTGCTTGCGGGTATCGAGCCTCAATATTGCGCTGGCCGACATGCCGGGCGCCATTTTAATCTTGCTCTCAATCAGAGCCGCGCGCAGCAAAAAGGTTCGGCTGACCGGATCCGTTACCGGTATGATCGCCTCGATCTTGCCGGCAATATTTTCCCCGGGCGCGGCATTCAGCTTGATTTGAAGGCCTGAATTCTTATCCAGCTTAGGATAAACGGACTGGGGCACCTGAAAATCGACGCGCAATCCGTCCAGCGCCACCAGTTCGACGACCGCCTGGCCCGGTTGAATCCATTCACCCTGTTCGACCAGCTTGCGGTTGATGATACCGCTAAACGGCGCATTCAGACTGTGCCGTTTCGGCCGCGCCGCCTCGCGCTGCTCCTCGGCCTGGGAACGCGCCAACTCGGCGCCGTCGATACGCACTTCCGCGGCCAGCGATTCGATCTCGGAGGCCGACAGGCTCTGAACCTTGCCCAACGCCCTGGCATCCTTCAGCCGGCGTTTAGCATCCTTAAGCGCCTACTCGGCGCGGTCGGTGTTAGCGCGGGCGGCCGCCAGCGTCAGCGATTCCAGCTCCGAATTGAGGTTCAGAATTTCATCGCCGGCCTGCACCCGATCGCCGATTTCAACTTTCATCGCCGCGACGATGCCACTGACCTCGGTCGAGAGTTCGGCGATGCGCGGCGATACGACGGTTCCTGTCAGCGGCACCTCTTCGAACAGCGTAACCCGTTCGGCCGGACTGACAAGAACCACCGGCCCGCCCTGTTGCGCAATTGCCGACGCGCTCCCGAGCGCAACCACCAATCCCAGTATTGACGGCAAACGATCGAGTCCAACGCGGCGAAAATTATGACGTGCTATATGCATGAAAACCCTGCAGGACCCATAACCTGTTTATTATGCCGACAGTTTACTTAATTCACGCAGTTTTGGTGACAGTTTACTTAAGGAAGCTCTGCATAAGTCATCCTGACTTAGCAGAGCACAATAAACACAAAATGCGATTTTGTGTTTATCTTCATTTTTCAATCACTTACGTGATTAAAAAATGGCGGCACATCCTTGTGCCGCGGGAATCTCTGCCTTTTGCAGAGATTCCTTAAATCGACTATTCTGCCGGACCGGAGGCCGGGCTTCAGCTTGTTCAATCGCCGTCGAGTTAACTCCTCTCCAAGAAATTGGATCTGGCCTTGCTCCGACGTATCGGTATATTGCAATGACGGCGCGTTATAAGACTCCGCCCCTTAACGTCATCCCCGAGCAAACGCACTGCTGTCCGGAATAAATCATAATGCCAACTGTGCTTGATGTATTTGGAAATCGGATTTCCATTTTCGTCGTCGTTTAAGTACTTCGAATTCGAGTCTGGGTCGCTGGAATAGAGTCGATTT
>Ga0209150_1000502_pt1 | contig 11702 bp, 11 predicted proteins | sample WorMetTyACAVOLI3_FD_187424 | JGI IMG/M metagenome (GOLD analysis project Ga0209150, IMG submission 187424) | Marine gutless worms symbiont microbial communities from Max Planck institute for Marine Microbiology, Germany - Olavius algarvensis... ... | reverse complement strand
ATCGAATATCGAACAAGGAATAACGAATGTCGAAGGAATGTATTCTATCGATCTTATTAAAATGACAGAGCAAAGCGATTCCACCCTTCATCATTCGATATTTCTTGTTCGATATTCTGCGGTTCGCTTTAAATTTAGTTTCATAAGAGTGGGTCGGCGGTTTTATTCGGGCGCCAACCCCGAACCTTTGAACCCTGAACCTCTGAACCCTTGAACCTCCGCCTCCATCAACCCTCTTTCTATCAACAAATTAATGAGCTTTGCGGCATTCCTGGGCGCTTGAGCCCGGACATGGTTGTTGAAGAACACGACGCCTGCCGCGGCCTGCCGCGCCATCTTGTCAATTCGGACATCGACCCATTGGCGCAACTCCGCATCCCCGTAGTCGTAGTCAAATTGCTTTTGCATGTTGCCCGAGCGCCAGCCTTTGGCGTTGCGGCCGTGAAAGCGGACGTAGAAAAGTTCGGGACTGGTGACGATATCGAGTCTTGGAAACAGGCCGGGCAGATCCGGTTCATCCACCGCCACCAGCGTGGTGCGGCGGCGCTCCAGTTCGGCGAAGACCCGGTCCGTGGCCCAGGATGCGTGGCGAAACTCCACCGCCAGGGGCAGGCCGTCCAACTCATCCAGCAGGGCCGCCAGATAGCGGCGGTTTTGGGGGGCCCGCACAAAGGACGGCGGAAACTGCAGCAGGACCGCCACCAGCTTGCGGGCCTGCAAAAGCGGTGCGATGCCGTCCCGGTAGCGGGCGGCCTGCCCGCGCCACTGGCCCGGATCGACTTCATGGGTTAAGGTACGGGTCAGTTTGGCGGCAAACCGAAAACCGGGCGGCGCCTGCCGGTGCATGCGCTCGAGCGTTTGCGCTTTGGGCATTTGATACCAGGTGAAGTTCAATTCGGTAATCGGAAAGTTTTGGGCGTAAACGGGCAGCATGCTGCCTGATCGAGTGCCCGGTGGATAAAACCCGGCATCGACCCATTCGGCATACGAATAGCCGCTCGTGCCGACCCGGAGCCGGCAGCCGTTATGTGTCGTTTGAGGATTCATGTCAGTGCATTTTCTTCATAGATGTTTTTCGCCGAAAAATATGCCGGCTGCCGGCGAGCGCTTCGCTTGATGAGCGCTACGCTGAAAGAGCGCTTCGCTTGATGAGCGCTGCGCTTGATGAGCGTTGCACTTGATGAGCGCCACGCTTGATGAGCACTACGCGCAGTTCCTGCGCTTCGTTTGAGGAGCGCTGCGCTTGAGGGATTCATTTTTGCGACGGACGACCCTCGAGGCCGCAGGCCGCTCCACAAACGCAGCGCTCCTCGAACGAAGTGCTCCTCAAGCGCAGCGCTCCTCGAGGCCGCAGGCCGCTCCTCAAGCGAAGCGCTCATCTTCATTTTATCCCCTCCGGTCCGCGCTGGATGCCGATGACTTTGCCTTGAATCAGCACTTCACCGAAACCGTAGCGCATGGGTTTGAATCGGGCATTGGCCGGGCGCAGTTCGACATAATTCTTACGCAGGTAGAACCGCTTGACGGTGGCCTCCTCGCTGCCGATGAGTGCCACCACAATTTCACCGTTCTGGGCGTACTGACGTGGTTCGCAGATCGCCAAATCGCCGTCCAGGATTCCGACATCTTTCATCGAATGGCCCTTGACCCGCAAGGCAAAAAGATTTTGGCCGCGAAAGACCGCGGCATCCAGCACCGTGCTGCCGTCCCAATCCGTCTGGGCGTACATCGGCAGTCCGGCCATGACCCGGCCGATGATGGGAATCTCCCGCCAGCGCTGAGCCGCCGTCGGCTCGCTGGCGCGGTTTAAAAGATAGACTGTCCGACTGTAGCGCCCCTCCCGCTTCAGATAACCTTTTTGCTCCAGGGCCTTGATGATTTGAGCGATGGCGGCGTGGCTGACCCCGATGTCGGCCGCCGCCTGGCGTAGGCTGGGAGCCTGTCCGCTGCTTGCGATTTCGTTCTGCAGATAGTCTAAAACACGCTGCTGTTTTTGGGTCAGGGCAGGCTGCATGGAAACCTCCAATTTGATTGCGGATTTCAGATTGCGGAATGCGGATTTATGAAAAAGCGCAAATCCGATTTTCTTATCCCCGATATTCCTGATTTGTTTCTCTGGGTCTAATATAATTGACTAAAATGTAAATGTCAATGTAAAATTTTAAGTTTAGCAAGTGTAGAATAAGTAAAGTCGTATTCGATGTTCAGGGTTCAGCATTGCCTCTGGCCTGAAAGCGGCCAGTTTGATCAAAAACAGAAACTTTTAAAATACAGCAAAAAGAGGAATGGATTCTTATTTTAATAAAAAATAATGGGACAGGATCAATAGGATCGTCAGGATAATGCGGCCTTCGGCCGAAAGGCCCCTCGCCGCAGGCGAAAAAAATCCTGATAATCCTGTAAATCCTGTCTAAATAAAAATTATTAAAATCGAATCCATTCCTCAGAATTTTCATAAGAGCGGCGGCCTCCGGCCAAAAGACAGCCGGTCTGATCAACGAAAAAAAACTAACGAACGTCGAACCCACCGGAGGCGGACTGTGAGCATCGAATAAGGTATTCTGTCTATTTAAAACGACTGAGCAAAGCGATTCCATCATTAGTCATTAGTCATTATTCATTATTCATTCCCTGAAGTTTCACAAGAGGGGTTCGGGGGTTCAAAGTACAGGCGTTGAAAGTTTTGTGCTTTGCTGAAGGTTCGGCAGGACAGGACGCAGGATGAGTTTCATCCCTGTAATTGATCAGACTTGACAGGCAGGGGTCTCGATATGTGCTGGTATATATCAAATAACAAGGAGACGATCAATTACGGATTGGTTATAAGCGAAAGAGATCTCCAAATCGCTTCCACAATTAAGATTTTTGCGGGTATCCTTTTGAATATAGAACCCCTGAACCCGGAACCTGTCGATCTATATCCGCACCTTCGACAGGCGTGAGGCACCGAAGCGCATAGGCAGGATAATGGCGGAGATACTGCAGACCAGTACGGCACTGAAAGAACCGACGATCCAAAGCCAGATCCCCGGCGTGATAATATTATCACGGATGTCAGCCATAAACAGATTGTAAACCGGACCGGCCTCGAGCAGAATAATCGCACCAATATAGCCGGCGCCCACAATCATGAAAACCAGTCCGCCGAAATTGGTAACGGACTGGGTTGGATTTTCAGCCTTGAAATTCGGGTAGGCCGCGCCAAACCCGATGCCCATAGCCACGATGCCGGGAACCAGCAAAAAAACGGTAATGGTGGACAGGGCCATCATGAAAGGGGTGACATTCAGCAGGAGGTTCGTGGAGACAATTAAAATCTCGGTAAGTATCAGCAGCGGCAGGTAATAGATAAAAAACTTAATCCATAAAAAGGATTTCAAAGACAGGGGCGATGTCTTGACCAGCCAGAAAGCCTCCCTTTCCATACTGACAGCCGGGTAGGCGAAACGGGCGGATATGGCGGTCAGCACAAACAGCGCCAGTCCCATGTTCAGAAATGAAAACAAGTTTTGCAGGTAAATGGTTTTGATCGGAGATTTATCAATGGGAAGCACTTTGAAATTGTAAACATAGATCACAACCAGGGCGGCAATCAAAAAAAGTTGCGACCACTGGGTCTGGTCGCGCAGAAAGGTTTTTATTTCTTTGATGGTAAAAGATTTGACCGGACCCGGCAGAAAATTGAGAAAGGACCAGTTCGTTGTCCGGTTTCTGAATAAGCGAACAGCGGCCGCCTGGGTCTTGGAAAATCCTTTGAAGTAAACGGCATCGGACACCACTGCCAGGATGAAAATCATGGTGCCGGCAAAACACCAGGCCAGGGCCGTGTTGAACAGGGCGCTGCCAATACCGCCCGCCAGCGCAGCCCTGAAGCTGTCATAGGCCCAGGTACTGGGCAGGATTGGTGACGACGGTGTCTGCAGCGAGGTGATATACACCATGGCGCTGTCAAAGACTTCCGGGTCTACCAGAAGTTCCGGTCGTGACAGCCGTATCGCCAGATAAACCACCACGAAAAAAAGAATTCCCAATAATATAAAAATACTTTTCAAGCGGTTGGCGGGAACGATAATGACCGCCACCATAACCATCAGGGTGCTGATGGCCGAGGCATTAATTGCAAGCGGCACCAGGACCAGCAGCATGTTGGCATAGTAAAACGCCCCGGCCCGGTAGACAATTCCATAGGATAAAAAAATCGGCAGTGTGAAAATGACAACCATCCAGGCGCTCTCTACGGTGCTGTCGATCCAGCGGGAGATAAATACTTTGTAGCTTGAAACCGGCATGGAATGGACCAGTAAAAGGTCCCGTGACAGGTAAAGTTTGGAGAGCGCCGTCAGAATACTGCTGAAAACCAGCAGCGAAAAGGAGACGATCAGGATCATCGACAACAGCTTGTAGCCCAGTATGTCGCCGATTTCCTCGATTCCCTTGAAGTAAGTCAGAACACGGAAGGCAACAGCAAATATACCGCCCCAGAAGAAAAAGCCGATCAGGCCGAAAAAACTCAACCTCGCGATGCTGCCGGCCTGGCCCTTGCGGACCCTGTAATTCGTGATGGGCCAGATGCGGGGTTTCAGCAGTGTTAAGATGTCGTTCATATGCGTTACGGGTTACGAGTTACGGGTTGCGTGTTTCGGGTTACGTGTTCCGTGTTACGGGTTACGTGTTACGGGTTTCGGGTTACGTGTTGCGGGTTGCGTGTTACGGGTTACAGCAATAGTCACATGGCACTCGGCATTCGGCACTCGGCATTCGGTAAAAACCATTCGGTGTACGCCATAAAACGGTATATGGTTTAGGGTATAAGGTATAAGGCTGAGCACCTCAGCCCTCTATTTTCTGCATTCCGCATTCCGACTTCCGAATTCTACTGTCTGTCATCTGACCTCTGCCCTCTGTCATCTGTCTTCTGTCATCTGTCATCTGTCGTCTGTCATCTGACTTCTGTCCTCTGCCCTCTGTCCTCTGCCCTCTGTCCTCTGTCATCTGTCATCTGTCCTCTGTCTTCTGTCATCTGACCTCTGTCATCTGTCTTTTGCTAATTCGCCGTATTCGTCAGATTCAAAAAGACCTTCTCGAGATCGGCATCGGTCACATCGGCTTCGCGTTGCAGGTCGGCGGTGGTGCCGCTGGCGATCAGGCGCCCGCGATGGATAATTCCTACCCGATCACAGACATCCTCGGCCACGGCCAAGGTATGCGTAGACATGAACACGGAAACACCGCTGCGGGCCAGGCTTTGAAAAAGGTCTTTGACCATGATAATCGCCGCCGGATCGAGACCGACCATCGGTTCATCCACGATGATGATTTCCGGCTCATGCATTAATGCGGCCGACATGATCAGTCTTTGTTTCATGCCGTGGGAATACGATTCGATCAGTTCATCGGACCAGTCGGACAGGGAGAACATGGCCAGGTTTTTCCGGCATTCCGGCGGTAAATTTTATCCGGGACATCATATAGATCGGCGGTGAATTTTAAAAACTCCATGCCGGTCAGCTTTTCGTAAAGGTATGGTCGATCCGGAATATACCCGATCTTGCGTTTGGCGGCCTCGGGCTGTTTATACATATCAATGCCGCCGACGGTAATCGTGCCGGCCGAAGGTTCGAGAATTCCGGCGATCATTTTTATGGTCGTGGTCTTGCCGGCCCCGTTGGGTCCCAGAAAACCGAATGTCTCACCGCGCGCCACCGTCAGGTTCAGGTTGTCAACGGCACAAAAGTCACCGTATTTTTTAGTAATGTTTTTAAGTTCGATCATATCGTCGGCCTGAAAATTTAAGAATTATTATTTTGCAGTTATTTGCTTTGGCGATTTTTTTCCGTTTGTGTGGAATAATGACTAAATTGTACTAAAATGACTAAAGTTTTGGTGTCGCTGCGCTCCGTCATTTTGTCATATTAAGCCTGACACCTGACACCCGAAACCTGACACCTATGGTTCTATAACCTTTAACTTTAATTTACCGATGATGCCCATTAAGTCAAGTTGCTTGCTGGGAGAGCCGGTGACGAGCCTGATGTGGCTGACATCCGCCGGGAACTGGTCGAAAAGGGCATCGACGGTTATCCAACGCCCCAGATACACGAGGTTCCAGGCGTGATAATAAAACCGGCCTTTTAAATACACCAGCCCGGCTTCGACCCGGCAGGGAATTCCGGCGGCCCTTGCCAGGGCCGCCAGCAAAACCGAATGTTCATTGCAGTCGCCCACGCGATTTTCCAGCGTGGAAAGGGCATCGGGCAGCGACAGCACCGGACGCTTATCAATATTTTGATGCACCCATGCCACCAACTTGCGCACTTTATCCGCCGGCTCGGTTTGGCCGCCGCTAATCTCCTGCGCCAGGGTTTGAATCCTGACATCATCCGACTGAATAAAAGGTCCCGGCTTCAAAAATATTTTTTCAAGATTCTGCAGGTCACCCTCCTGAATATCGGCTGCCAGGTTGGTCATGGCCTCCTTTTCAACCGTCAGGATATTCGCCTGCAAGACCTGGCGACCGCCGTTTAGTTGAACCGATTGCATTGGGATTCCGCTAATTTCAACCCGCAGGGTTGAAAGATGAGCAAGATCTTCCAACACCACATTGGATGCCACCGAAGCGGTGCGGGTCAGATCCGCACTGGCTGCGGCGGCCAGACCCTGCAACGCGTCTTCCCGGGTGGTTTTTTCCATTTGGATTCCCAGGATGCCTTTTTCTTTCAAGATCCGGCCGTTGTCCCCGATCCAGGCCAACTGGGAGTTGCCTTTAAAATTCAAGGCAATTTTGGTGGCTGATTGAATTTTTCCCATGACCGGCAGATCCTCCCGGCCGATGACTTCCGCGGTCACCGAAGCCTGCCCCATGGTGGCCGGATCAAAAATATCAAAACTATAGTGGTCGCCGGCTTTAAGTTCGACGGCCGACATGGCCGCCGTGACCCCCGGCAACAGGTAGGGCTTGGCTTCCAATTCAATCCTGGCTGTGCGGCTGGTGCCGGCACTCTGCGTTCGGACCGTCAGCACGTCGCCGGAAACCGACCCGTTTACGTTAAAACTGAAGTTACCCGATTTTATGGTGAAATCGAAATCCGCCAGGCTGAAATCACGATTTAGCCGTCCAACAGTCTCCAGGTTGATGTCCTGGACCATCCCCATGGTATTGATGCGCATGCGCACGGTTTCCTGGAAACGATAGCCATTTTCCTCGGCAGCAAGCCTCGAGTGCGAAAAACCGATTTTGTGGCTGCCCTGCACAATGTTCATCCAGGTTTCCTGGTCGCCGGATGATTTTATGGCAGAGATTGCCAGGGTTTGGGGACGGAAAAAATACTTTTGGATCAAATCCAGCCGAATCATAAATAGCGTTATGAATCCCAGCAGACAAACAGAACCCAGAACCCAGAACGATTTTTTTTTATACAATGACATCGCCTTCCCTTCGTTAATTTCATATCGGCCATTTGAGAAAAAAAATAATCTAAATTCTTAAAATAAAAAAAAAGGCCGGACAATCCAGTTGTCCGACCCCTTTATTGTATCACGCTAACCGCACAGTATATATGGTTAACGCGCCCATTTAAACTCGCTGCGACGGTTGCGGGCACGGCCCCATTCCGTCCCATTGGTGGCAGTGGGGCGGGAATAGCCAAAAGACTCGGTAGATATGCGTTCTGTTGCAATGCCCTGGTTAATCAGGAATTGCTTGGCAGCCATCGCTCTTTTGTGGCCGAGCTGCATATTGTATTTTTCGGTACCGATGTTGTCAGTGTGTCCATTGATTCGTACGATGACCCTGGGATCGCTTTGCATGACGTCGGCGATTTCAACCAGGCCGGGAATGAATTCGGACTTGATATTGAATTTGTTGAAATCAAATTCGACGTTTTCTACGATCCAGCAGCCCTTGTCATTTACCGGGGCACCGGCCGGGGTGTCCGGACATTGGTCCATATTATCGGCTACCCCGTCGCCGTCGCTGTCGCCAGCCGCGCTGTCGACTCGGGCCAGGAAGACCTTTGCAACCCAGCCTGCCAGGTCCTGGGGCGACTCCAGGTATTTGGCACTTTGATAAAAGCCACATTGGCCGGCATCGCTAACGGCCTTCATCGTATGGATGGATGCAGGATCCTCGCTGCCAACCAGGACCGTGTAAACACAGAGGTCGGCCCCGAAGCGTTCTTTCAGTCTTCTGACTGCCGCGGCCGGATCATTGTCGGCGTACTCTCCATCGCCGACAAATATTAAAGCCGTCTTGTCATCGAATATCGACATATCGGCGCCGGCTGCATCAATGGACATTTCTGCCGGGCTTTCGCCGCCGCCCCAGGGTACGGTATCCAGCGCCGTTTCAAAACCATCTTTGGTGTATTTTGTGGTGCCGTAGATCAATTGCGTTTTTTTGGCAAACGGGCTGCGCGTGGCGCCGAAATTTCGCATGCCTGCCGTCAGATCCATGTCCGGGATTGCCACGTTCATGCGATGCAAAAAATCATTGGCAATGGCAAATTTCGAGTTTCCCCGATAGTTATCATCTTTTGAGCCGGAGCTGTCCAGTATGACATAAAAATTGTCTATTTTCTGCTCGTATTCGCCGGCCTGCAGGGCTGAGTTCAAATCCATGGCCTGGAATTGGGGATTGAGCAATCCGGCTTTATAGGTCTGGCAGCCAAATAACAACGTCCCGGCCAACAACGCGATTAACATGCTTAGACTCTTTCTTCTCATAATGTGCCTCCTTTCAAATGTATAGGCCTTATTGGTAACCTGATCGTTAACATCTGCCGCATTCGTTTTAAGCCTGGGTGGAAAAAGAAAGTTGATAAAATACCGGTATTAACTGTTGAAATTGACAAGCCATTGGGTGAGCGCTGAACTGAAGCAAAATTTAGGTTGTGAAACCATAGTTCTACTTGGCCAGGGGAATCCAGAACTTTATTACTTTGCTCAGTTTGCCCGTCTCATTGAAGGATCGCAAAAAGTCGTTGGCCCTATCCAACAAACCAGCATTATCTTTTCGGATCCCCCATGCTAAATATTCTCTCGTCAACGGGGTGAACAAGGCCGTCAAACCCTTGTTCTCATTTTCAGAGGCCAAATAAAGTACCATGGGACCATCATAGACAAACATGTCGATGTTCTTTTTGATCAGGTCCCTCACTGCCGCGCGTGTATTGCTGTACAACTTTCTTTTAATGCTGCTGAATTGGGTCTCCACGAAGAATTCTCCGGTCGTATCTTTAATGGCCCCCATGGCCGAGCTGGTTGCGAAAGAAAACAAGCCCGTGCTATAGCGGGCGGCGTCTTTTCTGCGAATCAATGCCATCTGGCCGCTTTCAAAATATGGAATCGCAAAAGAGATCCTGACTTCTCTGAGCGTGGTAATCGTCATCCCGGACATGATAATATCAATCCGGTTTTCCAGCAGGGCCGGAATCTGGTCCTCCCATTTAAGCTCGACAAAGCGCAGCTCTTTGCCCAGGAACGCTGCCAACTCCCTTGCAAGGTCTGCTTCCAGGCCGGTTATTTTGCTGCCCTGCCTGAAAATAAGCGGAGGTGAACCGGTCGTTACGCCAACCCGCAAAATATTCTTGTCAGGTGGGATGAAGCCGGAGTTGGGCTTCTGCTGACCGGTTGGCGCACACCCTGCAGCCAGGGATAGGGCTGATAATATGAAAAACAACACAGCTAATCGACGAAAGCACTCATTTTTACCCATGCGTGGATCCCTCCAGTATCTAAAAACCGGTTCCCATCACGCCTTGCCCGGGGCCGGGCCTGAGGGACACCATATCGTGGTTTTCGACTGTGGATGCCATCATATGAAAATTTTTAGTAATTGGCAAACTTAAATTACTTTAAAATTTTTCGTTGTTGTTTGCGGGCAATAAGCTATTCGTGAAATTAAAGATCATGCGGGAACACTTGGCGGCGCCGCCCGTTCGCTGCACCGCTATTCAAAGAATAATAGAGCAATTTTATCTTGACACGCTCCGGTTTTTTCGCGATATAATATCCTTTATAATTAACTAAGGGGATCGGCCGGTTTCAATCTCCTAAACCGCTCTAGGCTGATGATTTTTTGCCAGATCCATAAATATGTTTTGCCAACCATAATTTTCATACAGGCTTTTCAGGCAGAGTCAATATTGACCCTGCCTTTTTTAGGAATAGGTATCAGGTCGACAGCATTTTTCAAAAGAAGTCTTTTAGGAGTTACGAGTCATGCCTCAGGGAACTGTCAAGTGGTTCAATAACAAGCGGGGTTGGGGTTTTATCGTTAAAGAAGACGGGGAAGATATCTTTGTACATTACTCCGCCATCAAGGGAGAGGGCTTTAAATCCCTGGATGAAGGGCAGCGCGTGCAATTTGAGATCGAAGAGGGCGATAAAGGTCCTGCAGCCGCGAGTGTTGAGCCGGTTTAGACGGCATCGCTTATATTGAATAGCTAGCTAAGTAAGATTCAGTGGGAATTGGTTTTCCTGAGGTGAAATCCGCCCGGGTTCCGGTTTGCGGGGGCCCATCGACTTCTGCATCGCTGTTGTTTACTGATCAAATACGGTTTTCAGACGCTGCATTTCCGATTCGGCCTGGCTGACCATCTCCTCCATAATTACCTGAAGCGGCTGCACTTTGTCCACCAGTCCCACCGATTGTCCGGCCATGAGAGAGCCCCGGACGGTATCGCCGTCGATTACTGCATTGCGCAACGCACCGACCCAGAATTCTTCCACCTTGTACTGGGCCTCCAGTTTGTCCAGCTGATCATTGTCCAATTTATTCAGCAGCTCCAACTGAAGCTTGGCGAACTCGATGGATCCCTCGTTTTTTAGGGCCCGCACGGGGATGACCGGAAGCCGGCTGTCAAACTGCGGGGTGGCAATGGCGTCTTTGGCCTTGGCCTTGCGAAAGGTTTCCTTGAATTTTGGATGGGCAAGGCACTCCTCTGCCATGATAAAGCGGGTTCCCATCTGGATGCCCGCCGCACCCATCATCAACAAATGCGCCATCATTCGGCCCGTGGCGACTCCTCCGGCGATGAAGATCGGTACTGAGTCGACATTAAAAAGTATTTGTTGAACCAGCACGGATAGCGCTACCGGCCCGATGTGGCCGCCGGCCTCCGAACCCTCGAGAATCAAGGCATCGGCCCCCCGATCAATCAACTGGTGGGCCAGGGGCGCGGTCGAAGCAAAACATACTACTTTGGCCCCATGTACTTTGGCTTTTGCGATCTCACTTTTTTTTGGGATGCCGCCGGCAAATACTACCAGTGGGCTGGCCAATCGGCAGACCAGCTCCAGCTGTTCCTTATAGACGGGCGCCAGCGTAATGAGATTGATGCCAAATGGATTCTCGGTCAGTTCCCCGGTCTCCAAAATTTGCTTTTCGAGAATATCAACCGGCGTGTTGCCGCCGGCCAGCAATCCAAAACCGCCGGCGTTGCCGATGGCGCTGACCAGCCTGGGATCGCTGACCCACGTCATTGCACCGCACATGATGGGATATTTGCAGCCTAAAAAGCGACGCCCCCTTTCGAAAAATTTGTCGATCAGCATGGCTATATCCTTGCATTGTTAGTATAGAGCCTGCGCATAAACTTAAAATTGATCAGAATAAATTACAAAATTGTAGGTCCAACATTTTAAATTTGGTCAATGTTCTTTGAAAAATTGGTTAAAGCAGCAATCTGCTGTGCTTCAGGTTA
>Ga0209150_1000491_pt1 | contig 11919 bp, 11 predicted proteins | sample WorMetTyACAVOLI3_FD_187424 | JGI IMG/M metagenome (GOLD analysis project Ga0209150, IMG submission 187424) | Marine gutless worms symbiont microbial communities from Max Planck institute for Marine Microbiology, Germany - Olavius algarvensis... ... | reverse complement strand
AAACTCGTAAAACAATGCGTTCTGCTGCGCCGGTAGTTGTCCCATCATGGGAGACTTCCTAATGAAGTGGATACCGAACTCGATTATCTCATGGCCGAGTCATAATCGAGAGTTTTTCAACAGAATCTGCCGAAAGCTGGCGTTCCTTGACCAGGTATAAAATCCAGTTCTGTAAATCCGCTGGGCTCAGTCGGTCGGGTGATCGACGATAGTACCGGGACAGCAAACTGACGGCATGGACATAACTGGCCTGGGTGCGTGGCGCGTGACCGCGCAGGCGCATCTGATCGAGCATGGCTTCGCGTAGAGGATGCATGGGATGTCTCCTGTATCGTTACTTAGGGACATCCCAGTGTGCGCCTGTCTTAACAAGGCTGGAAAGTGAAAATCAGAAAACTAAAAAGCTACCGCGTAGCGGTTGAGTTCAACAATGATATAGACAGAATCTGTATTTTCAGTTTGTCTTTGGGGGGTTGTTTGCGCATAATCCTTTGAGGCCCTGGATGGGCCGGGTTTTTTAATTTGCTAAGGGAGTAGTTTCATGGACGATGATTCCGTTTCCCATTTCTGGGACAAATATATCGCAATTTCAAAGCTTTACAAGGTGCGTAATTCGGCACTGCGCTGGTATGTGCGCTATGCGGAGAACTACATCAAGGCGCATGAGGGGTTATCGCTGGAGCAGCATGGCGCGCTGCAACTGGAAAAATATCTAAGGGAAAAAGGCAGAAACCCAAACCTGGAAAGTTGGCAATTCAAGCAATTGGTGCAGGCACTGGAGATTTTATTTGTTGAAATTGTGTCTGCGCCATGGGCCAAGGAATATCCGTGGCAGGATTGGTCGGTCACGGCCGATACCCTGGCGGTCGACCATGTGACGCTGGATCGTGCTTATCGTCCGCTTCAAGTGCCGGCGTCGGACTCGGGTTCGCGGCAGCAGACTGACCGCGATGGCTGGTTGTCGAGAAAGGTTCGTCAAGTATTCCCGCAGCATGTGAATGCCTTGATTACCCAGATCAGAGTGCGCCAATATTCGATTCGTACCGAACAGGTTTATCTGGGCTGGTTATTTCGCTATATCGGGTTTCACGGAATGAAAGACCCGGCAGAATTGGATGAATCGCACATCTCTGCTTTCATCGAGTACCTGGTTACGCGGCGCAATGTGGCCGCCAGCACCCAAGGACAGGCCTTGAACGCGGTGGTATTTTCCTACCGGAAGGTTTTGCAGCGAGAAATCAGTGACCGAATCGATTTTGTGCGTTCCAAAAAACAGCGCCGGTTGCCAGTAGTGTTAACCAAGGCGGAGGCCAGAAGTTTGTTTCGGCAGATTCAAAACCCCACCCATAAACTGATGGCATTCCTGCTTTATGGTTGTGGATTGCGTTTGATGGAATGCGTTCGCTTGCGGATTCTGGACGTGGATTTTGGCTACCAGCAGATTCTGGTGCGAAATACTAAGGGTAAAAAGGACAGGGTGGTACCGATACCCCGGATGGTGCGAGAACAATTGCAGCAACAGATCGACAAGGCACAGCACTTGCATGCCGAGGATCTGGAGCGGGGATTTGGGCGGGTATTTATGCCAGATGGACTGGTACGCAAGTACCCAAGTGCGGAAGCTGAATTTCGCTGGCAATACCTGTTTCCTGCCTCTCGAATGTCGGTCGACCCGCGCTCAGGTGCGAGACGCCGGCATCACTTGCACGAAAACAGTCTGCAGAAGAGTATCAAGAAAGCAGCGGAAATAGCCGGCATAAACAAGCAAGTGAATTGTCATGCTTTGCGTCACTCGTTTGCAACGCATCTGCTCGAAAATGGTTATGACATTCGCACGGTGCAAGAGTTGTTGGGTCATGCCGATGTTTCCACCACAATGATTTATACCCACGTTCTAAATAAGCCGGGAATCCTGGTGACAAGTCCGTTGGACCAGATGTCGGACTAAATTGATGGATTCCGCTTTAAAGCAGATGAAGCCACGCAATTCCGCAGCTATAATCCGGGCTTTGCTATGCAAGAGGCCCATTATGGCTGACAAACCCCTGGTAATCGAAACCGGTATGCACGCACCCGATGCCTGCGTCATCTGGCTGCATGGGCTGGGCGCCGACGGTCACGACTTCGAGCCCATTATTTCCGAGTTGCGGCTCGATCCCGGGCTCAACATCCGTTTTGTGTTTCCGCATGCGCCGATGCTTCCGGTCACGATCAACCAGGGCTTTGTGATGCGCGCCTGGTACGATATTCGTACCGCGGATATTGGCAGTGAACCCGATGAAAAGGGCATACGCAAATCATCCGGATTGCTTGGGAAAATGATCGGCGCTCAAATTGCCGGTGGCATCCGGTCCGACCGTATCGTGCTCGCCGGGTTTTCCCAAGGCGGGGTAATTGCGCTGCAGGCGGGGTTGCGTTATTCGAAAAAACTCGCGGGTATCATCGCGCTGTCGACTTACCTGCCGCTGGAGGATTCCCTGGACGCTGAGAAATCTGAAATCAATGCCGATATCCCGATTCTGCTGGCGCATGGCTCGGCGGACCCGGTGATTCCGATTCATCTCGCCCAACGCTCACGCGGCAAACTGGAGCAGGAGAATTACCAGGTCGAGTGGCACGAATACAAAGGCATGCCGCACAGCGTCTCCGAGCAGGAAATCTTTCATATCGCCGAATGGCTGGAAAAAGCCCTAATATGATGTCCTCGCCGCGAAGCGGCGAGGACTCCCCAAACCGTCATCCCCGCGCAAGCGGGGATCTCAAAAAGTTGGCCCCATAATGTCATCCCCGCGCAAGCGGGGATCTCACAAAGGTGGCGCGTTAATAGATTCCCGCTTACGCGGGAATGACTCAGGAACACCGGTATGACTCAGGAACACCGGTATGACTCAGGAACACCGGTATGACTCAGGAGCGCCGGCATGACTCAGGAGCGCCGGCATGACTCAGGAACACCGGTATGACTCAGGAACACCGGTATGACTCAGGAGCGCCGGCATGACTCAGGAGCGCCGGGTGACTCAGGAGCGCCGGGGTGACCCAGGAACACTGGCATGACCAAGTGCCGCGGGAATTAGACTAATCGGCAGGGGCATACTGAACTGCGTTGCGGGCCGCTCCGTGACGGCGAGCATATCAGTCCTCGATCATTTCACGGCCGGCCTCGACCTGTATCAACACCTGCGCGGGCGCGGTGCCGCCGGTGATATTGCGGGCGTTGAGCGAGCCTTCCAGCGTCAGCACGTCGAATACATCGTCTTCGATGCGTTGATCGAATTGCCGTAATTCCTTGAGCTTACAAGCTCCCAGGTCCTTGCCCTGGTCAATCGCAAATGCGACTGCGTTGCCGACCGCTTCGTGCGCGTCGCGAAATGCCGCGCCCTTTTTCACCAGGTAGTCTGCAAGGTCGGTCGCGGTGGCGTAACCCTGTTGCGCGGCCTGGTACATCTTCTCGCGGTTGACTTCGAGCGCGGGCACCATGTCGGCGAAGGCGCGTACACTGCCGATTAACGTGTCGAGTGTATCGAACAACGGTTCCTTGTCTTCCTGGTTGTCCTTGTTATAGGACAGCGGCTGCGCCTTCATCAGCACCAGCAGGTTGACCAGATGCCCGGCCGCGCGCCCGGCCTTGCCGCGCACCAGTTCGGCGACGTCGGGATTTTTCTTTTGCGGCATGATCGACGACCCGGTGCAGTAGCGGTCCGGCAGCCGTACGAAATCGAATTGCGCGCTCGACCACAGCACCAGTTCTTCGGCCATACGCGACAAATGCGTCATGCATATCGCCGCCGCGGCGCAGAATTCGATGACGAAATCGCGATCGCTGACCGCGTCGATGGAATTGCGGCAGGGGATGTCGAAACCGAGTAACTCGGCGGTGTACTCGCGGTCGAGCTGATAAGAGGTTCCGGCCAGCGCCGCGCTGCCCAGCGGCATCTGGTTCATGCGCCGCGCGCAGTCGCCGAGCCGGCCGTGGTCGCGCTCGAGCATTTCAAACCAGGCCAGCATGTGATGGCCGAAGCTGACCGGTTGCGCCACCTGTAAATGGGTGAAGCCGGGCAGGATGGTGTGTGCCTCGCGCTCGGCGAGGTCGAGCAATCCTTGTTGAAACGCGCGAATGCCATGCCGGCAGTGCCCGATCTGGTCGCGCAGGTAGAGGCGAATGTCGGTCGCGACCTGATCGTTGCGCGAGCGTCCGGTGTGCAGCTTCTTGCCGGCATCGCCGATCAACGCTGTCAGGCGCGCCTCGATATTCATGTGCACGTCCTCGAGCGCAACCGACCATTCGAAGCGGCCAGTTTCGATTTCGGCGCGAATTTGTTCGAGGCCCTGCTTGATCGTTTTCAATTCCCCGGCGTCGAGTACGCCGATGCGTTTGAGCATCATCGCATGCGCGCCCGAACCCTCGATATCGGCCTGCGCCAGGCGCTGGTCGAAACCGACCGAAGCGGTAAAAGCCTGCACGAATTCGTCGGTGGGTTCGCTGAATCGCCCGCCCCACATGCGGGAATCGTCTTTGCTCATGGTATCTGTTGTTTCGGCTTAAATCGCGCGTTTAATACGGCGACACATTGCGCTGTATATTGTTGTATGCTTGCAGTGCACGACCAACAAATCAACTCTTTATGCCAGATAATACGGAAAAAAGTATACCCGGCTCCGAAAACTCGACTTACCTGCCCGATTTCTGCGATGGGGATGTTTTCCTACGTTTGCTGCTGGTAGTCCAGTTGATCGCGATCATGTTTGCGCTGGTCAGCTTTGGCGGCGGTCGCCTGTTCGTGCATCTCGCGCTGATTTCGCTGGCCATGCTGTGGGTCGGGCTGACCACGGCGGCGCTGCTCTGCCTGATGAATCGCCAGGGCTGGCTCGGCGATCATGCGCGCACCACCATGCTGGTGTTCGCGGCCGCGATTCTGATGACGCTGCTGGTCAGTTTTTTGAGTCTCGGGCTTGGCGGCGTGATGAGCTACGGGCCGACGGCAAGCGACGCGATCTACACGCTGGCGCGCAACCTGTCGATCGTGGTTATTCTGGTGGGCCTCGCTTTGCGTTATTTTTACTTGCGCCACGAATCCGATCTGCGCCTCAAGGTGCAGGCTCAGGCGCGCTTGCAGGCCTTGCAGGCGCGCATCCGTCCGCACTTTTTATTCAACAGCATGAACACCATCGCCAGCCTGACCCACGATCAACCCAATCTCGCCGAGCAAGCCATCGAAAACCTGTCGGATTTGTTTCGCGCCAGCCTCGCGGCCGAATCCAGTATTTCGCTGCAGCAGGAGTTGGAATTAACGCGCAGCTACATCGCTCTCGAGGCGCTGCGGCTGGGCGAACGGCTCGAAGTCCAGTGGCGGCTGCCGGACGAGGAACTGTCCCTCTACCTGCCGGCGTTAACGCTGCAGCCGCTGGTCGAAAACGCGATTTACCATGGCATCGAACCCCTGCCCGGCGGGGGAGTTATCGAAGTCGCCATCGATGACGGCGATAGTGGTATCGTCATTAAGATTTCCAATCCGATTGCGAGCGCCGGGCACTCGCATAATCGCCAGGGCAACCGGATGGCGGTCGAAAATATAAAGGAGCGGCTCACGCTCGCGTTTGACGGTGCGGCTTCGATGGAGTTGTCCGAGACCGAGTCACGCTATACTGTTACCTTAACCATTCCTACCGCGGAGGCTGCGTGAAGATACTGATTGTCGACGATGAAAAACCGGCGCGTGATCGTCTGGCGCGCATGGTGGGCGAATTGAAGCAACATGACCTGGTCGGCGAGGCGGTGAACGGGCTCGAAGCGCTCGGCATGGCGCAAAGCCTGGAACCCGATATCGTGCTGCTGGATATTCGTATGCCAGGCATGGACGGTATCGAGGCGGCGCGGCATATCGCCAAGCTCGACCAGCCGCCGGTGGTGGTTTTTACCACCGCGTTTTCCGATCACGCGCTCGAAGCCTTCGAAACGCACGCCGTCGACTATTTGCTCAAACCGGTGAAGCAGGACCGCTTACAGGCGGCGATGGATGCCGCGATCCGGCCGACGCGCGCCCAGGCTTCCAAAAGCGGCGCCCTGTTGTCGGGGCTGGAGCCGCGGCAACATATCTGCGCGCGGGTGCGCGGCAGTCTGGTGCTGGTTCCAATCGAAAATATTTACTATTTTCATGCCGAGCAGAAATATGTCACCGTACGCCATACCGATGGCGAAGTGCTGATCGAGGATGCGCTCAAGGGCCTCGAAAAGGAATTCGGCGATCGTTTTTACCGGATTCATCGCAATGCATTGGTGAGTCTGGCGTGGCTTGCCGGGATGCAATCGGATAACAATGGCCACCAGGTCACCTTCCGCGATATCGACGATTGCCTCGAAGTGAGTCGCCGGCATTTGCCGGGGGTGCGTAAAATTATCAAGAATCTGTAAATGACGACATCACGAACCGAATTGCGTATCGCAACCCGCGGTAGCCCGCTTGCACTATGGCAGGCCGAGCACGTGCAGGCACGGCTCGAAGCCCTGCATCCCCAGTTGAAAGTATCGCTGCTGAAGATGAAAACCCGCGGCGACAAGCTGCTCGACGCGCCGCTGGCCAAGGTCGGCGGTAAGGGTTTGTTCGTCAAGGAACTCGAAGCCGGTCTACTCGACGGGCGCGCCGATCTCGCGGTGCATTCGCTAAAAGATGTCCCGGTGCAGTTTCCCGACGGCCTCGAATTGGCGCTGGTAATGGAGCGTGAAGACCCGCGCGACGCCTTCGTCTCCAATCGCTATGACAGCCTCGCGGATATGCCGGCCGGCAGTTTGGTGGGGACCTCGAGCCTGCGCCGCCAGACCCAGATCCGCGCAAGTTACCCCGCACTCGAAGTCGACTGGTTGCGCGGCAACGTCAACACGCGTCTGGCCAAGCTCGACGCCGGCGAATTCGATGCCATTATTCTGGCCGCCTCGGGCTTGCAGCGCTTGGGTTTCGGCGCGCGTATCCGTGTCGCGATCCCGCCCGAGGAATGCCTGCCGGCGATCGGCCAGGGCGTGCTCGGTATCGAGATTCGCAGTGACGACGACGAACTGCGCGAGTTGCTTGCACCGCTGGCGCATGCCGAAACCACGTTGCGGGTTACCGCCGAGCGGGCGCTCAATCAAACCCTGAACGGCGGTTGTCAGGTGCCGATTGCAGGTTACGCGGTGCTCGAACGGGATCAGCTGCACCTGCGCGGGCTGGTCGGCGAGCCCGACGGCAGTGAAATCCTGCGTGCCGAGGTGCGCGGTAGCAGCGCTCGGGCGCATGAACTCGGCGTCGAGCTGGCCCGGCAATTGCTGGACCAGGGTGCCGACCGGATTCTCGCGCGCTTGCTGGAGAGCGATGCGGGCTGATTCTGCGCTATGTCGGAGTTTGGGAAATCGCGTCAGGCGGGCGCTCAGCGATGCCGGCTAAAGGGCAGGTGATCCTGAATACCCGGCCGGCGCATCAGCAGGCCGCGCTAAGCGCCTTGCTCGAGCATGAAGGCGCGAGCGTGCTGTGCTTCCCGGTCATTGAAATCCAGCCGGTCGAGGCCGTTGCGGCAACGCCGGATCTGTCGCAATATGACATTTTGTTGTTCGTCAGCCGTAACGCGGTCGACGGCGCCTTCCAGCATTTCTCGGCCGCGCAGTTGTCGGCAGTGCCCCGGCTTGGCGTGATCGGCGCGGCGACCCGGACTGCGCTCGTTGAGCGCATCGGCGATGCGGGAGCAAAATTGATAACCGGCGAGCCATACAATAGCGAAGCCCTGCTCGCGGCCGAGGCGCTGCAGCGGGTGTCGGGTAAGCGTATTTTGATTCTGCGCGGGCAGGAAGGACGTAACCTGCTGGGCGATGAGCTTGGCGCGCGCGGCGCGCGCGTGGAATACAAAGAGGTATATCGGCGGGCCTTGCCGGCGGTCGACGCCGGCGTCTTCGAGCGGCTCGTGAGGCCGGCTTTTCCGACACTCGTGATCCTGACCAGTAGCGAGGGGATGCATAACCTGTTGCAACTGGTCGATGCCGATGCAGCGCGGCGCTTGCGACAAATCCCGTGGCTTTTGATCAGCGAAAGAATGCGTGAATCGGCGCTGAAACTGGGACATAATGCGCCCATCATAATCGCATCCGGCGCGAGCGACGACGGAATACGGCAAACGATTTGCGAATGGGCGGCGCAGCGATAGGGCACGGCAACAGACCCCGGCATAGACCAAGATATGAGTAAAAAAGATTCATCCAACGAAACGGAAGACAAGCGGGAAGTCGTTGTCATGGACACCGGGGAGACGGTTGTTTTCGAAGCCGACCCGGATGCCGAAGAACAGTCCGAGGCTGCGTCCGGGGTCGAGGCCGAACCCGTAACCGAGCCCGCTCCCGCGGCAGCCGATGCAATGCCCCGGCAGCGCCGTTCCTGGTTTAACCTGTTCAATTTCCTGCTCATCATCGGGCTTGCCGCGGCGGCTGGTTATTACTGGTGGCAGCAGCAGCAATTACAGCAAGACTATCGCGACACCATTGCCGACCTCAGGCAGCAAATCGAATCCCGGGTCAGCGGTGCTCGGCTCGATGCCAGCCTGACGCCGTTAAAGTCGGATCTCGGCAAGCTCGGCGGAAAAATCGAAGAACTCGGGCTCGGGCAACAAACCCTGCGTGCGTCCAGTGAAAAACTCTACGAACTCTATGGCCGGGATAAAAACGACTGGCAACTCGCCGAAGTCGAGTACCTGATGCGGGTCGCGCAGCATAAGCTGATTCTGCAGGATGATTTCGAAGGCGCGGCGATCACCTTGCAGGCTGCCAGCGATAAGATTGCGTTGACCGGCGATCCCGGGCTACTGCCGGTGCGGATTTTGATCAGTGAAGAAATTGCCGAGCTTAAAACGCGCAAACGCGCCGATTTGGTCGGCATGACCCTGATCCTGGCACAGCTCGCACGTCAGGTAGGCGTGCTGGAACCGGGATTTGCGATGCGCGTCGATCAGGTCGACTCCGCCCCGCCGGAGTTGCAGGAGGCGCAAAACTGGCTCGATAAGATTAACCGTTTCATCGATTCGCTGGTCACCGTTAGCTACGAGGATGGCCGCCCCGGCGCGGTTGAAGCCAATGTCGTCAACGTCGGCGAAACCCTCGAAGACAACCTCAAGCTCGCGCGCTGGGCGGTGCTCGACCGGGATGCCAGGCAGTATGCGCAACTGATCGAACAAAGTTTGCGGTTGTTGCGCGAATTCTATGATCTGGATAACGCCGCCAATCACGATTTCATGACGCAATTGCAGGAACTGCAAAAAATGCAGTTAAAACCGGAAAAACCGGATATCGGTCGCTCGTTGCAGGAATTGCAACGCATCCTCAGTCAGCGGGAAAATGCGCCACAGCCCGCCGCGCCCACGGAGACCGGTAATGGTTAGGATATTCATTAAGCTGCTTATCCTGGTAATCGTTGTGCTGGCCGTGGTGCTACTGGTACGCGACGATCCCGGCATGGTGATGCTGCGCTACCGTGGCTGGGCGATTGACACCAGTCTTGCCGTCGCGCTGGCGGTGCTCATTGTCGTCGTGGTCGCGATATATTACCTGGTGCGGTTTTTGCGCGGCATCCTGCGCATGCCGGCTGCGATGCAGCTTCAATCGCAGAACCGGCGCTACGCCAAGGCCCGGCGCCAGCTCAACCAGGGATTGATCGATCTTGCCGAAGGACGTTTCGAGCAGGCCGAAAATCACTTGATGCGGCTCGTCAATTTCAGTGAAAGCCCGTTGGTGCACTATCTCTCCGCGGCGCGCGCGGCGCAGTTACAGGGCAAGCACGATGCCCGCGACAGTTATCTCAAAGCCGCGCACGAAGCCAATCCGGAAGCCGAGCTGGCGATCGGCGTAACCCAGGCGGAGCTGCAGTTGGCCCACCAGCAAACCGGGCAAGCCTTGGCCACGCTCAGCCGGCTGCACAGCATCGCGCCGCGCCACGACTTTGTCACCATGCTGCTGGCACGCGCTTATTTCGAGCTCGAGGATTGGGCTGCGCTGACACAGATTTTGCCCGACGTCAGGCGCAAGAAACTGCTCAAGGAGCAGCGTTTGCACGAAATGGAGCTGGCCGGTTACCGCGGAGCGCTCGAGGACGCCATCGGCAATCAGGCGGGTTTCGATAAAACCTGGAGCGCTATTCCGAAATCTCTGCAATCCGATCCGGAGATGCTGTGCTTTTACCTGGACCTGCTGGCGCGTCGTGGTTGGTACAGTAACGGCGCCGAACAGCTATTGGTGAAATCACTGGATAATCGCTGGGACGATTCGTTGATCGACATATACGGTCGGTTTGAAGCCAGGGACGCCAATGCGCAACTGACGCGCGCCGAGAAATGGCTCGATGATTACGGTCACAACGAACACCTGTTGCTGGCGCTCGGACGCATTTCGATGCGGGCGCGGCTATGGGGCAAGGCGCAGGGCTATTTTGAAGCCAGTAACGGCGCCCGGGCCAATCCGTCGGCTTGTCTCGCGCTCGCCGAGTTATTCGAACAACAGCTGCAGCAACCGGACAAGGCCGCCGAGTACTACCAGCAGGGGTTAAAGCTCAGCCTGGAAGCGCCTCGCTAACAGCAACGCGCGCGATGGGTAAATACAATAAAAAGCACGCCGCGCTACTCGACCGCAGCTACCAAACCCCCGAAATCGTCAACCAGCGCCTGCGCACCCTGGCGGCAATGGCGCTAAACACCGGGGAAAGCGTACTCGACGCCGGTTGCGGTACCGGGTTGTTGCTCGAGCAGGAAGCCCTGGCCGTCGGCAAAGAGGGTCGAGCCGAGGGCATCGATCAAAGTGCGGACATGCTTGAATTAGCCGGTACGCGCTGTGCCGACATGCCGCAGCTGCGGTTGCGGCAAGGGAGTGTCGAAACGCTGCCGTTCGAGGCCGCGAGCTTCGATGCGCTCAGCTGCACACAGGCTTTGCTGTATGTCGATAAGCTGGACCAGGCCTTGCACGAATTTCATCGCGTGTTGAAACCGGGTGGGCGCATCGCGCTGCTCGAAACCGACTGGAGCGGCGCGATTCTTAATAGCCATGATCGAGCCCTGACGCAACGAATTTTCGGCGCTTGGGATGCCGAAGTAATAAATCCGAATCTGCCGAAGCGACTCAGACCCCTGCTACAGGGGCTGGGCTTCGGAGCGCTGCGGGTAGAAGCAATCCCGATTCTGAATCCGAGCTACTCGAAACACAGCTTTTCCGCCGGTATGCTGAAAAATTTCGCGACGGTTGCGCGCCGGCGCGACGCGATATCGCCCACGGAGTCGGATGAATGGCTGGCCGGGATCGACAGTTTGATCGAACGCGATGAGTATTTCTTCTGCGTAAACCGATTTCTGTTTACCGCAGTTAAATAAAGCCGGCAACAAACCATCCCCTGCTCTCAGTCACCCCCGCGCTTTACCGCCATCCCCGGGCTTTACCGTCATCCCCGGGCTTTACCGTCATCCCCGCGTTTTATCGTCATCCCCGCGCAAGCGGGGGATCTCACAACAGCGCCGCCATTACAAGATTCCCGCCGCACTGCGCAGGCTTGCGCGGGAACTCACCCACTACCGGCATAGCCGGTAGTTTGAATTATGCCCCCCAGTGGGGGCTATCGGTCCAGTGCCAATCGTCCTGATTTAGCTAAGCCTCATCCCAGCTCTAGTCATTCCCGCGTTAGCGGCGGCCCGCCGAATCGCAGTCTGTCGATAATCACCTCGCTGCTGTGTAGCGAGATCCCCGCTTGCGCGCACTGCTGTCCGGAATAAATTAAGTTGGTGTATTTGAAAGTGTTGACGTGCCCGGGTTTTACGAATAAAACCATAAGCGACAACTTAATTTCAGGACACTGCAACATGTATACAAATACCCGATTTGGCGAACTTTTGAAAGTCCTTCCTAAAAATACTTTCAAACGCTGCGTT
>Ga0209150_1000485_pt1 | contig 12032 bp, 13 predicted proteins | sample WorMetTyACAVOLI3_FD_187424 | JGI IMG/M metagenome (GOLD analysis project Ga0209150, IMG submission 187424) | Marine gutless worms symbiont microbial communities from Max Planck institute for Marine Microbiology, Germany - Olavius algarvensis... ... | reverse complement strand
GGTGGTCGAGAGCTTCTTTGGCAGTCTGAAGCAGGAGCGGGTGCAATGGCGAAATTATCAGACTCGATATGAAGCACAGCAGGATATTCTGCAGTACATATCCAGCTGGTATAACCCATATCGATTGCATTCGACGCTGAATTATGTCAGCCCGAATGATTATGAAAAACAACTACTCGAAACGAAGCATGCCGCTTAACTGGGGTGTATCAAAAAGTTTGACCACGTCAATTGGTTACAACGAAATTCGAAAGCAGAAAAGCTGTGGGTTGTGCCGTACGATCGCCTGTATCACCTGGATGTCACCAACTTTGTTGGTACAAATGTTGTAATCATCGACCAGAAAAATAAGTAATCGCAAAACAAATCAATAACTTATATAAGCGATTCGATTCCGCCCCAGGCACCATTTAATTCCTCATCGGGCTAACACTTTTAAGCCTCGAAAAACTACTCCATATCAAAAACCGACAATGCCATTTCAAGAACGGCCCGGTTTTGAGAGACGCTTTCTCCACGCGCCTGCTGGTTTCGGGCAAATCCCATTTGGGAGCTGATATACGATGCAGCAAATTCCGAATCGATGTTCCCGGGAAACTCACCGTTAAGCTTGGCTCGATTAATCCATTCCGAATAGGTAGCTAAGAGATCTCTCTGAATAACCTCTATCTGCTTGCGTGTTTCAGTTTCTAACTTGAGTTTATCTCCACGCATTTTCACAAACAGGCAGCCCTTCGGCATGCCCGGGTGTTCCTCGGTATTCAGCTCAATTAATCTATTCAGGTTGATTCTAAATGAGCCCGGGCTTTTCAGCATTTCAAAAACCGGCTCCAGGATTTTTGACCGATAACGGATCAACACTTCTTTCATTAAGCCGTCTTCACTACCGAACTCTCTATACAGACTGGGTTTGGATACACCTGCCAGGTTGCATATTTCATTCAACGACACGCCGTCGACACCCTTACTCCAATACAAATTCATCGCTATTGTGATGGTATGCTCTCGGTCAAAGGTCTTGGGCCTGCCGCGTTTTTTCTTCGTTTCCTGTTGCATTAGAAAGTCTCTAGCCGTGTCCAGGCATGTCCCTCGCGACAATAATATACCAATCGGTAATTAAATTTGCCAAATGCTAAAAAACTGCCTTTAACCCTTCTTATTTAATTTTTCAGCAACAAAATAATTATTTTAATACCGCGCGGTATTTTATTGTTGACTTTCGTCATTATTTTTATACCATCCAGTATTTATATAGTGAATCTGTCAAGACGGACCTCGCGAAACGAAGCCTTTAACCCGGCTTCCAATACTTGTAATCGCACTGGTGACCGCGTGTTTGACCGTCCATACAAGGACAGCACTCAATCAAACAAATCCAAAGGAGAACTGCATGAGTACTCAAAAAGCCAAACTTGTCAAAGCTATGGACGCGCTTTTCAAAGACTTTAACGAGGCAGCCATGCGCGACTACTACAAACCAGATTACATACAGCACAACCCAAATGTACCAACAGGCTTGGAAGCGGTGATTGGTCTTTTACCCTTGCTAAGGCAAGCAGACTTTGGATTGAAGCATCGTGCCATGGATATGGTAGATGACTTGATCAAACCGCTGGCTAATGATCAGGTTACAGTAGCCAGGGAAGTAATCTGGAATAGTCATTGGTACCAGGCAGCGGTACATGCTTGCGCCAGGGTAGGCGCCGACTACATGATTAAGTGTACCGACACCCACAGGAAAGCCCTGAAAATACTGAAGGATCGTTCAGACCAATACCTGTTACGCCATATTTCCTGCCCTGTACTGCTTGTCCATACGGTCGAACCTAGTCATTATCAGCGTGTATTAGCTGCGGTGACCATCGAGGAGGGCAACAATAGCCACGACGAATTAAATAATCTGGTCATTTCCAATGCTCGACGCATATGTCGCATAACAGGCGGGGAACTGCACGTCGTGGCCATCCACAATGATCGCAAGGATATTTTCAGTTTGCTACGTTTTCGGTCGGACGGAGACGATGAGAAACCGCCAGGAGAAGAACTGATTAGTTCCCACTTTGGCATCGAACCCGATAAAATTCACCTCGCTTCCGGTCCTACAAAACAGGTTATTGTGGAGATGGCGACAGAAATTGACGCCCAATTGGTGGTGATGGGAACTTTTGCACGCGCAGGTATTTCGGGCGCTGTTTTAGGCAACGTTTGTGAGAAGGTTTTAGATCAGTTGACGGAAGATATATTGACGGTTCACTAGCTGAAGCAGTACGGGTCAAAAATACGGAACTAAGCGCCACAACAAGCTCGACCGGCCGCGGATCCCGAGGCTGGTGCCGGATTCAATCAATCAGCGCCGGTCGATGGATTTCGTCTCGGATCAACTCGCTAACGACCGCCGATTCCGGATATTGAATATCGTCGACGACTTCTCTCGCGAGATCGTACTGCAGATAGTCGACTTTTCAATCTCGGGCCATATCGATCACCGGGTAAAAATACCGCCGACAGTGTTCGCTGAACGGTTTGCCTGATATGATTAAATTCATATCAGGCGTGGCTCACATCAAGGGGTACGGTCACTATTGCTAGAAAACACCAAGTCCAGCTTAGATATCGCGCACATCATCCTTCTATATTTATTGGGTCTTACGAATGCCAGAAAACAATCTTCCTGATCCTGATAACCAAACTTTAGTACCTCACTTAATCAGTCTATTTCTGACTCTTGCCGCATTTTGGCTAATAAACTCTGGTCATTACACGCTGCTGATACTGTCGCTTGGGTTAATCTCCATCGCCCTGGTTTTATATATTGTCCATAGAATGGATGTAATAGATCACGAATCCCAGTCACTGCTTGTCCCGCTGAAGATTCCCGGATTCCATCTATGGCTAACCAAACAAATAATTCTCGCAAATATTTCAGTTGTGAAGCATGTTTGGCTTGGCAACAAGACAATATCTCCCGTTCTCACCAAGATCAAAGCCAATCAAAAAACAGATATGGGAAAGGCTATCTACGCAAACTCCATTACCCTGACGCCGGGCACGGTCGCGGTAGACCTGGCGGGCGATAAAATTACGGTACATGCATTATTGCGGGAAAACATCGAAGATCTGCAAGCCGGTGAAATGGATCGCCGTATATGCCGGTTGGAAGACTGATGCTAATCGCGGCAACCTTGGCGATTCTTGTTGTCATGATCCTCGGAATCATTCGGGGAGTCGTGGGGCCTACCCTCTACGACCGGATTCTTGCCGTCAATATGTTCGGTACCAAGACGGTGCTGCTCATTTCGCTTCTCGGCTTCGTGATGGGGCGCCCGGATTTCCTGGATATTGCCATCGTTTACGCCCTGATCAGTTTTGTTAGCGTTATCGGCGTGTTGCACTTTTCCGATTCCGCTGTTTTCAAACATGATCCTAACGACACAGGGAAAACGAATAAGGAATAGTCATGGATATTATCTTCGATATGAGTAGTGCCCTGTGTTTGCTATTAGGTAGCTTTCTTTGTTTATCCGGAGGAGTTGGGATTATACGATTCCCCGACTTTTATACCCGCATGCATGCGGTAGGCGTGACCGATACTCTAGGTGCGGGAATGATTTTAATCGGGTTGCTGCTGCAAACCCCGGAGTTTCTCGTGGTGTTAAAGCTATTGTTGATCCTGGTGATGACCGTATTTATCAGCCCCGTCGCAAGCCATGCATTGGCCAAAGCGGCATTTCGGAACGATCTCGTGCCGCTGTCGGATGGTAATGAAAACAAGGGAGAGACAGAGTCATAGATTCCCTGGTTAATTTTGTTTTATTGATTTTCCTCGTTATCACCGCTTGCGCCATTGTGGGGATGCGGGATCTGTTTGCGGTGGTCATGATGTCGGGTATTTTTGGCCTGCTATCTGCAAGTTTTTTCGTGGCCATGGATGCTGTTGACGTGGCATTTACGGAAGCATCCGTGGGAGCGGGTATCGCCACTTTGCTCATGTTAACCGCAGTAACCTTGACCGGGCGCTCGGAAGATAGCGAGCGCCACAAGCCGATGTGGGCTTTGGTCGTGGTTTTTATTACAGGAGGACTGTTGATCTACGGCACTCTGGATATGCCGTATTTTGACTCCCCGCAAGCACCTGTCCACCTGCATGTTGCCCCGCGCTATATCAACGATTCAATGCAGGAAATCGGTATACCCAATATCGTAACCTCGGTCCTGGCGAGCTATAGAGGCTTCGACACCTTGGGCGAAGTAGTCGTTATCTTTACTGCCGGCATGGGGGTACTGGCACTTTTGAGAGTGGAGAGTCGCCCCGGGATCGATCAAACCATGGCGGATTCCATCTTTTATTTAATGCATGAACGACATTTAATTCTGCGCGTAGTGACGAAAATACTGATACCTTTTATTCTTCTATTTGCGCTCTATGTTCAGTTTCACGGCGATTTTGGACCCGGTGGCGGTTTCCAGGCAGGAGTAATCTTCGCCGCAGCGATAATACTCTATGCCATGGTATTCGGTTTACCCACTGCACGGCGTGTGGTTAACCAGACGTTTGTTAGATTGCTTGCTGCCGTCGGTGTTTTGCTTTACGGCGGTGTCGGTTTGGTTTCTATGCTCAATGGGGGAAACTTTCTTGATTACAACGTTTTAGCCGGCGACCCTGTGGCTGGCCAACATCTGGGAATTCTTTTGATCGAACTCGGTGTCGGTTGTACCGTTGCGTCGGTCATGGTAATCATTTTTTTCAACTTTTCCGGCCGCAGGAACCATTCATAGAAACAACAACAAAGGCGTTTAATGATACTCGGGCTTTATAACTATTGGGTTGTGGTGGTGCTGATGATGATTGGATTGTACATCGTTATCGCCCATGGCAACTTGATCAAGAAAATTATTGGCCTGACAATTTTCCAGACTGCGGTTTTCATATTTTATATCAGCATCGCTAAAGTCAATGGTGCTAGCGCGCCCATTTTGGCGGAGGGGATAAGCCGATACTCGAATCCTTTGCCGCATGTTTTAATTCTCACCGCGATCGTGGTTGGGATAGCGACTGTCGCTCTCGGGCTGGCATTGGCTGTCCGTATTAATGAAGCCTATGGAAGCGTCGAAGAGGAGAGCGTTCAGAACACGGACAATCAAGAGTGTTAACGCAGCTACCTGCTTTTGCAGTCATAATACCGCTGCTGTCCGCGCCCCTTTGCCTGCTTTTGAGACGCTCCCTATTCGCATGGCTATTTACGGTAATCGCCAGTGGTTTGACAATGGTGGTGAGTATTGTACTGCTTCAACAAGTCATGGCCTCGGGTACGATCGTTTACGAGATGGGTGGCTGGAGCGCACCCTGGGGAATCGAATATCGCGTCGATAAGCTCAACGCCTACCTTTTACTCATAGTTACGAGTATCAGCACCGTCGTACTGCTGGCTGCCCACACCAGCATAGAAAAAGAAATTCCGCAGCATCGCCATACCTTGTTTTACGTTCTGTACCTGCTTTCCCTGACCGGGTTGCTTGGCGTAGTGACGACCGGTGACGCCTTTAACGCTTTTGTTTTCCTCGAGGTCTCCTCGCTTGCGGCCTACTCTTTGATCGCCCTGGGTGAAGACCGGCGCGCCCTCTGGGCCGCCTACCAGTATTTGATTATGGGTACCATTGGCGCCACCTTTATTCTGATTGGTATCGGCCTGATGTATCAAATGACCGGCACGCTGAATATGGATGATCTATCCAGGCGTCTGCCGGAGGTCGCACAAACGCGAACCGTATTTGCAGCCTTTGCTTTTATTATCGTCGGCGTCTGCCTGAAAGTTGCCTTGTTTCCCCTGCATCGTTGGTTACCGAATGCATATGCCTATGCACCCTCGGTGGTAACGGCAGTCCTGGCTGCCACTTCTACCAAAGTCGCCGTGTATTTGCTCATCCGCTTTACCTTCTCGGTTTTCGGGATTTCGTTTTCCTTTACGACGGTGCCTTTACAAACCATCTTCGTAATACTTGGGCTACTGGGAATATTCGTCGCTTCGACTACGGCCATTTTTCAAAACAATGTAAAACATTTATTTGCCTACTCCAGCGTTGCCCAGATTGGCTACATGATCGTCGGTTACAGTATCAGTACGACAATGGGTCTCATGGCTACCCTATTGCACCTGTTTAACCACGCCTTGATGAAGAGTGCCTTGTTTTTGGCTTTGGGCGCCGCGATGTACCGCATCGGCAGTGTGCAGTTGCACCAGTTTCAGGGTTTAGGCCGTCAGATGCCCTTTACCATGGCCGCTATAGTGGCCGGTGGTTTAAGCTTGATCGGCGTGCCGCTAACCGTGGGTTTTGTGAGCAAATGGTATCTGGTTCTGGCTGCCCTTGAAAAAGGATGGTGGCCAGTCGCGGCGCTGGTACTGCTAGGTTCGTTATTGGCTATCGTTTATGTATGGCGTATCGTCGAAACCGCCTATTTTAATGAACCCCCAGCAGGCAGGGACTCCGTCGAGGAAGCGCCGCTGGGATTCCTGATTCCGGTGTGGCTGCTGGTATCGGCAAATATCTATTTCGGCCTGGATACTCGTCTCAGCGTTCAGGTGGCTCAGGCGGCTTCGCAGAGTTTGTTTGGTGTGAGCCAGTGAACCTCTCTCTCGAATTTTCGTTACAGCTCAGCATTCTCTTGCCGTTTGTGGCAACAGCGGGAATCCTAGCCGCCGGGCGAATGCCGAATCTACGCGAGGCCGTATCGATTGTTACCAGTTTGCTACTGTTCTATTTCGTAACCACGCTTTATCACGGGCTCGAGCAGGGAGAAGTCATCGCTGTGCAATGGTGGCAACTGGTGCCTGGATTGCAGTTGGACTTTGCCATCGATTCGCTGGGAATGCTTTTCGCTCTAGTTGCCAGCTTTCTCTGGATTGTTACGACGATCTACTCCATCGGCTATATGCGTAGCCATCAAGAACGGAATCAGACTCGCTTCTATGCCTGCTTTGCCATCGCCATCGGCAGTGCGATGGGAATTGCTTTCGCCGCAAACCTTTTTACGCTGTTTATTTTTTACGAAGTGCTGACCCTGTCCACCTATCCACTGGTCACCCATGCGGGGACTCCGGAGGCCAGGAAAGGCGGGCGAGTATATCTTGGCATATTGCTGGGTACTTCGATTGCCTTTTTTCTACTAGCCATAATCAGTACGTGGTTTGTGGCCGGCACCCTGGATTTTAAGCCTGGGGGCGTATTTGGATCGGATGTCAATAAATTGGTTGCCAGCACGATATTGGTGCTATTTGTTTTCGGTATAGGCAAGGCGGCCATTCTTCCCTTTCATCGCTGGTTACCCGCGGCCATGGTCGCACCGACACCGGTTAGTGCTCTGCTGCATGCGGTCGCCGTTGTAAAAGCCGGCGTATTCACCGTGCTAAAAGTCTGCGTATTCGTTTTTGGCATCGATATGTTGTCGATACTACCAAGCACACAGTTCCTGCTCTACCTGGCAGGCGCATCCGTATTACTGGCTTCACTGGTCGCCATGCGCCAGGATAATTTAAAAGCAAGACTGGCATACTCAACCGTAAGCCAGCTGGGCTATGTCACCATGGGCGCATTGTTGGCTACCTCGGCGGGAGTTATCGGCAGCTCGATGCATATCGCCATGCATGCATTCGGGAAAATTACCCTGTTCTTCTGCGCCGGCGCCATTCTGGTTGCCGCGCATAAATCGAACATCAGTGAAATGCGGGGGCTCGGTAAACAAATGCCGATCACCATGGCTGCATTTTTTATCGCCAGCCTCGGCATCATTGGAGTACCACCCGCCGGCGGTACCTGGAGCAAGTGGTTCCTGTTGATGGGTACGCTGGAAACCGAACAGTGGGTTCTTATGGCGGTACTCATGATTAGTTCTTTGCTCAATATCGCATATTTGATACCCATACCTTTCCATGCCTTTTTCTCAGGCGACAGCACGCCCTATTCCCGAGCCGGAATAAAAGAAGCGCCTTTAGCGTCGTTAATCGCCTTGAGCATTACCGCCGTGGGCTGTTTGGTCCTCTTTGTATACCCGCAACCGTTATATGAATTGGCCAGAGCCATTTTGGCAGCATAGGGACTGACTCATGGATAACGAAAAGAAACATATCTTCGATAACCCCGACAATATTAAACGCGTGTTAACTATTTTCTATGGATGCTGCGGGCTGCTTTTTGCGCTCGATTTCATCATCCATCGTCACGTCGTGCATAGCTGGGAAAATCTTTGGGGCTTTTATCCTGTGTTCGGATTTGTCGCCTGCGTCATCCTGGCGCTGATCGCCAAATGGATGCGTACCTTTCTCATGCGCCCGGAAGATTACTATGACGAGGGCGATACGGAGATAGGCGCCAAACCAGACGCAAATGCAGCACACAGTGCTGCAATAGGCGGTAACGATGTGGGTGCTTGAAATACCGCCTTTCCTGCCCTTCTTTATCGCTGCCCTGCTTGCCGCCGTCACCCGCGGGCACTTGCGCGCTGCAATCATGCTGGCGCTGCCGGTTGCGAGCGCGATCCATCTATGGACGGTGCCCGAAGGCGTTCATCTGCAGTTGGCTTTGTTCGATTATGAGCTCACCCCTTACCGTGTCGACAGGCTGAGCCTGATGTTCGGCTATGTATTTCATATCGCCGCGTTCATTGGCATTGTTTACTCGCTGCACCTGCGCGACACCCTGCAGCAGGTCACGGCGTTGATGTACGCGGGCAGCGGCCTCGGCGCCGTCTTCTCCGGTGACTTGTTGAGCCTGTTCGTCTTCTGGGAACTGCTCGCCTTCACTTCGGTATTTCTTATCTGGGCGCGCAGATCCAGGCGTTCATATCAGGCCGGGATGCGTTATCTTATTATCCAGGTCTTGTCCGGTGTCATTCTGCTGATAGGCGCACTGTTTTACGCTGCCGAAAACGGTTCGCTGGAGTTCGACTTTATCGGCCTGGAAGGTATCGCCGGATGGCTAATCTTCATCGCCTTCGGCATTAAATGTGCTTTTCCTTTTTTGCACAATTGGCTCACCGATGCCTATCCCGAGGCCACCGTAACAGGCACCGTATTTCTCAGTGCCTTTACCACCAAGGTCGCCGTCTATGCATTAGCTCGTGGATATCCCGGTACCGAACTGCTGGTATATATCGGCGCGGCGATGACCTGTTTCCCGATTTTCTTTGCTGTGATCGAAAATGACCTGCGCCGGGTGTTGGCCTACAGCATGATCAACCAGGTCGGATTTATGGTCGTTGGTGTCGGCATCGGCACGGCGCTCGCTATCAATGGCGCTGTTTCACATGCGTTTAACGATGTCATCTTCAAGGGCCTGCTGTTTATGTCGATGGGAGCGGTGTTGCATATGACCGGGCGCATCAACGGCTCGGATCTGGGCGGACTATACAAGACGATGCCGAAAACCACGCTGTTGTGCATCGTCGGGGCAGCCTCTATTTCGGCCTTTCCGTTATTCAGTGGTTTCGTTAGCAAATCCATGGTGATGTCCGCCGCCCTGGAAAATGGCTATGACTGGATATGGTTAATGCTGTTATTTGCCTCGGCGGGTGTTTTCCACCATGCCGGCATTAAGATCCCCTATTTTGCTTTCTTCGCGCATGACTCGGGCATTCGGGTAAGCGATCCACCCAACAACATGTTATTGGCGATGTCGATCGCAGCGGTTTTGTGCATCGGAATCGGCGTCTATCCGGCCGCATTATACTCCCTGCTGCCCTACGACACCGGGTATAACCCTTATGACGCAACCCACGTGTTGGCACAGACTCAGCTGCTATTTTTCTCGGCGCTGGCCTTCGTCTGGCTCAACCTCAGAGGCCTTTATCCACCCGAACTACACTCCACCAACCTGGACGTGGAGTGGTTTTATCGACGTCTTTTTCCGGTTGCGATACGAAGCCTGTTGGCGGCCGCATGGAAACTGGACGGCGCTTTACGCCGGGCCTTTGTCACAAGATTGCACCGCTGGCTGGATATTCTTTCCGGTATTTACCATGTGCCCACCGGCATACTTACAAGCTCTCGTCCTGCTGGCAGCATGGCGATGTGGGTAGCGATATTTCTTGCCGGCTATTTATTTCTCAGTTTTATTTATTAGTGGAAACTACGTCCGAGGAGACTTTGAAAGAAATCGAAGCAGGAGTTTAACGGCACCGGTCATGTGGCTATGGACACGAGGATTTTCAGAAAAATAGGTTACTTATATATTTATTTTTCAGTAACTTATGGGGCATCCGTTGCGGGACTTTACACCACGATGCATAACAATGCACAACTAATCCCCGCAAACTCCGTATGCTTGTAGAAAAAGTATCTTTACTTTGTAATCACCAAGCCTATAGTTCAGAAATCCGATTAATAGTTCCTATAATTCCAGAGACTCTTGCCTGGCTGGTTTCATCAGTTGGCATGTGCCCTGAAACAGCATCAAGAAACATTTGATCTTTTATCAATTCCTGAAATCGATTAGCTAACTCACGAACGAGCACCGTATCGGCAATTTCGATTTCATCAAGAATTTCAGGGCGACCATCCAGAACTGCAACGATATCTTCAATGTCATGGCTTAGCGTATAGTCTCCATTGCCACGCCCTTTAAAAGCTTCCAATTTAGTGATCAGAAAATAAGGTGGCGAAACAATGCGAATATTTTTGGCATAGGGTAACTGGACCGAAAATTCATGTTCGATTGCTTTTTGATACCAGATATTCCCAAATCCCAGTATCTCTTCATTAGTTGGCATTACATCGAGAATAATTTCTCCACTTAACCAACGACATATTGGCGCATCCTCGCTGGTATCTTCTTTGAAACCATGCGCCCTCAATTTTTCCGAAAGGCTATAGTACTCAGCACGTGATAAGACCTGAACAATAGCATCCACGTCCCGAGTCACACGAATTGGCGGAGCCGCAGGATCTGAAATTAGCAATCCTGTAGCACAACCGCCCAAAAACACCATGTCATCAGCAAGCTCTCCGAGCTGATTAACTGCAAGCGCAAGTATTTCCAGGTTAGGATTTTGAACTCTGGCCATATTTTCCAAATCTTTTTTCGATCTCCTTTTTTGCCATTTCACGTTCCCTGACTTTTCCGCCGCGGATAGCATCGACTAGTGCCAGTAATTCATAAAGTTTTGAATCCTTTTCCGCCGCAACAGGAGCTGACTTGTACAGTGGAGAAAATGACTCTCCCCGTGCTTTTCCATTAGGATCGGGCCATACCGGTGGTGGCTCTGAGTCAGAAACGAACTTATCAATCAACGGGGCCGCTGCGTAGGCGGTGGGAACGCCTCTATTCATCCCTCCTCGGTCAGGAATAAAACTGTATTGAATCCCATGAATCAGATATTCCAAAAGGTTTCTAATATGTGGCCTGACACGCTTTTTATCTTTGATAGCTAGCCTGGCAGCGACAACTCGATTAGCGGCTCCATGAACTTCTGAAGGGCTCATGCCTAGTTCGATCGCCAGTTCATTAAAAGTCCATGGCTCCTCATCTTTTACCACCAACTTCAAGAGGAAGAGCACGTCTTGTGGTTTCAAATTCATCTAGTTATTCTATATTCACAATTCGCGAATTAAGAATAATATAGTTAAGTACAATGTCAAGACCTATGTATCTCAGGCTTCAAAATAACAGCTAGAGTTTGCACGATCCAAACTAAGAATGAATATTAATTGCGCCCAGGGGTAGAATCAAATCTAACTGGTAAATTATTGATTTAATCGAAGAAAAACCCTTGAATTATCAAAAGTTACAACATTTATACCAACAAAATCAGAGGGTATTCAGAATTACTGTAGCTGTAAAAGTCATTTTACTTATCTTTACATAAAATCGAGAAAGCAGACATTCAGATTTTATTGACCAGCGGCAGAAACCGACCGATTCTGTTGAAAAACTCGGTTATTAAATGGCCGATTTCCGCGCACCAAATCACGGCGATGATTGGATCACTTCGGTAATCCACATTTTTCGTGGATTTTGTTCTGGTTTAGTTGCTTTTGATCGGA
>Ga0209150_1000484_pt1 | contig 12041 bp, 8 predicted proteins | sample WorMetTyACAVOLI3_FD_187424 | JGI IMG/M metagenome (GOLD analysis project Ga0209150, IMG submission 187424) | Marine gutless worms symbiont microbial communities from Max Planck institute for Marine Microbiology, Germany - Olavius algarvensis... ... | reverse complement strand
TAACCTGAAGCACAGCAGATTGCTGCTTTAACCAATTTTTCAAAGAACATTGACCAAATTTAAAATGTTGGACCTACAATTTTGTAATTTATTCTGATCAATTTTAAGTTTATGCGCAGGCTCTATAAGAAATTCTACAAGACTGAAAAGGGACATGACATTGTGGACGACATGCTCCTGAAAACTCCGGTATTTGGACTGCTGCTGCGCAAGGTGGCTGTGGCCAAATTCACCCGCACCATGGGGACCATGCTCGCCAGTGGGGTGGCAATATTGGAAGCGCTCGATATCGTGGCGAAAACTTCAGGCAACCGTTCTGTGGAAAAGGCCATCTACAAGGTGCGCTCCGGGATCGCCGAAGGGCGTACCATGGCCGAACCCTTGAACGAAAGCGGGGTTTTCCCGCCCATGGTTTGCCAGATGATCGGTGTGGGTGAGTCGACCGGTGCCCTGGATGCCATGTTGGAAAAAATAGCTGATTTTTATGACGAAGAGGTCGATCAAGCCGTTGAGAATATGACCGCCTTGATAGAACCGTTTATGTTGGTATTTTTGGGTGTCACCATCGGCGGCTTGGTCGTTGCCATGTATCTGCCGATCTTCAAGATGGCCGGCGCCATGAATTAACTCTTTGAATCAATAGAATAATAATAAAACGCCGCAATAAGTTCTTGCGGCGTTTTTTTTCAGCCTGATCGACAATGCCATAAGAGGCCTTATGGATCAAACATCATCGATACCCGAAAGCGAAATCCAGCAAAAGTTGAAGTGGTTGATGCTTTTTCGGATCCTATTTTCGACCCTGCTTTTGGGTTCCACCATTATGCTGCAGCTCGGTGATTCACCGCCGCCGCTGAGACCGCCGCTGATCATTCTATACGGCCTTATCGCCTTCATTTTTTTGCTGTCGGTACTTTATGCGGTGGGTATTTACCGCTTTAAGCGTTTGCATTTAACTGCCTATGTCCAGATTGTAATCGATACCGTTATTGTTACAGTGATATTGTATGTCACCGGGAATTACTCAAGTATTTTCTCCTTTTTGTACCTTGTTGTAATCATTTATGCCAGCATCCTTATTCCGACCCGGGGAACCCTTGCCATCGCGGCAATTTGCAGCATCCAGTTCGGAATCATGATTGATCTAGAATACTACGGGGTTATTTTGCCGTTTGGTAATGAAGATCTGATATTGGCTTCCGCCCCATCGTGGAATGAGGTTATATACAAAATACTGATCACCATGACGGCCTGCTTTGCGGTTGCTTTTCTCAGCAGCTTTTTATCGGAACAGGTCCGCCGAACCCGCCGCGAATTGAAAATCATGGCGGAGCATGTCCAGCGGGTTGATAAAATGGCTGCTATCGGGGAAATGGCCGCCGGCCTGGCCCATGAAATAAAAAATCCCCTGGCATCCCTGACCGGATCGGTTCAACTCCTGCGTGAAGACATCCGTTATGATCCGGATCATGATCGGTTGATGCGCATTGTCTTGCGCGAAGCCGATCGCCTCAGCTCGCTGGTAACCAATTTTTTGCTGTACGCACGACCTCCAGCCGGCAAGGTGGAAGCCATGGAGCTTGAAAAAGTAATTGCCGAGACCGCTGAACTGTTTGAAAAGGACCCCAACTACGGCGGACGCATAACGACTACCAGAAGTGTTCAACCCGGCCTTTGGATCTCAATGGACCCATTGCAACTGCGCCAGATTTTATGGAATCTGCTGACAAATGCCGCTGAGGCCATTGAAGGTGAAGGCAAGGTTCACATCGAATTGCAAAACAACAATAACAAGCAGGTGTATATCAAAATCAGCGATAACGGCTGCGGCATGTCCGAGGAGGACATCAAGTATATCTTCAATCCTTTTTATACCACCAAAGCCTCCGGCACGGGACTCGGCCTGTCGATCGTCCACCGTATTCTCGAGGCCTACGATGCGCTGTTGGATGTCAAAAGTGAGCTGAACAAAGGCACCACGTTTATCCTGCAATTCAAACAGCTTGAACAGCCCGCCTAACCCGGATAAACTGGAAATTCGAAACTCGAAATCCGAAATCCGAAACAAATTCGAAATTCAAAATTCAAATGTCTCAAACAAGAGCATCCTAGCGAGATACTCAAATCAAGCCACGAAAATGTTGCTTCTGTCGCAAATCATTTTGAATGCTTGTATGTCATTGCTTTGCAAATATGTCGAAAAATTTTTTGCGCTTTTTACGCAAAACTGAATTGGTAACTGTCTAATACCCAATACCCAACCCGGCGAAGCCGGAATTGAAGATGGATTATTGATTATTGAATATTTATTGAATCGCTTCGCTCTATCTTTTTTATTTTAGTCATAGCAGTGCCAACATAGTCGATCTTGCTATAGCATAAATCTTGCGCAAACATGATGTGATATCAAAAAATAGACATCAATACCGAATACCCAGTACCCAATACCGAATCCCCATTCTTGGAATCCCTCAATTTACCAATACTCATCTTGACAGGGTTCTGCAAATGGGCTACTTAGTAAAATTTACATTTCTGCTGGGACCTTAGCCGGTCCCGTTCCTTTCAAAAGTAGATATTACCGTCGGTCTTGCGGCTGGTAAAATTTCAAATCGATAGATGAGGATTATGGAAAAAAGCAGCGAAATATTGCGCAAGCGCAAAGATAAAATTCGGGAATTTAAAAAGAGCGGTATCAATCTTTATCCCAATGGGTTCAACATATCGCATGATATCCGGGACATCCAAAATGTTATTGAGACATCAAGCCAAAGCCTGACGGAAGACGATCCCCTCTTTGTGACGGCCGGCCGCATGATGGCCATCAATAATTTCGGCAAGAGCGCCTTCATTCGCTTCCGGGATCGCACGGGACAGCTCCAGGCCTACGTCCGCAAAGACCGCATCGGAGACGAAGCCTACCGTCTTTTTAAACAACTCGATATCGGGGATTTTGTGGGACTGAAGGGGGGACTGTTTCAAACGCGAACCGGAGAATGGACCCTGCTGGCCAGTGAGCTTGAATTGCTCTGTAAAGCCACGCGTCCTTTGCCTGAGAAATTTCACGGACTGCGGGATCCGGAAAAACGTTACCGTCAGCGCTATATAGATTTGATCATGAACGAGGACGTGCGTGATCTTTTTTTGAAACGCAGTCAAACCATCCAGCTAATACGCAATTTTTTCCTCGAGCGGGATTTTCTGGAAGTCGAAACACCCATGATGCAGCCAATCCCCGGCGGTGCGGAAGCCACCCCCTTCAAAACCCATCATAACGCCCTGGGAATGGACCTTTACCTGCGGATTGCACCGGAGTTGTATTTAAAGCGACTGGTTGTCGGCGGGCTTGAGAGGGTTTTCGAGATCAACCGCAATTTTCGCAATGAAGGGGTGTCAACCCAGCACAATCCGGAATTCACCATGCTTGAATTTTACCAGGCCTATGCTACTTATACCGACCTGATGGAACTGACCGAGTCCCTGATTACCGGCGTGGCTGAGACATTGACCGGGTCGGCCAAGATCCATTACCAGGGCGAAACCATTGATTTCTCAAAAAAGTGGCGCAGCCTGCCGTTGTATGACGCCCTGGTGCAACTGGGGGGGATTGACCGCGATCTGCTGGACGATAAAGCGGGGCTGCTCGAATTTGCTTCCCAAAACGGCGTCAAGGTGACTAAAACCGGCCAGTTGGGCAAAGTCATCACGAAATTATTTGATGCACTGGTAGAGCCAAAGCTGATCCAGCCCACGTTTATTACCGGGTACCCGGCGGAAGTGTCACCTTTATCGCGACGCAGTGATCAGCAGCCCGATCTGACGGAACGGTTTGAGTTGTTTATCGCCGGTCGCGAAATTGCCAACGGATTTTCAGAGCTCAACGATCCGGTTGACCAATTTGAAAGATTTGCCCAGCAGGTGAAGGGGCGCAAGGCCGGCGATGAAGAAGCTCACCGGATGGATGATGATTACATTGAGGCCCTGGACTACGGCATGCCTCCGACCGCCGGAGAGGGCATCGGAATTGACCGGTTAGTCATGCTGCTCACCGATGCGGCGTCCATCCGGGAAGTCATTCTTTTTCCGCATATGAAACCGGTCGGGTGAAAAAGGGCCGAGGGCAGAGGGCAAAGGGCCGAGGGTAGAGGGCAGAGGGCTGAGGACTGAGGACTGAGGACAGAGGACAGAGGCATTCGATTGCGGATTTCGGAATGCGGATTGCGGATTGAAAAGCGCAATGAGATTTTTGAATTTGGAAGTCGGAATGCGGAAATCGGAAGAGGGCAAAGCGCATAGTGCATAGCGTAAAAGCAGAGGTCCCGTCTTCGCTCTTCGAGCTGCGCCGCGGCACGCAGAGGTCCCGTCTTCGCTCTTCGAGCTGCGCCGCGGCACGCAGAGGTCCCGTCTTCGCTCTTCGAGCTGCGCCGCGGCACGCAGAGGTCTTCGATTGGGGATTTTGGAATGCGGATTGCGGATTGTCCGTCTAACTATGGTATGATTACTGGGTTCAACCAATACCGAATACCGAATACCGAATACCCAGTAACCAATATCCAATAACCAATAAACAATAACTAATAACGAATTCATGTCATTCGAAACTTTCGTTGGCCGTCGCTATCTGCGAGCCAAACAAAAGCAGGCCTTTATCTCCTTGATAACCATTCTCTCCATTGTCGGCGTGGCGCTGGGGGTGATGGCGTTGATTGTGGTTATTGCGGTGATGACCGGTTTCGAAGCGGATTTGAAGACGCGGATCCTGGGTGGACAGCCCCAGGTGATGATTATGCGTCATGGGGGGCCGGGATCATTCACCAATTATCGCGAAATCCTGCAAAAAGTTGAAAAAACGCCGGGCGTCGAGGCGGCGACGCCGTTTATTTATGCCCAAATTATGCTGAAATCCAAAAATGGAGCCGCAGGCGCCGTTTTGCGGGGCGTCGCGCCTGAATCCGCCGGCCTGGTGATGAAAACCCTGCAGAATATAAGCCTGCCGAGTGCGACCGAAGTAAACGCTTCGCAAAGCTCGGTGCGCCCCACGCCCGGCATTGTCCTGGGCCTCGAATTGGCAAATAATCTGGGCGTTGTCGAGGGTGACCCCATCTATCTCATATCTCCCCGGGGGATGATATCGCCCATCGGGCATGTACCGACAATGCGCCAGTTTAAAGTGACCGGATTCTTCGAGTCCGGCATGTATGATTATGACCAGACTTTTGCCTACATCAATATCCGGGATGCCCAGAAAATTTTGCGGCTGGGAGATTCCGTTACCGGGCTGGATCTTCGGGTCACCGATTTATACGAGGCCCGCAACGTGGCCGAAAAAATCAGTAGTAAACTCGGCTTTCCCTATTGGGCCAGGGATTGGATGCAGATGAATCGCAATCTGTTTAAAGCGCTCAAGCTGGAAAGGCGGGTCATGTTCGTCATTTTAACCCTGATTATTCTGGTGGCAGCCTTTAATATTGCCAGCAGCCTGATCATGATGGTAATGGGAAAAACCAGGGATATTGCCATTTTAAAGGCCATGGGCGCCACCGAGCGCAGCGTGAAAAAGATATTCATTTTAAACGGCATGGTCATCGGCGCCCTCGGTACCCTTATCGGCGTGGGGCTGGGTCTGGCGGTTTGCACCGTGCTCAAGCATTATAACATTCACGAATTGGCGGGCGACATATATTATTTTACAACCCGGTTGCCGGTGAAGCTTGAGTTTTATAACGTCGCTTCGATCATTGCTGCAGCGTTGCTGATCTGTTTTTTCGCAACCCTGTATCCGGCGCACCAGGCAGCAAAATTGAAGCCGGTCGAGGCGATTCGCTACGGATAATTAATTATGAAGCAGGGCAACGAATCCGAAAATTTGATAACCGTGCGTGGGCTGTGTAAAAGTTTTACCAACGGCGGGGCCGGCATCGTGGTTTTGAAAGATCTCGATTTTGATTTGGCGACCGGTGAATCCGTTGCCATCGTGGGGGCTTCCGGAATCGGCAAATCGACCCTGCTTCATATTGTCGGCACTTTGGATCGGCCCGATAGCGGCGAGCTATTGTTTAAAGGCGATAATGTTTTCGCATATGATGATTTTAAGCTGGCCCGGTTTCGCAACCAAACCATTGGATTCGTTTTTCAATTTCATCATCTGCTGCCTGAATTCAGCGCGGTTGAAAATGCGATGATGCCGGCCCTGATCCACGGCACGAGCAAGCACCGCGCGGTTCAGGCCGCCGAGGAGATTCTGGTCCGAGTCGGGCTGAAAGATAGATTAAATTACCGGGTGGGAAAATTGTCCGGCGGAGAACAGCAGCGTGTCGCCCTGGCCAGGGCGCTGGCGCTTAAACCGGCGATTCTGCTGGCGGATGAACCCACCGGAAACCTGGATAAAGCCAATAGCGAGCACGTTCACTCTCTGTTGATGGAGTTAAATCAGGAACTTTCCATGACACTGGTGGTGGTGACCCATAATACCGAGCTTGCATCGTTCATGTCCCGCCGCGTAACGATTGCTGATGGCAGCCTGACACCGGTTGCTGAATCCGATTAAATTGACTCCAAATATTCCGAAACCCCGTTATATGATTAAACGCACCTGGCTGATATTATCCTTATTGGCTTTTCTACCGACCAACGTCGCGTTTGCGCAGCAAACCGTCAGAGTCATTGTATTGCCTTTTAAAATTCATGCCCAGGAAGAACTGTCTTATTTGCAAAAACAGATACCCCAGGCTGTCAAAACCCAGCTTGAACAAGAGGGCGGCAAAGTGCTGGTGATAGACCAGGAATCGCTCGACGCCCGCAGCCTGAAGGCTGATAACCTGGCCGACATCCGCGCAATCGGTCTTGAAACCGGCACAGACTATGTTGTTTGGGGAAGCCTGACCTGGATCGGGCAGAACTTCAGCCTGGATGCAAAGCTGCTCTCGCCAGCCGAGGATGAAAATCCCGAGGTTTTCTCAGCCGAGGGCGAAGGCATCGAAAATCTGCCCGGAACCCTGAATATTCTCGTAAATAATCTTGGTTTAAAGCTGTTCAAACGCGAAAAAATCACCGAAGTTCGGATCCAAGGCAACAACCGTATTGAAGAGGATGCCATCAGACGGGTGTTAAAAGTAAAACCCGGGGACGTCTTGAACCCGAAAGATATCAGTGAAGAAACCAAAACCATCTATAAAATGGGGTACTTCGATGATATTCGGGTTGAAGCTCAAACCGGGCCCGAGGGCAAAATCCTGATATTTATCGTTACGGAAAAACCCACCGTGCGCAGTATACTGATCGATGGAAATACCTGGGTTTATGAAGATGATGAGATCAAGGAGGAAATTACCCTGCGCAAGGGATCCATCCTCAATATCAATATCATCCAAAATGACATGCGTCGGATTGAAGAACTTTATAAAGAGAAAAATTACCACAATGTCAAGCTCAGCTTCAAGGTTTATCCCAAAAAAAACAACCAGGCCGACATCGAATACGTTATCGAGGAAGGCGATAAATTCCAGATTAAAAAAATAACCTTCGAAGGCAATAGCGCCTTTTCCAGCAGTAAACTGAAGCGCCTGATGAGCACCTCGGAAAAGGGGTTGTTGTCGTTCATTACCAGCTCGGGTGATCTCAATCAGGAGCAATTGATTCAGGATGTCGCGAAACTGACGGCGTTTTATCAAAACAACGGCTACGTCCAGGCCCGGGTCGGCGAACCGGAGGTGATATTCGAGGAGGATGGAATTGTCGTTAATGTCCGGCTGGTCGAGGGACCGCAGTTCAAAGTGGGCACGATTAACATGGCCGGTGATTTGATTATCGCCGAGGAGCAACTGCTGGCAACGCTCAAGATATCGGATGAAGAGTACTACAATCGAGACACCCTGCGGTTGGATGTGATCGGGCTGACCGACCTCTATTCGGACGAAGGCTATGCCTATGCCGACATCTCACCGCGAATTGACGAGGACCCCGAAAAATTGGTCGTCAATATTACCTTTGACATCAACAAAGGCAAACAGGTTTATTTTGAAGAGATCGTTATCAGCGGCAATACCAAAACCCGGGACAAAGTGATCCGGCGCCAATTGAAAGTTTATGAGCAGGAGCTCTACAGCGGTCGCCGGTTGAAACGCAGCGTTAGAAATTTATACCGGCTCGATTTCTTTGAAGATATAAAAGTCAATACCATCAAAGGCAGTGCCGATGATAAAATGCGGCTGCGCATCGATGTGACTGAAAAGAGGACCGGGGCTTTCAGCTTTGGCGCCGGCTACGGCAACGTTGAAAATCTATTCCTGACGGCCTCGATTTCCGAGAAAAACCTGTTCGGCCGGGGGCAGGTTCTGGCGTTGAAAGGTCAGTTGGGCTCCAAAACCCAGCGCTATACCTTGAGTTTTACCGAGCCATGGTTTCTGGACATTCCGCTGTCCGCGGGCGCCGATATTTACAACTGGAATTACAGTTTTCCGGACTACGACAAGGACAGTTACGGCGCCAAGCTGCGCCTGGGTTATCCAATATATGATTTTACGCGGGGGAACCTGACGTATACCTATGACATTGCCGATATTAAAAACGTGGAAGAAGATGCTTCGGAATCCATCAAAAACGATGCCGGGGAGAACATTAAAAGCAGTATTACAGCCCGCATAAGGTATGATTCGCGGGATCAGCTGTTTCATCCCACCGGCGGATCCATGCACAACCTGTCATATGAATTCGCCGGTCTGGGCGGCAATGTCGGCTTCAACAAAATTATTGGAGAAACCGGCTGGTATTATCCTCTCGTCTGGCAGACCGTCGGCGTGCTGCATGCCAAAGCCGGCTATGCGAAAGAGATCGAGGGGAAAACCTTGCCGGATTACGAAAAGTTTTATATGGTGGGTATCGATGCGTTGCGCGGATTTGAACGGGACGATCTGTGTGTCCGGGATGATTCAGGCTCCTGTGTCGGGGGGAATAAATTCGTCCAGTTTAACGCAGAAGTCAGATTCCCGCTGGCGCCGGCGGCCGGCGCTTACGGTGTCGCCTTTTTTGACACGGGGGATATTTATGGTATCAATGAAGACATAGAACTCGACAACCTGCGGGAAAGTGCCGGACTGGGAATTCGCTGGCTCTCTCCCATGGGACCGGTTCGCCTGGAATATGGCTGGATTCTGGATCCCAAACCCACCGATAAGAACTCGGGGAAATGGGAATTTTCCATGGCTTCGGCCTTTTAATAGGTTTATTACTAACCGTTCAAGGGTTCAGGGTTCAAGGTTAATCTGTTCGAGCTTAAGTCCAAACCAGGCTTTTAATGGCCATGCACTGAAGGAAACCGGACGGAAATAGAACGCTGTCACGGATTTTTGTTGTAGATGGTTGGAACAAGGGTTACCTTGACTGAAACAACTTATGAACAAAGATAACCCAGAACGCTGAACCTTGAACCTGTGAACGCTCATGTCTTTGCTAAATGCTTATATTTAACCCATTTATAGAAATCATTTCACAGAATTTAAGAAGTATTCTTTGGTCTCAGTTTTGGCCTAGTAAATAGTAATCGTAATATAATCGGATAATTGCTCGAAAAAAGGGGGATGCCATGAGAGCTGTCAAGTGTACTTTTGCGATGTCGCTGTTAATATTGTTTTTCTTCACCAATTCTCTGCCGGCTGCCGATGTCGCCAAGATCGGTGTTATCGATTTGCAAAAAGTTTTGGAAACCTCCACCGCCGGTAAATCAGTCCAGGCCCAACTTAAAAAACAAAAGGACAACATGGAGACTGATTTAAAGCAGAAGGGGTCTGAAATCGAGAAAATCAGAAAACGATTGGAGCGCGAGTCCATGGTGATGAGCAAGGAGATGCGCGAAGAAAAAGAGCGTGAGCAGCGGATAAAGATCAATGATTTTAAATCGCTGCAGAAAAAATACCGCGCCGACCTGCAAAAGCTGGAAGTTCAATTGATGAATCAACTGCAAAGAGATATCAAGGAAATTGTCGACGCCATCGGAAAAAAATCGGGCTATCTTTTGATCATAAATAAATACAGCGTCCTGTACTCTCCCGGGTCGATCGATATTACCGCAGACCTGATAAAAAAACTCAACGCCCTGACGGCTAAAAGAAAATAGTACGGGGGGCAATTGGGTAGAGCCTGGGCTGGTGGCAATTGCTTATTTTCATAATGGCTTTTTAAACCCATTCTTGCGCCTCTGCCAGTTTAGTGCAATTATGAATCATGGATTTGGGATTATAGATTTCAGGAATTCTGCTTGTCGTGAGCCTTTTTGTCGAAGGGCCTGCCGTGAGCTTGACTGTCTAACGGCCTGCCGTGAGCTTGTCTGTCGAACGGCCTGCCGTGAGCTTGACTGTCGAACGGCCGGCCGTGAGCTTGTCTGTCGAAGGGCCTGCCGTGAGCTTGTCTGTCGAAGGGCCTGCCGTGAGCTTGTCTGTCGAAGGGCCTGCCGTGAGCTTGTCTGTCGAACGGTCCATTTTAATTGACGGAGCGCAGCGATTCCACCAATCCGAAATCCGCAATCCAAAATCCCAAATTAAAACTTGCGACTTCAAGGAAAAAATACGGGATGAATTGGTATCTGCAGATATGATATAAATTCGTCACCCCTGGTAGCGTTTATGAAGATGTCCCTATCTGAAATAGCCGACCTGGTGCAGGGCCGGGTTGTCGGAGATCCTGATTTGACCATTGCCGGTGTCGCCCCATTTGAGATGGCCGGCGAGCAGGATATCACGGTGGCAGGCGATGCCAAATTTTTAAAAAAGATCGATGAATGCAAGGCCGCCGCGATCATCGTCCCCGCGGACATCGAAATCCCGCAGCGCAATCTTATCCAGGCCGGTATCCCCATGGTGGCTTTTGCCAGGGTAGTGCAGCGATTTCATCCGCCGGTTCAGCCCGGAGACGGAATCCATCCCCGGGCTGAAATCGGACCGAAATTCAAGCATGGCGGCGATATTTCCATCGGTCCCCAGGTGGCTCTCGGACACGGCGTCACCGTGGGAGACCGGGTTTGGCTGCACCCGGGCGTTGTCATCGGCGATGAGGTCGTTATCGGCGACGATGTGATCATCCACCCCAACGTTACCATCCGGGAGCGCACCATAATCGGCAGTCGGGTCATCATTCATTCCGGTACCGTCATCGGCAGCGATGGTTTCGGGTTTGCACCGGATGGAACGGTATATCACAAGATTCCCCACACCGGAATCGTGCAAATTGATGACGACGTCGAAATCGGGGCCAATAATACCATCGACCGGGGCACTTTCGGCAGCACCCGCATCGGCCAGGGGGTGAAAACGGATAACCTGGTTCACGTCGCCCACAACGTGACGGTGGGAGAAAATACGGTTCTAGTGGCCCAGGTCGGGGTATCGGGCAGTGTTACCATCGGCAAAAACGCCATTTTAGCCGGTCAGGCGGGTATTGCCGGGCATTTGACGATCGGTGACCGGGCGACCGTCGGACCTCAAACCGGAGTCGGCAAATCAGTCCCCGATGGCCAGATCGTATCGGCCGGCCTCCCCGAAATGCCGCACCGGCTCTGGCTGCGAGTCGTGCGCACCATTCCCAGGCTGCCCGATATCAGCAAACGCCTCCTGGGATTGGAAAAAAGATTTAAAGCCCTGGAGGAAAACTTGAATAAATAGGAGCACGGCCTCCGGCCAAAAAACGGCCGGTCTGATCACAAAAGAAACTGATAATTTTCTCGCCAAGGCGCAAAGACGCCAAGATTATTAAATTTTTTGATGCTTTCCTTTGCGAGCTTTGCGCCTTTGCGAGAGATAAATTAAATGTAGTTTCACACGAGCCAAGGCCTCCGGCTACAGAACAGCCGGTCTGATCAGAAAAGAAATTTTTGGGAATCGGTTCCGAAATCGGTCGTTGTTGGGTTTCGCATTTCGTGATAGCGCCGCAAAAATGTAGGTTGGGTTGAGTGTAACGAAACCCAACAATGCCTGGAGTTGGCTCAACCCAACCTACAATGGCAACCTAGACTAAGATGGAATCAACTCCAGCATTTGAATTGTAGTTTCATA
>Ga0209150_1000478_pt1 | contig 12195 bp, 15 predicted proteins | sample WorMetTyACAVOLI3_FD_187424 | JGI IMG/M metagenome (GOLD analysis project Ga0209150, IMG submission 187424) | Marine gutless worms symbiont microbial communities from Max Planck institute for Marine Microbiology, Germany - Olavius algarvensis... ... | reverse complement strand
GTCAATCTCTGACTGTCTCACCCAGCGGCGTAGCGTTTCTGCTGTACATCCTATTTTCGATGATATCGATTCAATGGTTGACCACTGGGACTCGTGCTCATGTTGATGCTCGAAAACCATACGAACCGCCCGTTCCCGGACTTCCGGGGAATATCTTTTGTTTGTCTTCATTACCCAATCCTCTCAAGAAATTGAGCCTCCGACAAACCCGGGGCGATTCACTTTCTTACCGACCAACTCTTTGGCCGCAGCTAGCTTCAAGGCGCGAGGCGCGCTTGGTTTTTGCGAAAATTCGACTTATCAGGCCTCGCTGGTAGAGCATCCAGGCGGCTGCCGTTGCTTATTCAATTGACGATACCTTGTCGGCTTCACAAGGGTAGTCCTCACGTAAGACCTGGTAGACGAAATTCCGCGCGAGCGGGATATCGGTCTTGAAATTCGTCTGCTCCAGCTTACCGATGACATGATCCACCACCTCCGCCAGCGGCACCGGCGCGCCAAGGCAGAATTCGGCATAGTAAGAGGCGCCGAAGCGGTCAAGTTGTCTACCCACACGCGTGCGCGCTGCGCGCTGGCTAAATGATTCTTGCTGCTCGTACGGCCGCTACGTTGAGAGACACGCGTTCATCGGTGGCGACTGCTCCGTCGATGAATCCCTGGATATAGCGCACGCAAAAGATGCCATCGGCGCCGTCGGGCGCGTTGCGGTACTCGATGCAATGCGACGCGAATTCATCGCTAGACAAGGGTTCGACGGCCCGGGTCTGATTTATCGGGAGTACGACAAGCAGGACCAGGGCCGCCGCAGTCAGTATCTGATTTAACATGGATGGACTCCTTCCGGTTCTGATTTCATTAACCGGTTTCGTTGCGGATGGACGCAGGCATATGCATGCGTCGTTGGGGAAGATTTTGCCATTGCCGGATCGGCCTTCGATCATAGCTTTTGGAGGCAGTGAAGTTCTGGCCGACCCGGACAAGACGATTGCTCGAAAAAATTCAACAAGCCGGGCCGGTAAAACTGGTCCCTGCCATACCGGATTACCCGGTACGCGAGGTTTATCGCAGTAGTCATTTCACTTGTCGCCGGCATGCGGCGGAGCCAGGATTTCCGTCAGCTGCAATCCGGTCGAGCCTTGAATGCTGAGCCACAGGAAATAGATAATGGCGAGCATTATCAACAGCGACGGCAGCGCGATTACCGGATAGCTGATCAGGGTTAAGCGCCCCAGCTCCTCGTTGAAAGCCGCAGTTCCCGAAGGGCTGGTAACAATCCACCTGGCCAGCAGGTAGTTCAGCGCGGCCGAAACGAAAAAGCTTGCGCCCAGCAGGTAGGTGGCATTATCCAGGCGTGCCCCGAATGCGGCTTGTTGCCCGCGTTCAAGCAGAATCCGGTCAATTTTTTCGGTATCGAGAATCCTAGGGTTGTACAGCAGTACCCTGATTAGCGGGTAGCCGAGCCAGACCGAGATCAACACCGCAGATCCGAGCAACGCCGGTATCGCGGCTTCCTTGACCGCCAGCCACTGAGCATCCAGTTGCCAGAGACCGATGCCACCGGTCAGCAGCACGCTGACCAGCCCCAGCAAGGCAATGAAATTGGCGCTGCCGAAACGCAGCAATTCGTACAGGCCCAGGGCAACGGGAAACGACAGCGCGACGATGAGCGCCCAGTGCGCACCCAGTGCTGCTGCGTCGCTGAAATTCATTAGAACCAGCGAAGGGATGACGATGCTCAGCAACAGATCGGCCAGAGGGCGGGGTTTGCGGGTCATGTCGGCCACTCAGGGTTATTGCGCTTCGGCAGGCGCGGCTTCAGCGGGAGTTTGAATGCCTTCCTGAAGCGGCTGTTCTCCGGAGAGGTAACCACTAGCCCGGTCCAGCAGTCCGGCAGCTTTTTGTCGGGTATGCTAATGCCTCGCCGGCCGATTGTTTCGCTTCCTCGACTGAATTGGCTTGCCCGATTTCATCCAGTGCCTGCGCGGCGGATTGCTTGGCATTTTCGACCACATCGGTGGCGGCTTGTCCCAATTGTTCGCAACCGGTCAGGCCGGCCACGGAGATGCCGCAGACGAGTAACAAGGCTGGGGAGTTGAGTTTATTCGTGATCACGCTAAAGCCTGGTAGCCGTTGCCAATCATTTTGAATTGCCGGTTCAGCAAGCCCGCTTGTTGATGCATAAGCGTGCGCGCCAAGGTCCAGCCCGCGTCATCCACCGCACGATAGATCGCGGTATACAGATTAGCATGCGTACTTTCGACCTCCACATCGGGATGAGTTCCTAGCCTGATTAACACTAGACAGCGTATATCCCCGACCTTGTCCGAAACGTTGGCACCATCGACGAACACGCTGACCAGGCCGATCTGGTCTCTGAGCGCGTTCAGGGCGAGATCGGCCCGGCGCCTGATGAAATTATGCACGTCCTTGTTCGATGGAATCCCTCTGGCCTGTATTTCAATATTCATTAATATCTCCATATAGCGTTTATTCGACGTTGCTTATGATAAGGATGCGGTTTTTGAAAAAAAATCCGAATTATATAAAATGTTAGTTCGTATTTTTCGAGTATTGGAGAATGATCAATTACAAACATTTGCACTACTTCTGGGTCGTGGCAAAGCAAGGCGGTGTCGCCCGTGCCAGCGAAATCCTGCATCTGACCCCGCAGACAATCAGCGGTCAGATCAACCTGCTCGAGGATAATTTGGGACAAGCCCTGTTCCGTCGCAGCGGGCGCAATCTCGAGTTGACCGAAATTGGTCGTTTCGCGCTGAGCTACGCCGATGAAATTTTTTCGCTGGGCTCGGAGCTCGAGGAAAATCTGCGTAACGAACCCGCGGACCGGCCACTTCTGTTCAAGGCCGGAGTTGCCGAAGTGGTGCCCAAAACAATCGCGTACCGGCTGCTTTCGCCTGCCCTCGAGATGCCGGAACCAATGCGGATCCAGTGCCGCGAAAATAACCTGGAAACCCTGTTGGCCGAACTCGCCCTGCATCGGGTGGACGTGGTCATTGCCGACGGCCCGATTCCGCCCGGTATCGACGTGCGCGGTTTTAATCATTCCCTCGGCGAATGCGGTATCGGTTTTTTCGGCAAGGCGGAACTGACCCGGGATCTGGCCGCCGACTTCCCACACAGCCTTGGCGGCGCGCCGCTGCTGATTCCGAGCGGCATCAACCGCGTGCACGATCGCCTGCTGCAGTGGCTCGAAGGCAAGCGCGTATATCCCCGTATTATCGGCGAATTCGACGATAGCGCGCTGATGAAAGCCTTCGGCCAGGCCGGCGTCGGCATCTTCGTCGCACCGACCGCGATCGCGGACGAGGTCAAGAACCATTACGGAGTCGAGCAGGTGGGTCAGACCGACGCGGTACGCGAGCAGTTTTACGCCATCTCGGTCGAACGGCGCATTACGCACCCGGCCGTGGCGGCGATCACCGAGACGGCTCGACGCTGGCTGAAGTAAATCATAGTAGCATAGGGTCAGTGTCGATTGATTTTCTTTAAAAATCAATCGACACTGACCCTTTCCTTTCTCGGTGTACCGATATCCAGATCGACATTTCAGGCATTATAATCCAGGCGGATTCTCGGACAGCAAGAAGCCGACATAGGGCGCATAGGTTAAAACCGCGCCTTGGCGTGGCCCCAGGTCGTCGAATGCCTCGATCAATCGATCTAAACAGGATTCGTTTTCCGGGTCTTCTTTTAGTGCTTTGAGGGCAGCGAGCAACGCTTCGATCTCGCCGGCCTGCAGGTGCTGCTCCAACATCCGGATTGTTTCGTCGACCCTTTCGGCAATCACCGGTTCGACGTTTTTACCGGTTCGAATCCGCCCCGCTTCATCATATTCCGGTGGCTCCTCAAACACATTCGCAGCCAGACTTTCAGGCTGAGATCCGGCCTTGAGCCCGGCAAAGGCGCTGTATTCCTGACGGGCTCGCTGTTTGAGTTCATCGACAAAGGCGTTAAATTCTTGCGAGTTGGGTTTATCTAGTAGCAGCGACAATAACGGACCGCATTTGACGCGGCTGTGAAATTCCAGGAACGGCACATTGACGACGGGTTCCGGGTTGAGTATTGACAGGTCTACGGTCAATTTTTCTTCTTTAAGCAGCGTCTTCATTCGAAAATTAACGACGTTATCTGCAATTTCGAATTCTCTGGTGCCTTTTAAAAGCTGAGTTTGTACAAGTTTCATGGTCAATATGGTTTTTCGTCGTTCGGATTTCAGTTATTGCGATGCCTGATCGGTAAAACAATCCCGACTTCGCGGGATTGACAGGGAACGCATAATGCACTGATCGTCGATCTCATTCAATACGATGTTCAGTGCATAAATAGGTCTGATGGGACATCCGGGCTATTATTGATATAATTCCAATCTGGTAAAGCCGGAAGTGACCCCGGGTGGCCTTAAGGAACAGATTCTCGTGCCGACCATCCAGGACGAATTTCAACGTCATAAATTTAAAAAGGTGATTTGTGAGCGAACAAAAGAAAGAACGACCCAAGGTTCCCGAAGGTAAGTCGCGTTATCTCGTTACCCGCCAGATGGAAGCCAATGAAAAGGGCTTCGTCGGTTACGAAACCATCTGGGAATCGTTTCAAAAAGAGGTCAAGTACGAAACGCCTAAACGTCCTTGATCCATTCGGTCGCGCTAACCCACAAGCTTGAGCGCAACTTCTTAAATCAAGGCAGCAAACTGCGAAAAACGGCGGGGATTAAAGTCCGCGCCGTTTTTTTTGCCTTGCACTCGCGACCGCCAAAAATTCAATTTTTTTGCAATGAGAAATTTTTGAGCCGGGACCTTGCTGTATTCCCGGGCGGTTCGAAATTCAGCGGGTTAATCCGGGTTGAAGGTGTAGAGTTTATTTTGGGGGATGACGCCGCGTACCCCGCCTTTCGGATTCTCCACGTCTCCCCGGTAGCGCGGAATCACATGGATATGTAGGTGGGGTATCGACTGTCCGGCCCAGATGCCGACGTTGATGCCGATATTGTAACCGTCGGGATTATACTTTTCATCGGCTAGTTTCTTACCCGCGGCGACGAGCTGCCACAGCTCTGCGCGTTCTTCGTCATTGATATCGAAGTAGTCGGAAAAGTGGCGGTAGGGGATGACGATGAAATGCCCCGGGCTGGCCGGATGCCGGTCCCATGCGGCAAAGCCGTACTTCCCCTCGATCATAATGCGGCGCCCGGGTTTGGTGAGACAAAAGCGACACTCCTCGCCTTCGGTCAATACGGTTTGTTCAATCATGCTGTTCTCGCGACATCTGGCGGGCTAGTGAATCGGCACCTGGGTGACGCCTTCGAGATCGGGGCCTGCTTCAACTTTGCCGCCATACTGGATTTCTTCATCCGTCGCGTCGCGCACCAGCAATATTTCCAGGCGAAAGACGACCTCGCGTCCACACAGTGGATTGTTGCCATCGATGATCACCGTCCTGCGGTCGACATGGGTAACTAGAAAAGACTTGGTCTGCCCCTGTTCGTTCTCCATCAGGATGGACATGCCGACCTCACGATATTCTTCGGGAACGTCTTGCGTACGTTCGGTAATCACCAGGGATTCGTTCCGCGGCCCGTATAGCTGACTGCAGTCGATAGGGACTTCAATCACTTCCCCGGCGGTTTTGCCTTCGAGCTCCGCCATGACCGACGGCGCCAGTATCTCGTTGGTGCCGTGCACATATCCCAGCGGGTATTCCACCTGTGTCAGTACGCCGCCGGAACTCTGGTCGATGACCTTGTAGGTTAGTTCTACATACTTGCCGTCTGCAATCGTTTCGTCACTCATAATCACTCACCTTTAAAAAATGGAGGCCGCGAAAATCTTGACCTCACCTCTTTCGTAACCGATAACCAGACGTCCCAGCCATTCGCCTGCTTTCTTGGTGCTACGTACTCTAAACAGGCATGTGACGTGTTCGCCGCGACGGATATAGCCTAAAAAATCGTACTCGGGCGAAAGGCTTCGGGTCAATTCGCTTTTGACAAATTGTTTGCCGACTTCGACCTCGTTGAGACCCAGCAACAGGTCATAGGAAAAGTTTCGAATGAACTTACCGTATTGCCCCTTATTGGAATACTTGATCAGGTCATCCCACATGGGGAAAGCAATTGCCTCAAGCTCTGCATCGGTCTTGTCGATAATATTCATACGAACTCTCTCAAGTATTCAAGCGTCAGTGCCGCCAGTCTTGTCTCGTGGGGGGAGCAGGATTTTATCAGACGGTAATGTCGTAAATAAAAAAGATCAACAGTCATGTTGATCTCATTTGTCACCCGGGGAGGCATGGTCGACGCCGCCCCGGCTGGCCCAGTGACGCTTGAACCCGTGTTTCTCCCATGCCCATAGCCAAAGCTATGGTTTTCGGCCCAACCCGGTCTTCAGCCGTCACTCGGGGCGCTTATGCAATCTCCGCGCTAGAGGGTTGTCCCTCCTCGGCGCTAGCGGGTTGCTCGTCTTTTTCGCTAGCGGATTGCTCGTCATCACCAACGATGTGGTAGCAAGGCGCCTTTTCCATGGTGTATTCGCCGGTCTTTGGATCACGCCGGGAAACGGTCAGTACGTGCCAGTTCTCGTCATCCAGTTTCAGCGCATCGCCGCGGTAGTAGTAACCCGGCCAGCGGGTTTCCTTGCGGAACAGTGTGTGCTGCACCACGGACTCGGAAGCCAGATGACGATGCTTCAGTTCCCATGCGCGCAACAGCTCGTGGATGTCCTTGGCCGCAACCTTCTCGAGGTCTTCTTCCAGCAGCTTCAGTTTCTTCAGACCGATATGCAACAGCTTGTCGTTGGTCATGTAGTTAACCGTGGCACCGCCGGCGTACTCGTCCATCAGCTTCTGCAGGCGATCCAGGCCCTGGCGCGGGTTGATGTAGTTGGGATTAACGTCACCGGCAACGATTTCGTTACGGAAGACCTTGTAATGTTCCATCGGCTTGAAGATCTCGGCCTTGCGGCGATCGATCTGCTCCTGTGAAATGCTAATGCCCTCGGCCTTGCCGTCGTCGATGTATTTACAGGCGGCCTTGGCGGCCAGGCGACCTTCGGTGAAGGAACCCGAAGAAAACGCATGCGGCGTGCCGCCGACGGCGTCACCGGCGCCGAACAGGCCTTCGACCGTGGTCATGCGGTTGTAACCCCAGAAGTACTCGTCGGGAGAAACGTCTTCCGGCCCGGAGCACCAGGCGCCGCTGCCGGTCGCGTGCGAACCCATGACATAAGGCTCGGAGGTTGTCAGTTCCGGGTTTTCGTACTTCGGATTGACGTCGGTTGCGGCCCACAAGACGGCTTGACCGACGGTCATGCCGAGGAAGTTGTGCCAGCCGATCTCTTCCAGATGCGGATCCTGAAAAGCTTCCATGGTCACCATATGGATCGGACCGCGACCGGCATTGATCTCATTGATCAGTGCGTGATTGCGCAGGCAGGTCGGGATGGGTCGATGGGTCAGGTGCGAAGCTTCCGGATCCAGGTATTCCTTGCCCACCATTTTCTGTAGACCGGGAAACCATTTGGACTCGTACTCTTCGCCGTTACAGTTCTGCGTGTAAGTCTTCAGGTGCAGGAAGTAAGCGCCGACCGGACCGTAACCGTCTTTGAATCGCGCCAGTACGATGCGATTCTCCATCTGGGTCATTTTCGCGCCCGCGCCGATCATCAGACCATAGGCCGAGCCCGACGACCACGGCGCATACCAGACGCGTCCCGCACCTTCACCCACCGAACGCGGACGGAAGATGTTGGATGCGCCACCGGCGCCGACGATGACGGTCTTGGATTTGAATACGTGGTAGTCACCGGTGCGCACGTTGAAGCCGACGGCTCCGGCGACCCGGTTTTCCTTGGAATCGTCCATCAGCAAATGGGTGACGCAGATACGATTGAATACCTTGTCGGCCGACTTCTTGGCGGCCTCGGCCACGATCGGCTTGTAGGACTCACCGTGAATCATGATTTGCCAACGCCCCTCGCGCAAATAGGAGCCGGATTTGGGATCGCGCATGATCGGTAAACCCCATTCCTCGAACTGGTGTACCGTCGAGTCGACGTGCCGCGCCATGTCGAACAGCAAGTCTTCGCGCACCATGCCCATCAGGTCGATACGCGCGTAGCGCACGTGATCTTCGGGGTTATTTTCGCCGAAACGGGTTCCCATGTAGCAGTTGATGGCGTACAGGCCCTGCGCCACTGCGCCGGAACGATCGATGTTGGCTTTTTCGGCGATAACGATATTCTTGTCCTTACCCCAGTAGCGCGCCTCGAAAGCGGATCCGGTACCGCCGAGGCCTGCGCCTGCGATCAGGATGTCGATATTGTCTTCTACGATAGTTTTAGCCATTAGTAGTAAACCCCCGATTTCATTTGCAGGCCGTTAGATTCCAGGGTATGCAAATCACCGTCGTCCATGCGGACATACTTCGGCTCGTTGAATAACAATTGGCTGTCGCGCATTTCCTGGGAGGGTGCCGGCACATCGGCCAGTTTCGGGATGCCCTGGCCCCAGGGTTTGGTCGTGATCGGCGCCAGTAGATTCATGTCGGTTTCGCCGTTGCGAGATTTGATCCGCCAGGCGATGACACCTTTTTCCTCGTCGCGGATCACTCGTACCGAGTGGCCCAGCGGGGCGAAGTCTGCATAACCGCGAACGTCGATCGCGTTGTGCGGGCAAGCCTTGACGCAGGAGTAGCACTCCCAACACATGTTCGGCTCGATGTTGTATGCGCGGCGGGTCGTTGTGTCGATGTGCATGATGTCGGAAGGGCAGATATCAACGCAATGTCCACAACCGTCGCATCGAGTCATATATACAAAAGTAGGCATAATATTTCTCTTTCTAAATTAATCGGTTACACAGATTTAATAATGGTTTGGAGATTCACGCTTGATACCAAGCCCCATATAAGCTGGTGTTTCACCCATGTATGTCGGGATATCCGGATACTTGGCTTGCAACTCTGCATCCGTCAGCTCGCCCAGATCGGGCAGGTTCTCTTGCGAACCATCCGCCTTGGTGACTTTTTTCTGGTAGGCGGCTGCCGGCTTGAAGAACATGTGAGCAAATTTGGACCACAGCACGGTGGTAAACAGCACGGTGCTCGAAGTAACGAACAGGATGAAAAACAGAGTGCCCCAGAAGACATAGGAGTGCCCGAACGACCACGCCAGCGCGAAGCTAGTCGTGGCGAGTAGCGAAACGATGAACAGGTCGGCGCGCACCAGCTTGTACCAGGGCTTACCCTCGGAATTCACGTCGCAGCGGATGAAGAACCAGAACCAGTAGCCGCCGACACAGACCATCAGGGCGCCGATATGCCATAGAGTCACCAGTATCCCGGGAGTGGCTTCGGCGGGAGTCGGGTAACCGAAAATCAATGTCACCGTAGTAACGACGAAAATAATGAAACCATACATTGTCAACAGGTGTGACATGCGGCGCTGGGGATTGCAAAATTCGGAAGAAGTCAGTACTTCGTTGGTCAGAGTAGCAATCGCCAATGAGGCTTTTTCACCGCCGCTTACGGTACGCCGGGCCGATTGCTGAGCTTTTTGAGCGTTTTCAAAGAAGTACTTGGCGCTCTTTTTGTGGATAGTGTCGATGATGGTACCGCCGATCACCGCCAGGAACATGAGAACGATATAAGCCTGCATGATGGCGGGTGTCAGGAAACCTAACAAATCGTGAAAAGGATTGGTATCGAACATGGCGGCTCCGGTAGCTTTAACTTCAACGCGTCTATGCTAATGATGCTCGCTAGAATAACCAATCAAGTTTCTTTCTTGGGTGATCAATCAATTTAATTACTACAATAAATGTGTGGCTTAGTTTTTACGGAATCGATGCAATTAACCCGGCGACAATATATGTCGCCGGGTTAATTAGAGCTGTGGGCATTGTCACTACCTTCGCTTGACAGCCCGCGGTTCAATGCGGTTTGGGCGATTATCGACACATTATTCAGAGGCGATACGCGCGCGTTATTGCAATAACCGGCTGCCGACGGGGTGGAAGGGCGGCCGCAAGCTGCGGTAAGACCCGAGCACCCTGAAATAACGCAAACAGCCGTCGTCCCAGCGTCTGTGCATCCCGTTCGCGGCGGGATTCATCGATCCCGGTTCAATTATATATTGCAGCTCAATGCCGCAATCACGGTCGGATAGCTACTCCTGCCCTGTGATAATTCCGTTATAAAATTGTGATCGAATGATGACTATTCGAAGCGAACGTCTTCGCTGTGCCTTTCTCCAAGATTGACCCGGAGCACAAATTCGTGCGGGGGATCTAATAATATTCAAACCAGGAGTGAACGCATATGAATACGAAAAGCATCGCGGCTATTGCCGCGGCGTCAATAATGGCTAGCCCGGCCGCCATGGCCGTGGAAATTACCGTCAATATCACCAATCTGACACAAGGCATGGCATTTACACCCCGCCTTTTGGTCGCCCATACCGGAAACCTCGACCTGTTTGAACCGGGCAGCCCCGCGTCGGCCGGCTTGACGGCGATCGCCGAAGGTGGCGATACCAGCGTGCTGGCGGCGGCGCTTGATCTCGATCCGACCAATCAACGCAATCAAACCTTTGGCGGCTTAGTAGGACCGGCCAGCACCAGTGCCGACTATACCTTCGAAACCGACGATCATCCTTTTCTGTCGCTGGCGACCATGCTCATCCCGACCAACGACGCGTTTGCGGGGCTCGATAGCTGGACGATACCGACCACACCAGGTACCTATACGGTGACCTTGAACGCCTACGACAGCGGCACCGAGGCCAATGACGAGATTAATCCGGCAACCAGTACCTTAACCGGTCCGGGCGGCTCGGCACTGGGTGGTACGGGCGCACCGGGTATGGCCGGAGCCGGTAATCCGCTCTCCGGCATTACCACGTCCGGTGGCACCGGGGTTGCGATTCAGGCAACTGCCAACGAGCTGCCTGACACCGGCGAAGGATTTGTCCACATTCATCGTAACGTGCTCGGCGATACCAACGCCACCGGCGGCGCCAGCGATCTCGACGCAACCGTGCACCGTTGGCTGAATCCGGTTGCACGCATGACTATTACCATCAACTAAGCGGGGTGCCTAATGAATTATTTAACCAAAATCGGTGCCATTACCGCCTGCATGTTATTGCTCGGCGCTTGCGGTAGTAGCAACGACGACGATGACGATACGGTAACCGATGCCGAATTTGAAGTACGCCTCACCAACCTGACCAACGGGCAAACCCTGTCTCCGGTCGCGGTCATGATGCACAAAAGCGGGTTCAACAGCTTTATCGATGGCGAGGCATCCAGCCTGGCGTTGGAGCTGCTGGCCGAGGGTGGTGACAACACGGACGTGCTCGGAGAGGTTCAGGCTGCAACCCAACATGTTGCTTCCGCGTCGACGGCTGGCGCCGTAGGCCCGGGCGTCATCAGCCCAGCGGTGACACTAACCGTACCGAATGACGATCTGGGCGACTTGCAGCTCAGTGTGATCAGCATGTTGGTCGTCACCAATGACGCCTTTACCGGACTCAACGCTACCGATATCAGCAATATGCAGACCGGCGAGAGTCGAACTTTCAACGGTCCAACCTGGGACTCCGGAACGGAAGCCAATAGCGAAACAGCGGCAACCATTCCGGCTTTGGCCGGAGAAGGGTTCAATCCTGTGCGCAACGATCTTTTCGATCGGGTTCGTTTCCATCAGGGAGTCGTGACCAATGCCAGCCCGGAATTCGGCCTTGCGACCTCGGCGCTGACCGAAACCCATCGATTTCTGAACCCCAGTTCGCGAATCGTGGTAACCCGCACCCAATGAGTTTTACGCCCTGACGGGATTTAAGGTGCAACTAGCTTGAGGAAGCTTTTCGATGGTGGGTCGTCCGATACGATGGTCCACCATCGAAGTTTGTCCGATATACCCCGTAACCGCGCCAGCGCCGAAAACGACGCCGATATCGCGAGACGAAATCCGGGAAATCCGGGGACAGTATAGAATGGCACTAAGTTAAGCACTATCAGCAAGGTATTTGTTACGGTGAGGAGTTTCTTGCATTTGATGCCTGGGTTTGGTCAATCGTTGATAGTTTTTTGGTCTTCGCTTTTTACATCGTGGTTCCAATCGACCTGGGCGCGGGCGAATGACGCTCGCGGCTATGCTATCACAGAGCAATGACAGTAGAC
>Ga0209150_1000476_pt1 | contig 12209 bp, 7 predicted proteins | sample WorMetTyACAVOLI3_FD_187424 | JGI IMG/M metagenome (GOLD analysis project Ga0209150, IMG submission 187424) | Marine gutless worms symbiont microbial communities from Max Planck institute for Marine Microbiology, Germany - Olavius algarvensis... ... | reverse complement strand
TGAGTAGTAGGCTGCAATTAGATATGCGCAACCTCAGTCTGGGGAGGCGCCATCTGGTGAACGCTTACGAGGTAGAGGCAGGCATTGGTGTAATTGCAGGTAACACTGTGTGATCCATGCCTGAGCACCTTGAGTGTGAGGTACTACAAAAAGCGCACTGTATAAATACACTTACTTACCTACCTACCTACTGCTCAAGATGCCTTGTGACAGCACACCTTGGACAGGAACACAAGTAGCTGACTATTCATGACCCCTTGCGCTCGCCAAGTCACGAACCGGTTCCCCGGAAATTTAACGACCCAGTGAGCCGGGTGCTGAGGACAGTCGCTCGTGCTCCAAGAGCGACCACTCATGCTTCAGTGAGTGACCAGAGCCTCCATTCGTCAGTACCGTCTCAGCAGTTCGTTTGTCCCAGGTAGGATATAGTTCGTATTCACTGCCCCACCTGGGACAAACGATGTCCTAAACCGTACTGTCCACTCCCCACATCATGGACGTTGGAGGTTGGCTTTTGGGGGGCCATAGATGATATATAAAACGGTGACATTTACAGTGACCTTGGACGACCTATAAGCCACATTTTCAAGGTCATGATATTGTGCGTTGTCAAATAACTCAAAAATGGTACAAGATTGTAAGGTCAAGGCCAGCTTATTGTTTGATGTCTAATATATAGAAAGGGTAGCCATTTACGGCCACAGTTACTGTTGAACACTAATAAGAATTGCTGTGTAGGGAAACCGATGGTGTCGTTTTCAATGAATTTTTCAAGGTCATTTTATTTTTTATTCTGGAATGATGTGGCAGTGTCACACAGTTTGTTAGCGATAGCTAAGTTGTTGTATATAAATGATTTAATTGATGATATAAAAGGGTGTAACTGTGGCATTTATGTTTGCTCAGTGTATCTGGGATGTAATTTGTATGCTGATGACTTGATGCTAGTTGTGGTGGTCTACAGCAAATGGTTAATGTTTGTGTACATTATGATCATCAATGGCACAGCAGGTTTAATGCTTTGAAGAGTTACTGTACAACGTTTTGTAATATTGATGTTTGCTAATCTCGTATTATGTTGGATACTGTTGAATTAACCACGGTTGCCAAGCTTATATATGTCGGATGCTACTGTCATGAACATTCCTGTAAAACAGACGTAAGCTACAGTACACGTAAATTTTATGGTAACTTCAATAACATTTTGTCAGCAGTTAGATACATTAGAAATGAACTAGCAACACTTCACATAGTTAAAACTTATTGTGTTCCATCTGTTTTATATGGCAGTGAGATGAGGTACTTAGATAACAGTGATTATACACGGAGTCAAAAAAACACCAAACTTTTTTTGCAATATGTTATATTGAATAAATTTGCCACAAACGAGTATAAATATTTTCCACGTCACCTAAATAGTGTCTCTACACTACCTTGTGAAATGTAAAATCTGTGACAAAATGCATTATTTTAGCAATTGTGAAGGCTTTACTGAAGCTGATTAAGCTAATCAACAAATTTTCCTTACCTATATTTGTTTACTTCACTATGCAGGTTTCTATAGCATATGTGTTGTTGTTATCACTATGGTGATTGCAGATGAATAAAATGATAATTATTGTTGATTTGTGTAATAAACAGACATTGAGGTTTATTAACAGGTAACACACTATACCAGAATGGTTTTTAGCACTGAAGACCATGTTTTAATTAAGAACTTGGTACTTTTTGTAAAAGGTATCGCAGTCGTAGATTGTTTCTGCAGAAGAGCTGGGTAAAGATTGGCTTAGATGTGCTGTTATGCAAGATGCATGCGACGAGCAGCGGCCGAACTCGCTCGGGACGTACAGCAGAGAATATTGCTAATACCTGCATACGTTTAACATATTTTGCTGAAGATAGAAATGAAATAATAAATAAGAGCTCTTAAATTTCGTTATCTGTAAAAAAACGTTGAATTTAATGGTCTTTAACGGGACTGGACCGCCGGACCGGACCTACTACGCTCATCATTTTATTTGTAGTTTCACATTTTAATTTTTTGTTTGTTCCGTGTGGTAGACTAAGCTGGCTACCCGTCAGCTTTTTACTGCACGTTAAATACCCACTATCGTATGGTATCGTAGCGTCACAATTGCTCGATATTTATATAGTTAGTCACCTCAACAACAAATTTTACTTTTCACAAGGTGGTGTAGAGACATTACTTAGGTCAAGTGGAAATTACTTACACTGTTTTGTGGCAGATTTATTCAAGATAACTGATGCCAAGATATTACAAAATTAATTTTGGTGTGTTTTTTGACTCACATTGTAGTAATCTAAATGTAATTTTGAACAATTCGTTTTGGATGTTGCTGTCGTGAAAGTGTCACGTCTTTTGTTTTATTGTATTACATTACCCATGGTATATATTTTTGACCACAGAAAATATTGTTCTGGAAAACGGCTTTAATGAGTAATAACATTATAATTAGTACAGTGGCTTGTATGAACAAACGTTATTTTGGTATGATCGTGTCAGAGTCTGAATGCTATAAAACAACGTATGTAGTGACATGTTTTGATACTTTGTCAGTATGTTTTGTGTTTTTATTTTGATATATATGTAAGTAGTTTGTAATTTCTGCGTAATGTCATTGTGATCTTAATTTTTTATGACTGCTTCGGCATAACAGTAAATATATAGCGTACAGCCTTTCCCCCGCTTTGCAGCGGGGGGGGGGGCTTAATACAACAGCAAGATCAGTCGCGCTAGTGGTACAAGTAATAAAATACTGATATCAGAATACATCCTACAAAACAAAATATATTGTTTAGGCTAAAAAACAGTAACTATTCAAATGTCAATAACAGCGAAAGTGGTGAAAACTAATAAAACAATTCAGTGCGGCCTGAATGACCGACGCGATAAGCCCCCGTCACCATCAGTAGTATGCGTTTACTAGGGCGACAGCTGAACTGACAAACAGAAGGACATCGCGTAAAGCCCCTGCTTGCACTTCGTGATGTGGGGGCTTAAACAGATTCACAGTATGATGAATCCGTAAATACAGTGTGTAAGGAGGAGATAGAATTATAGAAAAAATATTTCCTTAATAATACCAAGGGAATAATGACTAGTTAAATATAATTAACAAGTGAGAAGAAGCCGCTGCTCTCCGAACACCAAACTGCATTACGAAAAAACACGATCCACCAACTGCATTAGGAAAGAACATCCGACAGACTAATGAACAGACGCACAAACAGGTGGACAACATGCGGGGACTCAACAAGAAACTTAGCTATGGTTAGCAGATCGTGCATCAGAAGCGCAATAAAGTACCAACTTGCAACAGTAAATTTTATGGGAAGTTTTTCACGGGGATGAAACATATGGGGCCCCGGTGATGGCAGCCGCTGCTGCAAGCATAAATTTTAGGGGCATAGTTTTCACGGGAGAAATACATGGCTGTGGCTGCTCACATAAATTTCACAGGGAATTTTCCACGGGAGAAGATACATCTGTGACACCTTTGGTGGCGGCCACTACACCTCCGAGGAGGCTGCTATGCCAGGTGCGTCGCCACGTACGGGGAAGCATATGGGGGCCGTGCCCCGGGGACGGTCGGTGTACCCAGAAGAGTTGAGTGATTGTCAGAGAAATATGTGCAGTCAATACGTATAAAAGAAGGAAAATAAGAATTAAAAAACACAACATATGTACAGATACCTATAAATGTATATACGGTATACCAGCAGTCACTGCGCACGCTCAATATATGCTATATACAATGTGTCTCACAAACTGCACACTTTTGTTTGTGCAATTATATTAGTTGAATGTCACCCTTCCCTTTCTACAATTTTTACCGCGCGATGCTATGCATAGCACGGACTATGCCGTCGAGATGTCTGTCCGTCTGTCACACGCCGGTATTCTGTCGAAATGGCCAAACGTATGATGAAACTTTTCACCAGCAGGTAGCCACACCATTCTAGTACGGTATGTGAACAGCGCTGTCGAAACAATGTATTGAAATACAGCGTTGCCGCGAGACAACGCGCGTCGCACTGTGTCTGAACGTAGCTTTAATGTCATCAGCGCGGTAGGCCTAATACTTAGGCCTACAACGGATAAGTATAGTAAGAACTTACACACGCCTTACTAATCGGTGTAATTGCGAATGACTTTGAACGAAATTGAGCAACTTAGCATATTTAGGCTAGTTCGCCTTGTGTCGTCGCGGTAAACAGTAAACTGGGCAACCGGAAAATTCGGCAACCATTTTTGGTGGGGTCGGTAAAGTCGGCAACGGTAAAATGGGCAACGGTAATACAGGTAACGAAAAACTGGGCATTGCGTATTGCTTTAGTAAGATGTTGTTAATTGTAATGTAACTGTTGTATCAGATAACGACTTGATGCAAAAGTTCTTATAAATATAACAGTTGTGCTCAAAGGAAGCTCTGCTAATACTATACTGTTATTCCATTGTTATATCTGGAACGTGCACATACAACTTCTATACATTAAATTGTCAGCAGTGATTTATGCTCCGTTGTTAAACTTTCAGTTTCGGCAATAACGCAAATACAACACTATTGCATTGAGCCAACGTTGTATTAGAAACCTACTCCACTTTTCCGTTGCCCAGTTTACTGTTGCCCATTGTACCGTTGCCGACTTTACCGACCCCACCAAAAATGGTTGCCGAATTTACCGTTGCCTAATTTTCCGGTTGCCCAGTTTACCGCGAATCGTCGTCGCAAATCCGTCTGTTGTCTGTCTGTCGTCTGTAACGTTGGTGCACTTTACTGAGAGGGTTTAACTTTCCCGCAATATTTTTGCGCCGTTTAATAGCTTGGGGACTCGGACACTTTGTATTAAAATTTAAAAAAAAATTCAAAGGGGTTCTAATGGTGCAAGTTAAATGGAATGGGTGTATGAGAAATTGGCATTTTTCGACCGATATCTCGCTGCATTTTGAAAAGCACACAAGATACGGCCATAGTTACAATGAAAGTCGAACAGGAACTCGTATTTGATTTATCGAATGGTGCCATTTCCAATGACCTTGAGTGACCCCAAACCCAGATTTCAAGGTCACCATATTATTCAACGTCAAATAACTCGAAAACGGTGCAAGATAGAGCAATATTTATAACGGGAGACGAATAGTAAGTCGTATAAGATCTATCGATCCGTGTCGTTTTCAATGACCTTGAACGACACCTAATCGAGATTTCAAGGTCACGCCAATATTGGAACCCGGATATCACAGTTAGTTCAGACTGTATTAAATTACCGGCGACCTTCAATTCTTATGGGGATAGGCAAATTTCAACCCCCACAAAATCGAGACCCTAAAGCTATCGACAAAAACAATCGGTAACGTTGATTACGTCCGCGAGAAGTCCCCATAAACCAAATTTGGTGCAAATCCACCCACTGGCGGATTCTGGGCAAATGGGTGAAATATAATAAAAATTATTTTTATTTATACTTTTTTTCTACAGGTCAGACCTGTTTATGGATTTTTACGCGCAATAGCTCAGAAGACGTACAAGAAGCTCAGCTGTCGCGGAGAGGCTGCGCGATGCTTAGTGTTTGTCTGTAGTCAACTTCAACATACCTACAGCGCAGTTTTTTATTACTAGTTACTGCGGCTTAAGATTTGCTAATGCATAAAATTATATTAAATTCTGTTCTGCTGTCTCCGGCGGTGTCCGACCAAATCCCCCCGGACAAACACCCCTAGGTCATAACCCCCCTTGTTTGCTACCGTTCGTGGGTTGGTTGGGGTTAGGACTCCGCCTCGTGGGTCGGATAGGGTCAGGAGTACGGGTTAGTGTCAGTTTTCTACAAAAATACCCACCGGGTTCTGTCCTACGATGTCCTACGGCAGCAGAAAACGGGGGTTATGACCAAGGTGGTTGGGTCCGGGGGGTGACCTCCTCTCGGGCGTGTAACGTCGAGCCCGTCACAAACACTTCGTCGTCATCTTGTGCGAACAATGGGACGTCGGACGCCGCGGTGTGCTCGACGCTTGCCGCCGTTCGTCGCGGCTTTGTTTTGCACAGTTCGCGACTCTTACGGTTAACAACACTTTGGACTTGTATGCAGCGAAGCCAGATATTCGTCCAGAATCGCGTTTTTGCCTACCCTACCTGCATTCGACGCCCCCGGTTAGGAGGGTTCCCGTCGGAATATCGCCATACCGTTTCGCACGGAAAAACTAGAATGGCTTGGCTACCCGGTGGTGAAAAAATTTAAAAAAAAATATCTTTATTCGTTATGACGCAACTCACGAACGTGACGGACACACAGACACAAACACACCGCATGACGGCATAGGCCGCGCTTATGAATCGCATCGCGCGGCAAAAATCACGCAAAGATGTGCTTTTTGGGGGTTATAAAACTTAAATTTAATATTAAACCCCTATTTATCCTCAAAAACCGTCAAAATTTGGCCCAAAACTGTAGGGACAAGTTTTTTCGACCAAAAATGCTTAACAGTGGGGATGCTCGGGAGTAAACTACCCTTAATCGTCATCCTAGCCCCATGGTAGTTACATAGTGAGTAGGAACTATGGGGGCAAAAAGTCTATACGTGTGGTTTATTTTGACGCCCCACCTACGGGTGACTTGAAACAGCGCATGCGCAACCCAAAAGTGGGTGTGGTAATGCTATCTCAAGCCAAGATGCAGAAATGTGATATTCCAGGTATCTCAGAAACCGCAACAGCAATCAACATGAAAATTTTGGACAACGTTTGGATCATGAAAATATGTTGCCAGGTGCGATATTATGACGTCACTTCAAATTCAAGATGGCGGACGGCCGCCATTTTGACAATCGTTATATCGCCATGTCTCCGCAAAAAATCATACAATCTTAACGAAATTTTGTACAGGGCAGCAGATTTTGAGCCCAATGACAGTCACATGATCAAAAATTAAAATTTTTAAAATTCAAGATGGCGGATGGCCGCCATTTTGAAAATCGTTATATTGCCATATCTCAGTGAACTAGAAGCTCAGCTGTCGCAGAGAGGCCGCGCGATGCTTCGTGTTTATCTGTAGTCAGCTTCAACATACCTACAGCGCAGTTTTTTATCCAGTTACTGCCGCTTCAGATTTACTAGTGCATTAAATTCTGTTCTGCTGTGTCCTATTGTCTCAGGCGGTGTCCGACCAACACCCCTCGGACAAACACCCCTAGTTCATACCCCCCCCCCTTTGTTTGCTGCCGTTCGTGTGTCGTTTGGGGTCAGGACTCCGCCTCGTGGGTCGGACAGGGTCAGGAGTACGGGTTAGTGTCAGATTTCTACAAAAAATACCCGCCGGGTTCTGTCCTACGATGTCCTACGGCAGCAGAAAACGGAGGTTATGGCCAAGGGGGTTGTGTCCGGGGGGTTGACCTCTCCGGTGCATAACGTCGATACCGTCACAAACACTTCGTCGTCGTCTTGTGCGAACAACGGACGCCGCGGTGAGTGCTCGGCTCCACGCTCGCCGCCGTCCGTCGCGGCTTTGTTTTTCACAGTTTGCGACTCGTACGGTTGACAACACTGTAGACCTGTATGCAGCGAAGCCAGATATTCGTACAGAATCGCGTTTTTTGCCTACCCCACCCGCATATTCGACGTTCCCGTCAGGGGGCGGGTTCGTCGGAATATCGCCATACCGTTTCGCATGGCTACCCGATGGTGAAAAAAATTCGAGGATATGTTTATTCGTTTTGACATGATCCACGAACGTGACAGACGGACGGACGGACGGACAGACACCGGATGACGGCATAGGCCGCGCTTATGCATAGCATTGCGCGGCAAAAATCATCCGATTTCGATAAAATTCGGTACAAGGCAGCAGATTTTGAACCAAGTGACAGCCACGTGGCAAAAAAAATTTTTATTCAAGATGGCAGACGAACGCCATTTTGAAAACTAAATATGCTCCATAGGCCTACTACGTATGAAGGATATTTAGGTCCGCAGAGTACATGATAAACAGTCGCGGGCCGAGGACTGTACCCCCGAAGAACCGAGCAGACAACGTACACGGTCCTCGAGGTGGCGCCTGCAAACTCGACACAGAGATCTGCCGCTTAGGCAAGACCTCAACCACAGCAATGTGATACCACGTAGACCGAACTGCCGCTCCAAGCGGAGTAGAAGTAGGTCATGGTCGACGTTGTCAAATGCAGCAGTCACTGCCAGTCATGTCGAGCAGGCACAAGGCAGAAACAAGTCCTCTGTCGGCCGCCATGAGAAGATGATTGTACACTTTCGGGACAGCCGTCTCAGTGCTGTGGTGCGGACGGTACGCTGTCGCTGACTGCTGGCTTGGCATCAACTCATTGCTACCGAGGAAGGCCTGTAGTCTCCTCTGTATCACCCTTTCCAACAGCTTGGAAAGGAATGACAAGTTTGATACAGGTCTGTGATTCTTACGGTTGCTGGCAATGACGGACAATGGCTTGTTTAAACTCGGACGGGAAGCATCCAGTAACGAGCGACCTATTGAATAGCAAGGTGGTAAATGGAGCCAGCAGTTCACGCATTTCTTTCACCAGCCAAGTGGGCACTGGGTCCAGCTGACACGTTTTGTCCGGTGACGCACTGATCAGCTTATTCATCTCGTCGATGGTGACAGCAGTCCAGCTGTCTAAAGATGACTTTGTCACTTTCAACGGGACATCGTACAACGGCGTAGTAGAAGCGGACGCTCGAACTGCATCGACTTTGTCTCGAAAAAATCAGCAAAGTTGTCGGCAGTATGAGCACTGGCTTCATCGCTGCATGTCTCGCCAAGCATGCCCTGCAGTGTCCTCCAGAGCTTCCTTGTGTTGCCGTTGCTTGCTGCAATCTCTGTCCGCCAGAAATGCACGAGTTTACCCTATATGGCTTTATTCCGATAGGTGAAGATATACTATACAGGTCATTTACTGTCAGCGGCAATAATATAGCCCCGTACATGTCTGAGGATTTCAGCAATGTATTGATCGTGCATTATGTGCATATGCGCAGATATCATCGCGCGCAGATGGATTAAATGACAGCAGGACACGTGAAATAGTGATTTGTACGCATTGCAATGAGATTATGTCGGAAACGGTGCAAAATACGACCAACGTTACTATTGTTCACCAATAGGATTAGAAAATCGGATATACGCTTTCAATGGTACCATAATTGTTGAATTTGAACAAACAACTCCTGAAGGTCGTACCATACCACATCAGAACTGATCCCGTCTGATCCGGTCCGCATTGGCAGCAGTGATGTGCAGCCATGCAGTTTCTTCGATCCGCGACCTCGCGGTCTACATCGACGCTGACATGACCATGAGGACCCACGTCACAGCCGTTGTCAGAGCGTGCTTCGCGGCTCTACGTCAAATGCGGAGCGCGTGGCGATCCCTGTCACGTCGTGCCTTGTTGACCTTAGGCCGCGCTCTGATTGTCAGCAAGGTGGACTACTGCAACTCGGTTATCGCTGGTATTTCTGGCCAGCTGCAAGATAGGTTGCAGTCCGTATTGAACGCCGCCGCCCGTTTGGTTTTCTCCGCGAGGCGGTCAGAACGCACAACCCCATTGCTCCGCGTCCGCGAGCTCCATTGGTTGAGAGTTCCGGAGCGGGTGACATTCCGGCTGTGCGTTCTGGTCTACCGCTGCCTTCATGGAACAGCGCCGTCTTTCCGTGTGGTAGACTAAGCTGGCTACCCGTCAGCTTTTTACTGCACGTTTAATACACACTACCGTATCGTATCTTATCTCGCTGAGAGCCTTCTCCGGACATCTGACATTGACACTCGCCGCCATCTGCGCTCCGCGGACACAGCCATGCTGGTGGTACCGTCCATCAGACGCTCAACGCTCGGCGACCGTACCTTCCTAGTGGCTTTGGCACGATCATGGAACAGCCTGCCGTCATCTGTCAGGAATGCACCGTCGCTGACGACGTTCCGTCGCCGCCGCGAACTGAAGACAGTAGGCCTACTTTTCGGTCGTCGTTTAATGACTAGACGATCGTGATTGTACTACACAGTAAAACTGTTGTCAGCCTGCGGCTACCGACTGTCAACGCTTCTGTCTTTTTGGTTAATTTTGTACGGTGCCCCTGCAATGTCTTTGACATGATAGCGTCAGTACATTGTTACTTACTTACTTAATTACGTCAGTACATTGTTACTTACTTACTTAATTACCAACGGATTAAAAGCTGACCGAGTTGGATATGGGATACAGTGGAGTGGAGTGAGCAAAGATATTAATAGACGGTCTATTAATATCTTTGGGAGTGGGCGTGAGCGTGGTGTTTTCCGCTTAAGTAAGTAATTTAACATACAACAGACAACAAGAAACTGATCAGTAAGTAAGAAAACTCACAAGGTGCAATAATAAAAAAAGTCACGATGCGCCGAAAAAGTCGCGATTAGCGGATAAGATACGCGAACGTTGCGGGGAAAGTGAGTTTGAGTATATGGGTGGTAAATTTTACAACGACGGCGTGGTTTAGGCAGTAACGTTCGCCTATCTCATCTACTGATGAGTTTCTTGTAAGTCAATACCACCGCGTATACAAACGAACAGACAGGAACGCCGTCTATGCCTGTGTCGCGCTGTAGCGACGAAAGCTGGACTAAACTGAGGCAATAGTTTCTATCTGGAATGAATACATGACACTGATCGTCGTAAAAGAAATGTCATAATAACCGGCCTCCCGGAGACGTCATGTGAGGAGCTTGACCAAGCTGCATTTTCAGATTTCTGCGAAATGCATATGACCACTAAACCGTCACTCTCGCAGCTAGGCTGCCGTCGTTTAGGCCGTCTGCAGAACCCACAAGACCGCCCACGACGCCTCCTTGTACACTTGAACTCTGAAGCATGTGCATCCGACTTGTTGAAGGCTGCTAAAGACTTGAGATCCAGCAGCGACCTTTCTGCCCGGTCAGTCTACATCAACCCCGACCTCGATCTTGCAAGTGCGAAATTGGCTTATGAGAAACGTGAACGTCGACGCCAGCTGCGCCGTGGTCAAACGACCAATGACGGCACGAGTTCGCATAGCGTGAACATCACTACCTCGACCGGTATAACTCACACCAGCGATGTAAACCGATTACCGCAGACAAACTATTCCGCAAGCGCAGACAGGTCTGCGGACTCCTCATTTCGCAAAGTTACTCGTTCAACTTGCCCACCTAATCCAGCTGGAAGTGCCGATCGCCTCAATTCGCCTTTTCCAAACTGTTCCTCAGCCTCAGCCTAATGTCAGTAACATTAATCTAGCATGCTGTTTGTTTAACGCCCGCAGTGTGGTAAACAAAACGAGCGAATTACACCATTTATTATACATTGACAATTATGATATTGCATTTATCACCGAGACATGGCTCCACAACGATATTCCTAACGGTTTATTAGATCCCAATGAATCTTACAATGTTGTCCGTAAAGATCGCATATGTGGTAAAGGCGGCGGGGTCTGTGCGCTTGTTAGTAAACGGTGGGATATTGTACATGTGAACTTTGATGACCAGTTCCGTGATATTGATGTGATCTGTTTTGACTTGGGTTGTAGCAATCGTGTCAGGTTTTTTGTCATTTACAGACCGCCATATTATGACAACTCAGCTGCCGAATACATACGTCGTGTAATTAAATGTGTTGCCACATATGAAAGCCCGCGGTGTACCAACATAATCGTCGGTGACATCAATCTGCCTAAAATTAATTGGAAGACCTTATCATGCTCTAATGACAGTTTTAATTGGCCATTTGTCTCGTTCTTGATTGAGTCAAGCTATAATCAGATTATTGACTTTCCGACTCATGATGATAATATTTTAGACGTAGTATTAACTACTGACGTAAACATTGTTGATCATGTTAGACCAGATGTACCTTTTGGTGCAAGTGATCATGCGATGGTTTTATTCAGTGTTACTTTTGTCAGTGATTCACAATACCGTGTGGACGAAAGTCCTTTTTGTGTATACAACTGGGACTTGGCTGACTATGATGCCATTGAAAATGATCTATTAGATGTTGATTGGTACAGTTTGGTCACCATGCATCCTTCAGCCCCGCATCTATGGGATGAGTTTATGTCTATATTGTATGCCACTATTGAATGGCATGTGCCAAAGCGCAACAGCGCCAAACATAGGAACACACGTAAGCCCTATACGCGGTCTACCCGAGACTTACG
>Ga0209150_1000474_pt1 | contig 12223 bp, 9 predicted proteins | sample WorMetTyACAVOLI3_FD_187424 | JGI IMG/M metagenome (GOLD analysis project Ga0209150, IMG submission 187424) | Marine gutless worms symbiont microbial communities from Max Planck institute for Marine Microbiology, Germany - Olavius algarvensis... ... | reverse complement strand
CTAAAGCCCCAGTTTTAGGGAACTAGGCCTATAAAAGGAGTGATTTTGGTAGTACTTATATCAAAAAAAGTCAAGTAGTATTTTATCTTATCATGCTGATATAATGAGAATTTTTACGTTTATGCGCCCACTCTATATATTAACAAGGATGTCAGGCATCCTAGAAAGCGGTTCGATTTAGTAGCCTGTCTTATAGCACATGGAAACACAGTCGTCAAATTATCTTAACTATTTGTAATTATATGATAAAATTATTTTCTTGTCAACTCGATAGATGACAAGGTGCCGGATTGGGAGGCAGGTCTTGATTTTGGCACCCTCCCCTTAGACGTATCCAACAAAAAGATTGTTCTGTCAACATCCATTTGCTATAGGTTGCACCGGTCCGCCCTCATCAGCGGCACCGATGTCGAATTAGATTGATTTAGACAGGATAACAGGATTCACAGGAATTCTTTGTTTAGCATGAGACTGTGGGAGTGAATACATGCCAATTTTGCATTTACAAATTCATCCCGTTTTTATTCCTGTGACGGCAAGAGCTATAATTTGGGATTTTAGATTGCGGATTTCGGATTTGTGGAATCGCTGCGCTCTATCAATTATAATGGACAGAATACCTTAAATCCAAATTCTAAAATCCATACAGAGTACCATAAATATTCAATATTCATTTTATAAGCTGGGGTGAAGAAAGTTGCTTGCCAAAGTTCTCAGCAGTGCGGTGCTCGGGATAGACGCCTATCGGGTGGAAGTGGAAGTCGATATCAACTCGGGACTTCCGACATTTACAACGGTCGGCCTGCCGGAGGCTTCGGTCAAAGAAAGCAAAGAGCGGGTTAAATCCGCCATCAGCAACTCCGGCTACCGGTTCCCGGATGATCGCATTACCGTCAACCTGGCACCGGCGGACATCAAAAAGGAAGGCACCGGCTTTGACCTGCCGATTGCACTGGGTATTCTGGCGGCAACCGGCATCATTCCCCAGAAACAGATTTCCCAGTACCTGATTCTGGGGGAGCTCTCATTGGATGGACGCGTCAAGGCGGTCAGGGGATCCCTGCCGATGGCGCTGGCCGCCAAGGAAGCCGGCTACAAGGCAATAATGGTCCCTTACGACAACGGTCGTGAGGCCTCGGTGGTGAGTGACATCAAAGTGCTGCCGGTCCAGACCCTGTCAGAGGTCGTCTCCCATTTAAGGGGCTACTCCAATTTAGAACCCCAGAGCACGGATATCTCCGCCATATTTGAAAAAGACGGCCGCTTCGAGTTGGACTACGCCGAGGTCATGGGCCAGGAACATGTCAAACGGGCGCTGGAAATTGCGGCCGCCGGCGGCCACAATCTAATTATGATCGGCCCTCCCGGCTCCGGCAAAACCATGCTCGCCAAGCGGTTGCCGACTATTTTGCCTCCGATAACCTTTCAGGAAGCCATTGAAACATCCAAAATTTTCAGCGTCGTGGGCATGATGGAAAAAGATCAGGCTCTGGTAACCAGACGCCCTTTCCGCTCGCCCCACCACACGATCTCCGATGCCGGGCTCATCGGCGGGGGTCACATTCCGCGGCCCGGCGAGGTCAGCCTGGCCCATCACGGCGTGCTTTTTTTAGATGAGCTGCCCGAATTCAAAAAACATGTCCTGGAAGTATTGCGCCAACCCCTGGAAGATCTGAAAGTAACCATCTCCCGGGCCACGACCACCCTGACCTACCCCGCCAGCTTCATGCTGGTGGCCGCCATGAACCCTTGCCCCTGCGGATACTTAGCGGATCCCAAGCATACCTGCCGCTGTTCACACCATCAGATCCACCGCTACCGGTCCAAGATTTCCGGACCGCTGCTGGACCGCATCGACATCCATGTCGAAGTACCGGCGGTGCCCTACCAGGACCTGATGCAAGAGTCTTATGCCGAGCCCTCTGAAGACATCCGGCAGCGGGTGTCCGGCGCCCGCGACATCCAATCCAATCGCTTTTCCCGGGCCAAAATCTACTGCAACGCCAAAATGAGCAGCCGCCACATCAAAGCCCACTGCCGAATCGACGGCAGCTCGCGCCGCCTGCTGGAGTCGGCCATCGACAAGCTCGGCCTTTCGGCCCGGGCCTTTAACCGCGTTCTGAAGATTGCCCGCACGATTGCGGATTTAGATGGCAGCCCGGATGTCCAGGTCGATCACATCTCCGAAGCAATCCAGTACCGCAACCTGGACCGGGGCAGTCAGTTTAAATAGATTCCGGGTTGAGAGGTTCAAGGTTCAACGTTCCGGGTTACCCCCCCAACAGCCGGTAGGGTTGCATCTTTATCGATTTTATAAAGTCATAGAAAAATGTATTGCGAAGACTCTTTACAGAGTTGGACAAAAAATTGTTTTGTAATAATCAAGTTTGACCTGCCAACCTTCGATATATCACCATTTTTTGGTGCTTTTATTGTGCATTCCATCACATTTTACGTATCAATAATGTGCATATCATCACATTTATCGCCTCAATATCTTGACTTCATTTTTCCAATATGGGAATATGGATACCATGAAAAGAGATATATATGCGAAATTACTTGAGTGGAAATCATCATCGAGGAGGAAGCCGATTCTATTGCAAGGTGCCCGCCAAACCGGCAAAACTCACATTCTAAAGGAATTCGGCCGAAAGGAATACGAAAACACAGTCTATTGCAATTTTGAGGAAAATACTGACCTCGACGGCTTTTTTCAAAGCAGCCTGAATCCGGATCGAATTTTAGCGGATCTCTCCGTTTATATGAATATGGAGATCCGGCCGGGTAGAGATCTGGTAATATTCGACGAAATACAGGTCTCAAATCGAGCTCTAAATTCTTTGAAATATTTTGCAGAACAAAAAAACGAAGTACACATTGCGTCGGCCGGCTCTTTGTTGGGTGTCAAACTGTCCGGTCCCGGATCCTTCCCGGTCGGGAAAGTAAATTTTTTCAACCTTTACCCGATGACCTTTCTTGAATTCCTCAATGCCATTGGGGAATCCAGATACCGCAAAATGCTGGAGTCTATTGCAGAGCCCCATTCGTTGGCTGAAGCCTTTCATTCTCATTTAACAGACCTGCTTCGCCAATACTTTTTTATTGGCGGCATGCCGGAGGCCGTACTTCACCATAGTGCTGCCGGCAATGCAAGGGAAGTTAGAGAGATTCAAGAAGAAATTATTAAATCTTACGTTCTTGATTTTGCCAAGCATGCTCCGGCAACCGATATACCCAAACTCACTCAAGTTTGGGATTCCATACCAGGACATTTGGCAAGAGAGAACAAAAAGTTCGTTTTTTCTGCTGTCAAAAAAGGCGCGAGGGCCAGAGCTTATGAAAATGCGATGACATGGCTTGAAGATGCAGATCTGATCCATCGAGCAAGTGCGGTTAGCACAGTTAAGCATCCGATAAAACATTATTCGGATACAAGCATATTTAAAGTGTATGCGCTGGATGTTGGATTGCTGGGTGCCATGGCTCAAACACCTGTGGAACTACTAGTGGATGGGAAAAGGCTTTTTAATGAATATGAGGGGGCGTTTGTAGAGAATTATGTCGCCCAACAGCTTGTTTCACATTTCCATCAGCCGCTTTACTACTGGCGCAGCAAGGGCGGAAAAGCCGAGCTTGATTTTCTTTGTGAAATTAAAGGCCGGGTTTTCCCGCTGGAGGTGAAAGCCGGAATTAACCCTAAGAGTAAAAGTTTGAAATCCTATGATTTGCAGTTCAATCCCTCCTCACTGGTGCGGACAAACCTATTGAATTTGAAAAAAGACGGAAAAATTTGCAATCTTCCCCTTTACGCGGTTTCGCTAATATCCAGTCTGATTGAAAGTGGTTAATCAGAATGGAAGCAGGGTTGGTGAAACTAAGGAATATGTTATGGTAAAACGCATAAGTGGCCTTGTTATAATCGTTAACACGTTGATGCCCATTTTCATATTGATTGGTTTGGTAGTGGTCGGCAACCTCTTATGGGAGTTTTTGGCCGGGCGACTGCAGGGGCCGGTTAAAAATGTGACAAGCGCGCTGGAGGTGTTGCGGGAGGAGGCCAACAACGCTAAACTGACCATCATTGCCGTTACGGCCGAGGTCACTGAAAATATCTCCGCCGCCAAAACAAAACTGGATATAGCAACCGCCGGAGTTGCAGCGGCGACAGACCAGATAGATGCCACGGTAACACCGATTGCCAATTTTAAGGTGCCGATTCCTGGAAGTCCCAAACTTCAAGAAAGAAAACCAACATGGCGCAATCCGATTCCTTATGAAGTAAAAATGAATGTTAGACGAGTCAAGCCTTTTCAGGAATTGGGCAAACCATTTGTATCCCTTTCGGCGGCAGCGACACAGGCCCTGGACGCCTCCGCCGAAATCAAAAAGTCGGTCGAAGCGGTGAAAAAGTTAAGCCCATTGGCAGACATCTTCGGTGAGTATAAAAATAAACATATTACTCAGTTCAGTCATATTGCATCCGCTAAGCACAGGCTATCGTTCTATTCACTGATTCATAACTAATTTTATTTTATAGAAGAATAGAATTTTATAATTTTATGGGCGTCCCTAAAGCTCCCAACCCTCCAATACTCCATTTCTCCATCATTCTATCCAACGTCTAAGGTTAACTCCACACTTCCGGGTTAACTCAAGGCAGAAGCTTCTGAGCCCTGATCTTTACTTTTCACCCTTTTTTCAAATTCAGTTCATATTCATTTCACTGTCCCCCAGTATGATTGAATACAGCCGGGGACGAAAATCTCATTGCCGGCAATAACAGACTGTAAAGGAGGTCAAAATGGGTAAGGCAAAATGCTGTATGGTATGTGTTTTATTGTTGGGGGGTGTTTGTGCAGGGACAGTGAACGGACTGGCTGCGTCGACCGACGATGCAACCCTTTCACCTTTTTTTTTCATCGAAAACAGCGATCAGTCGTTGGATCAGTTTCCGCTGAAAGGGACCGATGTGGTCGTTAATATCAACGGCGTTATCGCCGATGTGGTGATGACTCAAACATATGCCAACAACGGCGACCGCCCGATTAATGGGCGCTATATCTTTCCCGCATCCACCCGGGCCTCGGTCCATGGGATGAAAATGGCCATTGGGAACGAGGTGATTACGGCCGAGATCAAAGAGCGTGAAGCCGCCCAACAGTCTTTTGCGCAGGCCAAGGAGCAAGGCAAAAGCGCCTCATTGCTCAAGCAGCAGCGGCCCAATGTGTTCAGTGTGAGCGTTGCCAACATCATGCCGGGCGCCGACATCGAGATTGAATTGCATTACACGGAGCTGCTCGTCCCGACCGAGGGCGTGTATGAATTTGTCTATCCCACGGTGGTGGGCCCGCGCTATTCGAATCAGCCGGAAGCCGCGGCGCCGGAAACCGATCGATGGATCAAGAATCCCTTCCTGAAGCAGGACCGTGACCCTCGAATAAAATTTTCGATTCGCGCAACGGTTTCAGCCGGGATTACCCTGCAGGAGCTGAGCTGCCCCTCTCATGAGATCGAAACACAGTTTGAAAGTGATTCCATGGCCCATATATCCCTTGCCGAAACCGGGGGTTTTGCCGGGGATCGGGATTTTATTTTGAACTATCGACTGGCCGGCGCCGAAATCCAGTCGGGACTGCTATTGTTTGAAGGTGAGGACGAAAACTTCTTCCTGCTCATGATCCAGCCGCCGGAGCGCGTGCTGCCGCAGGACATACCGCCACGGGAGTACATATTTGTGGTGGATGTTTCCGGCTCGATGAACGGATTTCCCCTGAACACGGCCAAAAAACTGCTCCATAAATTGATCGGCCATTTAAAAGAAACCGACACATTCAATGTCATCCTGTTTGCCGGCGGCTCCCGGTTGATGGCCCCAACCTCGGTGCCGGCCACCGGCGGCAATATTCGCAATGCCATTCGTTTCATCGACAAACAGCGCGGCGGGGGGGGAACCGAGCTTTTGTCCGCTTTGCACAAGGGGCTGGAATTGCCCCGCGATGAAGCCTATGCCCGCACGATGATTGTTGTCACCGACGGCTATATCGGGGCTGAACGCGAGGTATTCGAAGCCATCCAGCAGAACCTCAACCGCACGAACGTGTTTGCCTTCGGCATCGGATCCAGTGTCAATCGCTACCTGATTGAAGGTATGGCCAAAGCCGGCCAGGGAGAGCCCTTCGTGGTGACCAAACCCCAGCAAGCAAACGCTACGGCCGAACGATTTCGCAAGTATGTCCAGTCGCCGGTGTTGACTCACATCGAGTTGGCATTCAATGATTTTGAAGCCTATGATATCGAGCCGCCGGCCATTCCCGACCTGTTCGCCAATCGGCCCGTGGTGGTTTTCGGCAAGTGGCGCGGGCGGCCCGTGGGCACCATCGAACTGACCGGGGCCGGCGCGCAGCAAGACCAATTCCGAATCGTGCATGTTGGCGAGTTCAAACCCGCGAATGCCAACCGGGCGTTAAGATATCTGTGGGCCCGCAGCCGGATCAGCCGATTGTCCGGTTTCAGTGCGACGCGCATTAATCCGGAGCATAAAAAAGAGATCACCAGCCTGGGATTGACCTACAATCTGCTGTCCGCATACACCTCTTTTGTGGCCGTCCACGATGTCGTTCAAAACACGGACGGTCCGGCCGACGATGTTGACCAGCCGCTGCCGCTCCCACAAGGGGTTTCCAACCTGGCGGTGGGCACTTCGGTTTCAACCGTGCCGGAACCTGAAATGGGCCTAATTCTCGCAGTTGCCGTGATGATGCTGGCGATCGGTATGGCGGCTAGAAAATTCGGGCCGGTAAAAGAAAAAATCCAGGCCAAGAAGACCCGTCTTCGCAAGGCTTCAGACATCGCTCTGCGAGCTGCGACCCAACAGGACGCCGCGGCAGACCAGGCTATGAGATCACCCCTGAAGGTTCAGTTTACTGCAGGCTCCTGATGGAGTGGTGGAGCAATGGATAATTGGGAATTACTAAAAAGTTCATTTAGTCTTTAAACGCGAATTCACCGCCCGCTGCGCTCGAGGCGCCAAGGACGCAAAGTTGATTTATCTATTCACTTTCTGCTGAGAGGCCAGAAAGTGAAAAACAACAGCCCTATGGGCAAATATCTATGGGTCAGCTAATTGGCGCTAATAAAGGCGCGAGCGGTATACAAATTCCACCACGAAATGGTTGCGGAGTTTGATTTGCCGCCCTCTCAGCGGCAAATGAAAAAAATAACTCCTCTGCGTCTCTGCGGTGAATACAACGTCTTATATTTTAGCGTTTCAAGTCTAAATAATTATGGCAAAAATCGATATCAAACAGCATTTGCTCGATAACGTCGTTTATTATCTACTGATATTGCTCGCAGCGGGGGGCCTGAAGTATCATTACAGCCGGGCCGGTGCTGAGGAGTTGGCCTGGGTGTTGGTTCCCACGGCGGGCCTGGTCGAGCTCATCGGTGGAATTCAATTTGCGTATGAAGCCCATACCGGATTTATCAACCGGGAATGCCGCATCATCATCGCGCCGGCCTGTGCGGGGGTCAATTTTTTAATCATTGCCTTTTGCATGACGGCCTTTTCCGGATTGCACGCCTTTGCGCGCCACCGCGCAAAGCTGGTTTGGCTTTGCTCAGGTTTTTTGAGCGCTTACATGCTGACCATCATCGCCAACACGATTCGGATCCTGGTATCCATTTACTCTCAGCAAATCGATCTTCAAATAGCGTGGTTGACGGCGGCCAGGGTTCACCGTTTGGAGGGTATCGTAATTTATTTCTTTTTTTTGAGTCTGTTTTATATGATAATAAATAAAATGACTTACCGGTTCCGTGACAGGGCCGGCGTCGAACAAAAGACGCTCGAGCCGAAGGTTCTCATTAAAGCCGACAGTAGGAAACCGGCGCGCAGCGGCTTGATTCCGTTTGGCTGGTACATTCTCATCACCCTGGGGGTGCCCCTGGCCAACGGATCCCTGCAGCGGCAGGCGGCTCGTTTTGCGGAGCACAGCGCAATGGTAATCGTTGCCGCCGCGGTCGTTTTGTTGTTTATGCTGCTCGTACGCACGATATTGCAGCAAATTCACATCAGAGGTCGGCGGTTTGAGAAATGAAAATAGACATACACAGCGTTTTGCAATGTTAGCCCGCCTCGATTGTTTTGGGCCTATTATTGTCTAAATGAATTGTTGCGACGCTGTGTATCGCAGGATGGAAACGCCATGAATCCCAAGATTCTGATTGTTGAAGACGAACAGGCGATTGCAGACAATATTCAGTATGCCCTCGAAACCGAGGGATTTGATACCTGCAGCCTTTTATCGGGGTTGCAGGTCTTGCCCCTGCTGGACCGGGAAGCCATTGATTTAATCATTTTGGACATCGGTTTGCCAGATGTCAACGGGCTTGAGTTGTGCAAGCAAATACGTAAAATCCACGGCCTTCCCATTATCTTTTTAACGGCCCGCTCAGCGGAAATCGATCGGGTGGTCGGTCTTGAAATCGGCGCTGATGACTACGTGGTCAAACCCTTTAGCCCCCGTGAGTTAAGCGCTCGGGTGAAGGCGGTTTTGAGGCGCACCCGGCCGCCGGATCCCGAGCTGCCGGACAGAACGACATTCCGGATCAATGAATCCAAGCGACAAATTTCCTATCTTGGCCGGCAGTTGGTCCTCTCCCGCTATGAATACAATCTCCTCGCCTTGTTTATCCGCCGGCCCGGGCATGTTTTTTCACGCGAGCAGCTCATGGAACTGGCCTGGGACGAGCCCGAGGCCAGCATGGACCGCACAGTGGATGCCCACATCAAAAACATTCGGGCCAAACTGAGAGATATCACACCGGATTTGGACCCGATCGTTACCCACCGGGGCGTCGGGTATGCTTTAAAAGAGGACATATGAATCTGGGAACCCGCATTTTTTTCAGTTACATCATCGTTTTCGTTGTATGCTTTTCCTATCCTATCAACTGGATATTGGACAATCAACGCACCCGCTATCTGGAAGGTGTTGAGGAACCGCTGGTGGACCAGGCCAATATAATGGCATCCCTCGTGGGGCGCGAAATGGAATCCAAGCGGTTTAATCCCGCGAACTGGTTCACGGCATTTGAGCAGATGCACGCCCGCCCGATATCCGCGCGGATTTACAGCCTGGCCAAAACCGGTGTCGACATGCGGGTATATATCACCGATGACAAGGGAAAGCTCCTCTTTGATTCCCTGGATCAGGGCAATGTCGGCAAAGACTACGCTGACTGGCGCGATGTCAGACTGACGCTGGCGGGCAAATACGGCGCCCGCACAACTCAGGATGTGGCTGACGATCCGGCCTCCAAAGTGCTGTATGTTGCCGCACCGATCCTGGTAGGCGGTCGCATTGCGGGGGTGTTGTCGGTGGGCAAGCCCACGACGAGCATCAACACCTTTTTGAGGAATGCCAAGCCCCAGATTTTCAAAGTCGGCCTGCTGGCCATGGTGGCGGCCGTTGTACTGAGCTACCTGGTTTCGATCTGGCTTACCCGTCCGATTAAACGATTGACGCAATATGCCAATAAGGTGCGCCACGGCCGGCGGGTTGACTTTCCCAAGCTGGGCCGCGGTGATATCGGCGAAATGTGAGCAGCCTTTGCCAGAATGCAGCAAACGTTGGAAGGCAAAGAATACGTTGAGCAGTATGTTCAAAAGCTGACCCATGAAGTCAAAAGCCCGCTGTCGGCCATCCGCGGCGCAGCTGAACTGCTGGAAGAGAACGTGCCGTCCCGGCAGCGGTCCCTGTTCTTAAAAAATATCCGCAACGAAGCCAACCGGATTCAGGCTTTAGTCGATAGGATGCTGGAACTGTCGTCCCTGGAAAATCAGAAAATTCTGCAAACATCAAAGCGGATATCGGCGGAAGCGCTTTTGCAAAACGCCGTCGAGAGCAAACGGGCAATCCTGGAAAAAAATCGGCTCAGCTTGACGACCCTACCACCCGCCAGGGCCCGGGTGAAAGGCGACAGGTTGCTGCTCAATCAGGCGTTGTCCAATTTGATTCAAAATGCCATCGATTTTAGTCCTGCCGGGGGTGAAATAATTCTTCGCAGCCAAATCGAAGGCTACCTGCTGAAGTTGATTGTCGAAGATCATGGATCGGGAATACCCGACTATGCCGTCAATAAGGTATTTAACAAATTCTTTTCATTACAGCGGCCTAACGCCAGGGAAAAAAGTACCGGCTTGGGACTCAATGTCGTGGCAGAGGTAGCCAAGCTGCATAACGGTTCCGTCGAGTTGGAAAACCGCCAATCCGGCGGCGTGAGTGCAACCCTGAGCCTACCATTGCCAAGGCCCAAAATATCGCCTTCAAAATGAAATCCGCGGAACCTTGTCAATTCTTAACCCTGGCGTTGCGAAAGTTCTTTATCGTAGGGTGGGCTGTGCCCACCAAAACCCGCTGATATCATCGGCCGACGGTGGGCAGGGCAGAGCCCAACCCACATCAAAAATACAGGAATCATCCACCGGGTTAATTTGAAAGCAGCGCCGCAACTCCAAGATCTTTAAACAGATCTCATTTCTTTTTCACGTAAATTTCAAGCATCGCTTATAATTCGTTCACCGCAACGGTGCATAATGGACCTCAGATCGTTCAATAAAAATCCTTTTTAAAAAGGAGTCCTTTATGCAAGCTACTGATACCATCAGGGAATCAGCCATATGGATTGGCAGTTACGTACCCTCCAAGCTGATTACCGGTTATGCCAAAGCAATTTTAAAGAAGAAAATAGTTACTTTGGTGGTGGGCGGTGTTCTCGTACTATTTTATGCTTATCTGTATATATTGCTCCAGCTTGAGGATTATGCCCTGCTGATGGGAAGCATTGGTTTGTTCGCCGTATTGTCAGTTATCATGTATCTGACCCGAAGAATCGAGCGTAGCGATTCAACCATTCGTCAATCGACATCCGTCATTCGCCATTCATTGAAGTTTCACACGAGTGCGGCTTCTGGCCAGAAGAACGGCCAGTCTGATCAAAGAAAAGAAACTAATGAACGTCGAACATCGAACGTCCAACATCGAATCCTCCAAAGGCGGACTGTAAGCATCGAATAATGTATTCTGCCTGTCGTGAGTCTTTTGTCGAATGGTCTATTTAAACCGGCTGAGCGACGTGTCGGGTCGTAGCCGAAGGCGAAGTCTGAAGCGATTCCATAATTCGTCATTCGTCATTATTCATTAGTCATTCCCTGAAGTTTTATAAGAGGAGGCCATTTGATAGAACCAATTCAAAACCTGGTGCAATTGACGCCGGTCCAGATGGTGCTTTGCGTCGGGGTTGTTTTCGTTGCCGGAATGATTCGCGGTTTTTCGGGATTCGCTCTTTCTGCCCTGTTCATGGCGAGCGCGGCGGCATTTATCCCGCCGGTTGAGCTGATCCCGGTCTGTTATATTCTTGAAGTAACCGCCAGCCTGATCATGTTTCGCGGAGGGCTCCAGGATGCGGATATGAAGATCGTCTGGGGCCTTACCATCGGATCCGCGATTGGAAATCCCATGGGGCTTTATGCGACAACTTCAATTCCGGTTGAATTATCCAAGCTTATCGCTTTGTTCATCATTTTGGGTCTGGCGACCGCACAGCTGCTGCGCACAAGCCCCCAATTTTTAGCGAGCACCACCGGCCTCTACGCTTCCGGCATCACTGCCGGCGTGGTTTCAGGCCTCGCCTCGGTGGGTGGAATGGTTATAGCTCTGTATGTGCTCGCGCGTAAAGTGCCGCCCAGAACTATGCGGGCCTCGCTGGTGATGTATCTGTTTATTGGTATGTTTACATCCATTGTTTACTTGCTCGGCTTCGATGTAATGAACAAGCTTGCCATCAGCCGTGGCTTATTTCTTGCGCCATTAGTCGCAATCGGCGTACTGATCGGCAGCCGCTTTTTTCGTCCATCCCTCGAGAACATATACAAGAAATTCTGCCTCGGTCTGCTCATATTCCTGGCATCAGCCGGACTTATACGGTTGATCTTGTAACTTATTATAGAGTGGACGCATAAACGTAAAAATTCTCATTATATCAGCATGATAAGATAAAATACTACTTGACTTTTTTTGATATAAGTACTACCAAAATCACTCCTTTTATAGGCCTAGTTCCCTAAAACTGGGGCTTTAGTGAGGAATAGAAAACCTATTAGTAGTAAAATTTACAAAAATAGTCGAGTAAAAATAGGAATTTAAAAATCATGCTCAAT
>Ga0209150_1000471_pt1 | contig 12368 bp, 12 predicted proteins | sample WorMetTyACAVOLI3_FD_187424 | JGI IMG/M metagenome (GOLD analysis project Ga0209150, IMG submission 187424) | Marine gutless worms symbiont microbial communities from Max Planck institute for Marine Microbiology, Germany - Olavius algarvensis... ... | reverse complement strand
AAATCGACTCTATTCCAGCGACCCAGACTCGAATTCGAAGTACTTAAACGACGACGAAAATGGAAATCCGATTTCCAAATACATCAAGCACAGTTGGCATTATGATTTATTCCGGACAGCAGTGCGCGTAAGCGGGGATCTCGAAACGATGGCGCCGCACAACAAGATTCCCGCTTGCGCGGGAATGACGCCCAGTATCTGTCATCCCCGTTTTTTTGTCATCCCCCCGTAAGCGGGGATCTCGAGACGATGGCGCCGCACAACAAGATTCCCGCCGGGACCCACAGGGCCTAAAGCCGCGCAGACTTACCCGGGAATGACGGGTTATATAGTCATCGATCCGAGGATTTGCCGCGATTCCGGCATGCCGAATTAATTTTTTCGTATCTTGATGAAATGGTGTTTCAGCGCGTCGGCCACGACTGGCTGAATCCGCTTCGCGGACAATGGCTTGGCAATAAAGTTGTGCACTTCTCGCTCGCTGACCTTGGGCATGAACTCGCTGAGCGACGAGGGATTGGAGGTGACGATAACCGCCACGCCGGGGTTTCTTTTTTTGATATCCTGAATCAGATCGACGGCGGCTTCGTCGCCGGCGGCAGGATCGATAACGACGATGCCGATATTGGTCGCATGCTGCATGGTAGCACTAACCGTTTCGGCGGAGTCGAAGCAATAGACATCCGAAAGTTCGGTGATGTCGTCGACGACCTGCTTAAAGGCTTCGCGATAGGTGGCATCCTGATCGAGTATCGCCAACGCCCGATGACGCGAAAGACCCGAACGTTGTTCGCGCTTGTTGCTGTCGCGTTCTTTAACGGCGCGGCGTTTCTGTTTTTCGGTAACCAGCGCGGCGCGATTTAGGGCTTCGGTAAATTCCTGGATATTCCAGGGCTTGGGGATACAGCGATAGACGTCGGCGGCTGAAATAGCGTCACGCTTTTTGGCGAAATCGGTGCTGGACAGCAGGATGCGTATGCAATCGGGTCGGTTTTCGCGACACCATTGGAGTAGTTCGAGCCCGGTGCAGTGCGGCATGCGTTCGTCGGAAACAACGATATCGATATTCTCGGCGTCGGCAAGAATCTGTTTCGCCTGTTCGGCCCCTTCCGCCGTAATTACCTCGAACTTCGATCGAAGCGCCGCTTGCAGCGAACGCAAAACCCGAGGTTCGTCGTCGACGACCAGGATTTTAGGCGGTTGCCCGGGCTGCCGTTGCCAAGCTTGTTTTGCAGCGCTGCCCTGGGTCATATCCTGTTACCTGGTCCAATTATGCGTGACGGTCGGTCAAGCCAGTGGCAGCAACAGCGAAATTGTCGTGCCGGTACCTGGTTCGCTTTGCACCTCGATTTCGCCGCCGTGGCTCTCGATGATCTTGTGCGCGATAGACATCCCGAGGCCGGTGCCCGAATTGATTTCTTTGGTAGTGAAGAACGGGTCGAAAATTCTACTACGCGTCGATTCATCCATACCCTGTCCATTGTCGGTAAAGGAAATTCTTATACCGCTCTCGGTATTGGCGGTCTCGATTTCGATAATGCCATTGGCCTCTTCGGTTGCATGGGCGGCATTGTTGAGTATGTTCATGAAAACTTGATTCAATCGTGCCGGTATGCGGCTGATTTTTTGCAAATCCTCGGCGCATTTCTTGACTACCAGCCGATCGCCCAGTTCATTGGCACAAATTTTAATGGTCGCATCGAGCCCGGGATGGACATCGGTTGGCGTAGCCTCGCTATTATCGAGCCGGCTAAAGTCCTTGAGCGAACCCACCAGGTTGGTAATTTCCTGCAGGCCGTGCGTCGAATCGTTCAACAATTCGCTGGTTTCGTCGAGCGCTCCGGAACTTTCCAGGTTACGGTAAGCAAGCACGTTGGACTTGACCACTTCACTAAGTTTTTTAGTGTCGAGTGGTTTTTGCGTGATGATCTCCGACATGATACGGGAAGCTTTCATCAACGAACCGACCCCGGACATGTTACTGCGCACGGTATCGAGATTGCAGCTGATGTATCCGAGCGGCGTGTTGATTTCGTGCGCGACGCCTGCAACGAGTTGACCCAGCGAAGCCATCTTCTCGGATTGCATCAGGTTCTTTTCCGATTGCGAGAGTTCTTCGTAGGCTTCTTCCACCTTGGCCGTCTGTTTGGCGACTTCGAGGTCGAGCGAGGAATAAAGGCTCCGCAGTTTGATCGCGATGAAGCCGCTAAAGAGCAACAAAACAGCGATGTAAACCAGTACCATTTGATTGAACAGATCGCGTTCCGAGCTGAGCTGGTTCAGCCAATCGCCCCAGGACTTGGATAATTCTGCGAGGTGAAAACTAGTGGTCGATGCCAATACCTTGTTGAGGTAAGCATCGGTTTGATCCTTCTCCGCGATAACGGTTGCAATATGATTTGCCAGCTCGATGATGCGCGACAGGTATTCGCCGGGCAAATGCTTTTCCGTCGCCGGTATCTGGTACATCAACCGGTATCTGGTACATCAATTTGGTTAACTTGTCGACGTCGGCGTCACTACCGGGTTTGGCGTAGTGCAACGAACCGTAGGCCACCTCGCGGTAGATTCGGGCGATATCATTCAGGTTGCGATCTTCGGCGACGAACATCAGTTCGCGTCCGACCAGCGGTGCGTATTTCTCCGAGTTACGTAGTACCGAATTGTGCGACTTAAAGTTTTCGATCAGATCGTTTTTGGCTTCGAGCGCGCTTTTCAGTTGCATGAAATGCCCGGCCAACAGTGTCCCCTCAAATTGTGAATCGCTGAAAAAATCGGTGTCGAGATTACGGATTTCGCGATCGAGCAACAGGGTAACCCGCACCAGCTCGTCGTAGTTGTTGTCGATATTGACTCGGCTGCGCAGGGCGAATTCGTTAACACTGGAATCCAGGTTATCGATTCTCAACAAGCGCTCACTAACTTCCTGGCGAATCTGGTTGACATCGGTAAGCTGGGTTTCGTAGTAGAAAATACCGGCGCCGCCACCGATGGCAAGAGTCAGGAAAATACTGAGTAAGATAGAAGGTTTCATAGTTACTTTACCCCCTTTGGGAGTTCGCCGACCAGAGACCCGAGGAAAGCGATAATCGCATCCTTGTCGGCCTTGGGAACGTCGCGGCCCAACTGAAACTGGATCATAATGCCGACCGCTTCTTCGATCGTGGCCACCGATCCGTCGTGAAAGTAGGGCGGCGTCATCATCGCCAGGCGTAGGCTGGGCACCTTGAAAACTCGCTTGTCCCATTCGTTGTTGGTCAAGTTGTAGCGACCGAGGTCATTGGCGAGACTACCTTCCTGCAGAGAAATATCATGCGGCACGCCGAATTTCTGAAACATGTTGCCGCCGACGTTCTGTCCCTGATGACAGGAGACGCAACCGTAGGCTTTAAACAATTCGTAGCCGCGTTTCTGTGCCTCGTCGATGGCGTCGGTTTCACCGCGCAGATAGCGGTCGAAGGGCGCATTCGGCGTGATCAGCGTTTTCTCAAATTCGGCGATCGCGTCGACGATTCTGTCGGGCGTCATCTCGCCCCCGTAAACGGATTTAAATGCTTGCTTATACTTGGAGTCCGATTGCAGTTTCTTAACCGCTTCTTCCCAGCTCGACATGCCCATTTCAATCGGATTCGTGACCGGACCGCGCGCCTGGTCGGCCAGGCTTTCGGCGCGGCCATCCCAAAACTGGGTGAAGTTGAATACCGAGTTGTATACGGTGGGCGAATTACGGGTGCCAAGCTGGCCGTTGATACCGGTCGAGACGGGGCGTAGATCGGTGCCCCAGGCGGCGCTTAATTCGTGGCAGCTGGCGCAGGAGATCGAGTCGTCGGCGGAGAGGCGCTTGTCCTGAAAAAGCATTTTCCCCAGGCGCGCCTTGGCTTGATTGACGTCGACTTTCAATGGCAATGGCGAAATCGGCTCGCCTGCGAGGCTGGCCGGCGGTGCAATAATCGCAACCAACAAAAATACGGACGCTAGTCGCAAGCGGCCGGCAATTCTAAGATCAAACAGGCGTATCGCCAGGCCGAGCAATTTTGAACATGCCCGTGGCTGGCCTCGCGAAGCCCTACGGTAGACCCCTGACAATGGGTGAGTTCTATGATTCATTCTTGAATATCTCGGTTGAACTATTGGTTTGAACTGCACGTGAATATTTTTACGGTCGCCCAATGGGCAAAATCAACTGTTATTGATATTAGGTATTATTCTATTTTGTATCTTGGACTAGTGTTATTTTTGTGACACGAGCACGGAATTTCAGCGCCTTTGCGGTAAAAGTTGCGCACCATGTCTCATTCTAGTCTGGACAACCAACCGTTTTGCGAAATACACATTACCCCTCCAGTTTCAGGTATAGTGCCTTTTCGGGAATAGTCAAATTGTTAATCGCGCCCTATGCGACATGAAATTGAACGCATCTCGGCAACCTTTTAACTGAAACACGCGGCGCTACATACGACTCGCAAGGCGAGGCAAAAAAACCGATCGCTGTGCTGTCGAAGCGGCTGCGCCGGAGGCTCCATTTTTCGAGAGGATGGGGCCATAAAAAAACAATTGGGATATGCCCCGGTAGAATGCAACCGGGCGATTCAATCGAAGGGCGCGATCGGTAATCGGGTGAAGTTTGCGCGCCGGTAACGAGTTTTCAGGCCCGAGCGGCGACAGGTTTTACACAGGCGGGAGTTGGAACCGGCTTAAGCGATGCCTGGCTCGATCATTTCTGATAATCGTTTTCGTCGGTTTCCAGCAGCCCGGACAGCAATTGCGGGTTTTTTCTCAGCAGCTCAAGGCGCAGCAGTTCGATATCCTCGCCTTCCGGGATCCGGGGGCGCGGAATGTCGACCAGTTGGTCCAGTACGATTTCTCCCGGGCGCGAGGAAATAAACAGCAGTCTGTCGGCTAGGTAAAGCGCTTCCCGCAAGTCATGGGTCACGAATAAAACAGTGCTCGAACGCCGCGCACAGACATCGATCAGTAAGCGCCGCAGCCGATTTGCGACCGGGGTATCGAGTGACAGGAACGGCTCGTCCAGTAACAGTAACGACGGTTCGTTAACGATCGCGCGCGCGAGTGCGACACGGCGGCGCATTCCCCCGGACAGCTGCCCCGGGTAGGCATCGACAAAATCTTCCAGCCCAATTTCATTCAGTAGGCCCGCGACTCTCGCCCTGGCGTCAGTAGCTTCCGTCACCAGTTCGACGTTTTCACGAACCCTTAACCAGGGCAGCAGACGCGAGGACTGAAACATGTATCCTGGCGGCGGTCCAGCCGAGGGCGCGCCGCCATCGATGACGACCGATCCGGAGAAATCTTCGTCGATACCGCTAATCATATTCAGTAAGCTGGTCTTGCCGCATCCGGATGGACCGACGATGCAACAAAACTGCCCGGGTTCGACGCTGAATCGAATATTTCTCAGAACAACTAGTTCCGACCGGTCGTCGTCCCGGTGATAGGTTTTGCTGGAGACGTCGATTTCGATCATGTTCAGGAGCGCCATCGCATAAGACGCCGATCGAGCGGGGTGATCAACAGGTATTCGATTGCCATCACGACCGCGATGAAGGCAAAGCTATAGGCCAGAATGCTGGTGATATCGAAGAACTGGAAATAAATACCCAGCTGGAACCCCACGCCGTTGCTGCGCCCCAACAATTCGACGACCAGCACTATCTTCCATACCAGTGCCAGTCCGGAGCGCGCCGACGCGAGTAGATAAGGGTATAACTGCGGCAGGTAAACCTTGAACCAGCGCTTGCGCCAATCGAGCCGGAAGGCTTTTGCAACCTGCAACAAATCCTGATCGACCGCGCGCGCCTTCGCGCATGTTAACCACGACGACCGGGAACTTATTGATTGCCACGGCCAGGATTGCCGCAAATTCTCCCAGGCCAAACCATAAATAACATAATATGATCGTAACCAGAGCCGGCAGGTTCAATGCCAGCACGAGCATGCCATCGAGCGCGGCATCCCAGTTCCTGTTTCGGCCCATAACAATGCCCAGCGCAACACCCAGCGCCATCGCGCAGATAAAGCTGACCACCACCCGCGCCAGCGTCGTCGACAGATGGAATATCAGTTCACCCTGACCGAGATGGTCGACTATGCTGAAAAAAACCTGCTGTGGGCCCGGTAGAAGCTGCCGCTCCACGACAATTGCCGCCAATTGCCAGATCGCGATAAACAGAACCAGCGAAGCTATGCGTAACCGCGGGTTGGACCCCTTGCGTAGATTCAGATTCATGTAGCCGGATGCCTCTATTTAGTAACGATAGCCCGCCCAGAAAGTACCGGGCGCGAGGGAGTTGCTGTCGCCGACCAGGTCGCGCCCCCCATATTTTGCCAGGGTAGCGAATAATTGCCTGGCGGCGGCGATATCCTGCTGGTTGAAGCTGGTCGGGATACCGGCGCGATAAGCATCGCGCAGCGCCGTTTGAATCCGATCATTCTGGGCGCGGGTAAGTGGGCGCAAGCGATCCCACTCGGTATCGGAGCTGCCCAAAATTTGTTTCGCGTCACGCAGCGCACGCAAGAAACCTGCAATCGTCTGCGGGTTTTCCGCCGCCCAGCGTTCGCTGAATACCCAACCGATCAGGGGCGGCTTACGCTTGACGCCCAGCACCGGCAGCATGTTTTCGACGCTGATCAACTCGGTCATTCCCGCCGCCTTTAACCTGGCCGAGTAGTGCCAGAAATTCAACGCCGCAGGAATATCCCCGCGCAGCATGATTTTGTTCAGCAGGGGCGGTGCGGCATAGTTAGCTTCGACCAGTCGCTTGAGGTCGGTACCGATGGTTTTTTGTGCATAGGCACGCAGCATCAGCCAGCTTTTATCAACCGGACCGCCGGCGATACCCAGCTTTTTGTCGCGTAGATCGTTTAAAGTTCCGATTCCCGCGTCCGGCCGCACCATGAGCCCCCCGGCGGCCAGCGAATGCGGCACAAAGCTATAGTCTGCGCCGCTACTGCGCTGTCTCGACACCCAAATCCAGTCGCTGACGATTGCGTCTACCTCGCCACCTTGCAAAGCGACGGCGGCGGCGTTTTTACCGGATAGTCGGGTGACGGCTATTTGCACCCCATGGCGTTGATCCAGGCCGTGAAATTGCAGGCTATCCAGTTCCCAGTTGACGGTGCCGAAGGCGAGTACGCCGACCCGGATCATCTGGGTTTCGGCGCGCGCGACACCGGACTGGAACAGCGCACAGAAAAAAGCCGCTAGTAAAATTTTCAATCCTGGTCGGGACGCGAAAAAATGACATCGACGCGAGTGAAATTGCAGTTGGAGACCAACGACGGCCGCTAAATTCAACATGGGCTAAGTGCCTCCGGCAGTCTTGCGGTGCATCATTCCCCGTGCCGGATCATAGGCGTAAATGGCGGCACCCAGAAAAAATGCCAGTGCAATCAAAGTAATAATACAGGCTTCGGCGTTAAAACGCTGGTAGAGCGCAAACCGTGACAGCTCGACGACATAGGTGAACGGGTTTAGCGAACAGATATAAAAAAGCAGCTCGCTACTCTCTCGCATGCGCCACAAGGGATATAGCGACGACGACATGAAGAACATCGGGAAAATGACAAAATTCATTATGCCCGCAAAATTTTCCAGCTGTTTTATCAGCGACGACAGCAGCATGGCGAAGGCGCCCAGCATGAGACCGCAAACGATAAGAGACGGTAGCAAATATAGGTAGCCCAGCGGCTCCATCGAAATTCCGAAAGCCGATGCAATCAGTAAAAACGCGTAGACTTGCAGAATCGAAATGAAAGTTCCCGCGAGCAACTTGCAAACCAGTAAATACCAGCGCGGCAGCGGGCTGACCAACAGGGTGCGCATGCTACCCATTTCACGGTCGTACACCATGGATAACGAACTTTGCATGCCGTTGAACAACTGAATCATCCCGATGAGCCCGGGCACGATATATACCTCGTAACTTATGTAGGTTTCATAGGGTGGAATAATGGATATCCCCAGCACCGAACGAAAGCCCGCGGCAAACACCAGCAGCCACACCAGGGGCCGTATCAAAGCCGCGATGAAACGTTCGCGTTGGTGAACGAAGCGCAGGGATTCACGCAGCAGTATGCCTGATAAACAGCGCCCTGCATGTACCATTTCCATGCCGGCGTATAACCGGTGATGCGATCGAACGCGGCCGCGATATTTGCCGCGCCGGCCTGCGCCGTTACCCGCGCAACGCTGTCGTCTGCACAGACGCGGCCCTGGTGCAGGACAATGACGCTGTCCTCTTCGAAAACTTCATCGATTAAATGGGTCGCCCAGAGTATTGCAATATTCTGTTCCTGCGCCATTCGATGCACATGCTCGACGATATCCCGGCGGCTAGGCGCATCCAGTCCCACCGTAGGTTCATCCAGCAACAGCATTTTGGGCTGGTGCAACAGGGCCCGAGCTATTTCGACGCGGCGCCGATGCCCGCCGTTAAGCTGCCGCACCTTTTCGGTTTGCCGCTCCAGCATTCCGAGTCGAGCGAGTTCGGTTTCCACGCGTTCGCGCGCGTGTTTTTTCCATGCCGTGCAGGGCCGCATGATAGAGCAGGTTTTGGCGCACGTTGAGATCCAGATCGAGCGCCGGCTGTTGGAATACGATACCCATTTGCGCGAGTGCCAGCAGCGGCGCGTCGCGCAGGTCGGCGCCGTTAACCCGGATATTCCCCCGAGCGCTGACATAAAGCCGCGTGACCAGCGAAAATAAAGTCGTTTTTCCGGCTCCGTTGGGGCCGAGCAAAACCTTGAACTGCCCCTTGGCAACCGCAAAACTGACGTCGTCCAACGCGGCTTTTTTGCCGAAATTGAAGCTCAATCCTGCGATTTCGAGCGCTAATGAATTCTGTGCCATGTCACCATCTGTTTAAAATATCGCAGCGAAGCAAACACCCTCCAGTCTAGGCCGGGCATAGTATAAGGCCCTATTGATGCGGTCAATCGAGCTGGCTTGAGCTGATTCAGCGCTGCCGATTTACGCTCGCGGGTCAGGCTGACTGACGCGGGTGCCGCCGTGACGGATAAATGCAGAAGCTAAACCGCGCCGCCTGTTCTCAGCCCGGAAAGCGCTTGCGAACGGTGATACCGATAAAAGCGTTGCGCTCCGGCGCCGGTTCGAAATAGCGCTCACCGAAGGCATTGATGCGAATATTACTATTGTATTCTTCGGCAAAAAAATTATTCACACCGAGGAAGCTCGCGAGCTCCCAGTCGTCGTAAAAGCCGTTGTGCCCGATTCGAATATCCGAAACGCTGTAGGCGCTTACCCGGGTGTCGTTAGCGTTATCGGCGAAAAGTTCGCCGGTATAGGTCGTATTCCAGACCGCGTAAAACCCGGAGTCGCCAAACCATGAAACATCGAATTGCAGCAGATTGTCGGGAATACCGGGTATATGCTTGCCATCGAACTTGTCGCCGTCGGCGTTGGTAAAACGATCGAAGACAAAATCGGAGTAGGTGTAGGCCATGGAAAATTTCACGGTTGCGGCAAGTTGCCTGGAATAGGAAATTTCCAGACCATCGCGCGTGGACGAGCCCGCATTTTCGAAAAATGTTCGCCCCGGCTGGCTTGCCAGTTCGAACGGGGTTAGCTCGTCGTCGACTTCGATATGGAAAAGCGCCGCTTCGAAGCGATAGTCCGCGGTTGCTATTTTTATACCGACCTCGTAGTTAGTCGACTCTTGCGGATCCAGGTCCTGATTGAATCCGCCGCCGCCGGGATTGGCAAATTCGGTCGTAGTCGGAGTTTCGAACGCGGTCGAGACGGTCGCGTACAGGTGGGTATCCTCGCCTTGCCTGACGCTAATCCCCGCCATTGGGCTGGCCTGATCGAGCGTAACCCTACCGGAGTCATCGCCATCGCCGAGGAAATCGTCGTTGACATCGAATTCCACCTCGTCGTAGCGAACGCCAAGCGTTAATTCGACCCGATCATTGAGCCTGGTTTCGTTTTGCAGGTAGGCGCCGATCGAGGTGACCTGCTCGTTCTGATCGAAGACTTCGGCGCCCAGGGTTCCGGAATTATTGTCGAAACGCCGCCGTTCGTCGTCTTGCAGATCATAATCGAAGCCCAGCAGCAGTCGGTTTTTCTTATCGCTAACGACATCGTCGATGATGTACTTGATGCCGCCGCCGGTAAAATCCCGCTCGAGCGACACCGCGCCGCCGCCGACGAATGGTAGTTTGTTGTTAAAATCCCGGTCCGTATTGTAAATCCGGGCCTCGAGATCGCGTCCCTGGCGCAGGCTGGTTTTATATAACAGGCCGATGCGGGTTTGTTCCAGTGCCTCGCCGGCATCGAAGTCGACGTTTCGGTCCCGCGCCTGGCTAGGGTCGTCGTCGGCGTCTGCGGCATTGATACCGCCCGGATCGTTGGCCTGTGGCTGGTCGGTATAATGGATCGTGGTCAACAGACTTGAAGTATCCGAAAGACTGAATTCGAAACGCCCGTTGAGCTGAGTGTTCTCGAATTCACTGTGATCCCGGTATCCCTCCAGCGAGGTATCCGACAGATTCACCAGGTAGTTGAACTTGCCGCTATCGCCGCCCGTTTTCAACTGCAGATTTTCAAAGTCGTATTCGCCAAAGGTGGCTCGGGTTTCGACGAAGGGGATAACCGGTCCGCGCTCGGACTCGATCAGAATCGCACCGCCGGAGGCATTACCGTAGAGTGACGAGGCCGGTCCCCTGATCACGTTGATCTGACTTGCCGAGCCGAGGTCGACGCCGTCCACGGACCCCTGACCGTCCGGCAGGGTTTCCGGAATGCCGTCAACGATAATCTTGATACCGCGAATCCCGAAACTCGAGCGCGCACCGAAACCTCTAATGGATGCGCGTAGGTCCTGGGCAAAATTATATCGATTGAGCATGAATAGGCCCGGGACTCCACCCAGGGATTCATCCAGACCGAGTTGTTGCCGGCCGAGTTGAATTTCGTCCTGGCCGATGGTGCTTACGGCGGCCGGTATTTCAGCGGGATTTTTTGTGACTCTGGTCGCGTTGATCGTGATGGCGTCCTGCGCCATCGACGTGGTCGCTACGAGGCAAAGCAACAAGCTAGCATTTGCATAGACAAACCGCAGACTCCATTTGGTCGAAAGGAGAAAAATTTGATTGCGAGACAATCGATTTTTCTTTTCATTAAAACACGAGTCGATAAAATAAAACAAAAAAATAATTTTGAGGACCGCCGAGCTGCAGGCCGCTGTCATCCCGGCCGACAGGAAAGCGACGCCCTGTGGCGCTAGCCGCGACCGCTTTTTTCAGACCAGGAATAATGGTGCATAGGGCCAGGCATGCCGGCAGCCGGGTTAATAGGTCAGGTTCGTCAGTCGCTGCGTTGCCGTTCCGAGCACATGACCAAGACTCCCGGATTATTATGGCCGGTATCGCCGGCTAGCCTCCGAATCGCGTCGAGTCACGCGAGTCGCCAATCTGTGCAGGTTTGCAAGCAATCCTTAAATGAAAGTAAAAATACGTCGCTATGAAACAGTCCCGGAATTACTCCGACCGGGCGTCAAGCCTGGCTATTCGGTACCGGCCGCGCCTTGGTCTGTTGCTCTTGTTGTTGTCGATGATTGCCGCGCCGGCGTCTGCGACTACTATTGCCGTACTGGAATTCGAACTCAAGGATCTGACCCTGAATCCTAACCTGGTAGCGGAAACCAAACGCACTAAGACTTTGCGGCCCTTGCTGGTAGGGCGGCTTACCGAACACCACGATATTAGCGTGGTCGAAAATCCGGCCAGCGCCAGGATCGAGGCTGAAAAAGGCCAGGGCTACTTGTTCGACCGGCCTGCAGTGGCTGCAAAAATCGGTCGCGAAGCAGGCGTTGGCTGGATCGTTTCGGGCCGCCTGCATAAGGCGAGCTTCCTGTTCGTTTATCTGAAAGCCCAGTTGATAAATACGAAAACCGACCGCATCGCGGCGGATTTCGTTGTCGAAATCAAGGGTCCGCAGCAGAAGTTGACCCGCAAAGGTGTGGAGACGCTGGCACAGCAAGTATTCGCCGCACTCGAATCGATCGGCGCAGTGCAGTGAGACCCGTAAGCGGTTTCCAGAGCCGTGCTGCCCGGGAAGCGGCTAAGGCCGGCTCGGTGCCGAGAACGCTTGAAACTACCGCCGGTACCGGCAATTCACCGCTCGGATGATTCGTTTAAAATCAGTTCATGCATCCGCCCCGACCGTGGATGCGCTTTTTTATGAGCAGCCGCTGTGGCTGATTGACGTGGTCAAACTTTTTGATACACCCCAGTTAAGCGGCATGCTTCGTTTCGAGTAGTCGTTTTTCATAATCATTCGGGCTGACATAATTCAGCGTCGAATGTAATCGATATGGGTTATACCAGCT